>JACCDQ011446444.1_pt1 | contig 13801 bp, 11 predicted proteins | sample 7446031 | NCBI WGS metagenome assembly JACCDQ01 (sample SAMN15323442, study PRJNA562643) | freshwater metagenome | isolation source: river surface water | place: USA:Blue River Watershed | collected 2017-08-17 | reverse complement strand
TCGTGGCTGGCGCGGTCAAAACCCGCGAGCCGGGCAAGGACCCTGCAACGCGCACATTTCAGGCTCTTCGGATTTTCATCAACGCCGAACTTGAAGAGTTGCAACAAGCGCTGAATGCGAGTTTGCGCTTGCTCAAGACCGGTGGATGGCTGGTCGTGATCAGTTTCCATTCGCTGGAGGATCGGATCGTCAAGCAGTTCATGGCGCAGCATGCCAAAGAGGTGTTTGATCGCCGTGCGCCTTTTGCTGCGCCCAAACCGATGGCGTTGACGGCGTTGGGCCGTGTCAAGCCCGGCGACGCGGAAGTGGCGGCCAATCCGCGCGCGCGCAGTGCGGTGATGCGCATGGCTCAGCGCACCTCAGCCGAGGTGACTGCATGATCCGGTTGAACCTGGCGTTGTTGCTGGCGGTGCTGATCAGCGCTTTCTATTTGGTGCACCTGCAGTACGAGTCGCGTCGCCTCTACACGGAGCTGGACAAAGCCAAACGGTACAGCCAGCGCCTGGAGGCGGACCATGAGCAGCTGTATGTGCAAAAGCGTGCCCAGGCCACCCCCTCGCGGGTGCAGCGTCTGGCCGTGGCGCAGTTGCAAATGCGTCCGGCCAACCCGGCCATCACACAGTATGTGACTTTGCCTGCGCCAACCGCAGATGATGCGCGTTCTGTGCAGGGAACGGTGCAGAAGGCGCCCGAACCGACCAGGGGGCAGCCGTGAGCCGCAGCATCGCTTACGGTGCCAGCCCTTTGCTGGCCAGCAAAACCCCGGTGTGGCGCAGCAAGTTCATTGTGGCGGCACTGGCGGTGGCGTTTGTGGGACTGGCTGGGCGCGCCACTTACGTTCAGGTGATCGGGAATGACTTTTTTCAGCGCCAGGGCGAGGTGCGTTTTGCCCGGACGCTGGAGCTGCCGGCCAACCGGGGCCGGGTCTTGGATCGCAACGGCTTTATTTTGGCCACCAGTGTGGTGGCGCAAAGTGTGTGGGCCATTCCAGAAGATGTGGACAAGGATGACCCCAAATTGGCGCAAGCGGCCAAGTTGCTGGACATGACCTTGCCCGAACTCAAGCGTCTGGTGGCGAACGAAGAAAAATCGTTTGCCTGGATCAAGCGCCAGGTGGACGAGCCCTTGGCGTTGCAAGTGCAGGCGCTGGGGATCAAGGGGCTGTACCTCCGCAAAGAGTACAAGCGCCAGTACCCCGAGGGCGAGGCGGCCGCACACGTGGTGGGTTTCACGAACGTGGAGGACCTGGGGCAAGAGGGTGTGGAGTTGGCTTTCCAGAAAAACCTGTCGGGCAAGTCGGGGTCGCGGCGCGTCATCAAAGACCGCCTGGGGCGCGTGGTCGAGGATGTGCGTGATGCCATTCCGCCTGTGGACGGTGCCGACCTGCAGCTGTCGATTGACAGCAAGATACAGTATTTTGCATACCAGAAATTGCGAGATCAGGTGTTGGCGCACAAGGCCAAGGCGGGCAGTGTGGTGGTGTTGGATGCCGTGACCGGTGAATTGCTGGCACTGGCCAATTACCCCAGTTACGACCCCAACAACCGCCGCAACCTGACGGGCGAACAGCTGCGCAACCGTGCTTTGACCGACACCTTCGAACCCGGTTCGACCATGAAACCGTTCACGATCGGCCTGGCACTTGAAAGCGGACGGGTCAAACCGGAGACCTTGGTGGACACGTCGCCGGGCCGCATCACCATCACCGGTTCCACCATTTCGGACACGCACAACTACGGCACCCTGACGGTGGAAGGCGTGATCCAGAAGTCCAGCAACGTGGGCACCACCAAACTGGCGCTGCAAATGCCGGCGCGCGAGATGTGGGAAACCTTTTCTTCGGCCGGCTTTGGTCAGAAGCCGCAGGTGGAGTTTCCGGGCGTGGTCGGGGGGCGGTTGCGGCCCTACAAATCCTGGCGCCCGATTGAGCAGGCCACCATGTCTTATGGCTACGGTTTGTCGGCCAGCCTGTTGCAAATGGCGCGTTCATACACGGTGTTTGCGCACAACGGGCAGATCATTCCGGCCACCATTTTGAAAAAAGACGAGCCAGCGGTGGGGGTGTCGGTGTTTTCGCCCAAAACCGCTATGCAGGTCCGCAAGATGTTGGCCATGGCTGCAGGGCCGGGTGGCACGGGGCAAAAAGCGCAAACCATCGGTTATTCGGTGGGGGGCAAGTCGGGCACGGCGCGCAAACAGGTGGGCAAGAGTTATGCATCAGGCAAGTACCGTTCTTGGTTCACCGGCATGGCTCCCATAGACAACCCCCGCGTGATTTGCGCGGTGATGGTGGATGAGCCCGGCGCGGGGCAAGTGTACGGTGGCTTGGTGGCCGCACCGGTGTTCAGCGAAACCGTGCAGCAGGCCTTGCGGATTTTGGGTGTGCAGCCTGACATGAGTGTGAAACCACAAATCGTTGCCGAAGTGGTGGAGGAATCGCTGTGATCACCCACTTGCATTCCGCTTTGGATGTGGCACGCTGGTTGCAGGCCTGTGGTGCGCAGGCCCTGCACTGCGACAGCCGTCGGGTGCGCCAGGGTGATGCCTTTGTGGCCTGGCCCGGTGCGGCGCAGGATGGGCGCCGTTACGTGGCGGCTGCGCTGGAGGCTGGTGCCGTGGCCTGTGTGGTTGAACGCGAGGGGGCCGAGGCCTTTGGCTTCAACGACGACCGGATTGCCGCTGTCAGCGATCTCAAGACCCATTCGGGAGAGGTCGCTCACCACTTCTACCGCGAACCCAGCCATCGGCTCAAAACGGTGGCCATCACGGGCACCAATGGCAAAACATCCACTTCCTGGTGGACCGCACAGCTGTTGTCCCGTTTGGGGCAACCCTGCGCGGCGGTGGGCACCTTGGGCATGGGGGTGCCGGGGCAGGCATTCCAGGCGACAGGTCTGACGACCCCCGATCCGGTGATGCTGCAAGCGGGTTTGAGTGACTTTGTGCACCAAGGTCTCAAGGCATGCGTGATGGAGGCCTCTTCGATAGGCCTGCAGGAGGGGCGGCTCAACGGCTTGCGGATCCAGGTGGCGGTGTTCGCCAACCTGACCCAGGACCATTTGGACTATCACGGTTCTATGGAAGCGTATTGGGCGGCCAAGCGCGCACTGTTCGATTGGCCGGGGCTGCGCGCGGCGATCGTGAATGTGGACGATCCGCATGGTGCCCAGCTGGCCCGCGATCTGCAAGCACGTGCCGAGTCGGGAGGGTTGGATCTGTGGACCCTTTCGGTTCAGGGTGCACCTGCCCGTTTGCACATTCCCAGCAGTTCCCTGACCGACACCGGGTTGCGCTTTGAAGTGGTAGAGAGTTTGCCCAACGGGGCCAGCAGCGCAGCCTACAGCGTGAAGTTGCCCATGGTGGGAGAGTACAACCTGTACAACCTGCTCAGTGCCATGGCGGTGGCGCGTGCGCTGGGCCATGCTCTGCCCGATGCGGTGACCGCATGTGCTGCGTTGACCCCCGTTCCCGGTCGGATGCAGGCGGTGTGGCCGGACGAAGACGCTGCCTTGCCGCTGGTGCTGGTGGATTACGCCCACACCCCTGATGCGTTGGAAAAGGCCTTGCAGGCGTTGCAGCCCTTGGCTCTGCAGCGCGGTGGGCGCCTGTGGTGTCTGGTGGGTTGCGGCGGCGATCGCGACGCCGGCAAGCGCCCCTTGATGGCGGCCGCAGCCGAACGGGAAGCGGCCCAACTGGTGTTGACCAGCGACAACCCGCGTTCTGAAGACCCGTTGCACATCTTGGCGCAAATGACCGCCGGTTTGCTGCAGCCCGACGCTGCCCACATCAACCCGGACCGTGCGACCGCAATTGCCGACACCGTGGCCCAGGCCGGTGAACGGGATGTGATTTTGCTGGCCGGCAAAGGGCATGAGGACTACCAGGACATTCTGGGCGTGAAGCGTCCGTTTTCTGATGTGGCGGAGGCCCACCAGGCCCTGGCCAGGCGTGCCGGTGCCACAGGAGGTGTGCGCGCATGAAAACCCTGCAGTCTGTGTTGACCCAAGTGCCTGGCGCACGCGTGGTGGGCGATCTGAACGCCCCGGTGGTGCAGCGCGTGCACACCGACACCCGCACCTTGCAACCGGGGGACTTGTTTGTGGCCCTGCGTGGCGAGCGCTTCGATGCCCACGATTACCTGCCGCAGGCGCAGGCCTCTGGCGCGGTGTGTGCACTGGCCGAACGCGGTTTGGATGCGGCAGGCTTGTCGGGCGTGGAGGTGCTGGACAGTAAGGTGGCCTTGGGGCAATGGGCCGCCTTGTGGCGCGGCACTTTTCAGTTGCCCCTGATCGCTGTGACCGGCAGCAACGGCAAAACCACCGTGACACAAATGGTTGCGTCGATTTTGCGGGCAGCGGCCGGCGACGACGCGCTGGCCACCCGCGGCAATTTAAACAACGACATCGGTGTGCCTTTGACCCTGTTGCGGCTGAGGGCGCACCACCGGTTGGCGGTGGTGGAGTTGGGCATGAACCACCCGGGCGAAATTGCAGGCTTGGCGGCCATGGCCGCGCCGACCGTGGCTTTGGTGAACAACGCCCAGCGCGAACACCAGGAATTCATGGCCACCGTGGAAGCCGTGGCCCGCGAAAACGCTTGCTGCTTCGAGGCCTTGCCGAACGACGGTGTGGCGGTTTTTCCGGCCGGCGACGCCTACACCGGACTTTGGAAAACCCTGGCAGGCGAACGCCGCAGCGTCACGTTTGGGGACGGGCCCGACGCCGATGTGCATGGCCAGGCGCACTGGAACAGCGCCGACCAGGCGTGGCAATTGCGGGTGCTCACCCCGGTGGGTGGTTTTGATGTGTTGTTGCACATCGCGGGGCGGCACAACGTGCGCAACGCTTTGGCCGCCGCTGCGTGCGCTTGGGCTGCCGGGGTGTCTTTGCCGCACATTGCAGAGGGGCTGACCCGTTTTGAACCTGTGAACGGGCGCTCCCGCGCCGTGGCGTTGCAATTGAGCAGTCGCCAAGTGAATCTGGTGGATGACTCGTACAACGCCAATCCCGATTCGGTTCGGGCCGCGATCGACGTGTTGGCCGAGCTGCCCGGTCCGCGCCTGCTGGCGCTGGGCGACATGGGCGAAGTGGGGGACCAGGGTTTGGCCTTTCACCAAGAGGTGTTGGGCCATGCCGTGCAATCTGGCATCGAACACATTTGGGTGGCGGGGGACTGGATGCATCAGAGCCTGAGCAGTCCCGCCGCATCCGCCTGGGGGGGGGCGGTCCGAGGTTTCGAGTCGGTGGAAGCCTTGGTGGCCGCTGCTTCGAGTCAAGTCCACGGGATGGCCAGTGTGTTGGTCAAGGGATCGCGATTCATGCGGATGGAGCGGGTGGTGCACGCCCTTTTGGAACAACAAAAACAAGGAGGGCACCATGCTGCCTAGTTTGGCCCTGTGGCTGCAGGGTTTTGGCCCGGAGTTTGGCTTTTTGCGGGTGTTTCAGTACCTGACGTTCCGCGCCGTGATGGCCGCCATGACGGCACTGCTGGTGGGTGTGGCCGCAGGGCCTTACTTCATCCGGCGGCTCACCGAGCTCAAAATCGGCCAGCCCATACGGGGTTATGGCATGCAAAGCCATTTGAGCAAAAGCGGCACCCCCACCATGGGCGGGGTGCTGATCCTGTTCGCTATCGCCTTGTCCACCTTGCTCTGGTTTGACTGGAGCAACCGCTTTGTGTGGATTGTGCTGGTGGTCACTTTGGGTTTTGGTGCCATCGGCTGGGCAGACGATTGGCGCAAGGTGGTGCGCAAAGACCCCGAAGGGATGCGTTCGCGCGAAAAGTACCTCTGGCAGTCGGCGATCGGCTTGGTGGCTGCCTTTTATCTGGTGTTTGCCATTTCCGAAAGTTCCAACCTTCGCGTGTTCGAACTGTTCGTTGCGTGGGTGGCTTCGGGTTTCACACTGGACATGCCCGCCCAAGCCGGCTTGATGGTGCCGTTTTTCAAAGAAATCAACTACCCGCTGGGGGTGCTGGGCTTTGTGGTGCTCACCTATCTGGTGATAGTGGGGGCCAGCAACGCCGTCAACCTCACCGACGGGCTCGATGGTCTGGCCATCATGCCGGTGGTGATGGTGGGGTCGGCGTTGGGCATTTTTGCCTATGTGACGGGCAATGCGGTGTTTGCCAAATACCTGTTGTTGCCCTTCATCCCGGGGGCGGGTGAATTGTTGATTTTCTGCGCCGCCATGGCCGGTGCGGGGCTGGCGTTCCTGTGGTTCAACGCTTACCCGGCCCAGGTGTTCATGGGCGATGTGGGCGCTTTGGCGCTGGGCGGCGCGCTGGGCACCATCGCGGTCATCGTTCGGCAGGAAATTGTGCTGGCCATCATGGGGGGCATTTTTGTGGTGGAGGCCCTGTCGGTGATGCTGCAGGTGACTTACTTCAAGTACACCAAAAAGAAATACGGCGAAGGGCGCCGCATTTTGAAAATGGCGCCGTTGCACCACCATTTTGAAAAGTCCGGCTGGCGTGAAACCCAGGTGGTGGTTCGGTTCTGGATCATCACCATGCTGTTGTGTCTGGTGGGCTTGTCCACTTTGAAGCTGCGTTGACCCATGACAGACGCGTCTTTGCCCGCTTTGTTGCCCACCCTCAACGGCAGTCCGGTGCTGGTGCTGGGGCTTGGCATTTCCGGCCTGGCCATGGTGCGGGCCTGTGCGGCTTCGGGTGCGCAGGTGACGGTGGCCGACACCCGCACGTCACCGCCGCATGCGGCCACGCTGGCGCAGGAGTTGCCGGACGTGCAAGTGGTGTGCAGCCCGTTCGACGCCAGCTTGTTTGCCCAAGGCCCTTGGGCCTTGGTGTGCCGCAGCCAGGGCATTGCACCGGCGCAGATGGCAGCGTTGCGCACAGCAGCCCAAGCTGCCGGTGTGCCGGTGGTGGGGGAATTGGATCTGTTTGCCATGGCCCTGGAGGCTTTGGCGCGTCAGCAAGCCTACGTCCCCAAGGTGTTGGCCATCACGGGCACCAATGGCAAAACCACCACCACCAGTCTGACCGGCCATTTGCTGCGCGAAGCAGGCTGGGACGTGGAGGTGGCAGGCAACATCGGTTATGCCTTGTTAGACGCCTTGCGCGACCGTGTGCAAAGCGGGCGTTTGCCGCAGGCCTGGGTGCTGGAGTTGGCCAGCTTCCAGCTGGATGACGCGGCCCGCTTTGAACCCCACGCGGCCACCGTGCTGAACGTGACGCAAGACCATTTGGACTGGCACGGCAGCATGCAGGCCTATGCCGATTCCAAGGCGCGCATTTTTGGTCAGACCGCCACCATGGTGTTGAACCGGGACGACGCCACCGTGATGTCCTGGTGCCCGCAGCCCAAGCAGGTGCGCGAAGGCAACCGCGTCAAGACCGTACCGCCTCGGGCCTACCAGACCTTTGGTGCCGGTTTGCCCCAGCGAGGGGGTGACTGGGGTTTGGAAACGGTCAATGGAATGACTTGGCTGGTGCGTGCGCAAGCCGCAGACGAAACGCCGCGAAAAGCAAAGCAAGCGGCAGACATTTATTTGCAGCGCCTGATGCCAGCCGAAGCCTTGCGCATACGGGGGCGCCACAACGCGAGCAATGCCTTGGCCGCGCTGGCGCTGGCCACCGCCGTGGGTGCGCCGCTGGCCCCCATGCTGCACGGGCTGCGCGATTACCGGGGCGAACCCCACCGGGTCGAGCCCGTGGCCATTGTGAACGAGGTGGAGTATTTCGACGACAGCAAGGGCACCAACGTGGGTGCGACCTTGGCGGCGCTGAACGGCCTGGGGCCGGAGCGGCGTTTGCTGGTGGTGCTGGGCGGCGAGGGCAAAGGCCAGGACTTCGCTCCGTTGGCACCTGCGGTGGCAGCTTACGCACGCGCAGTGGCTTTGATCGGGCGCGATGCGCCGCAGATCCGCGCGGCCCTCGCAGGCGTCCAGGTGCCCGTGGTGGATTTCGCCAGCTTGCCCGAAGCGGTGATCTGGTGTGCCGCCCAGGCCCAAAGCGGCGATGCGGTGTTGTTGTCGCCCGCTTGCGCGAGCCTGGACATGTTCAAAGACTACGCCCACCGCGCCCAGGTGTTTGTGGACGCGGTGAAGCAGCTGCAAGAAGCCGGGGGGACGCCCGCATGAGTCGATCTCCTGCCCAGAACGGTGTGTGGACGCGCCTGCAGCAGTGGGCGGGTTCCGGCGCGCGCGCGGCAGGTGGCGCCGCCCGGGGCCTGACCGGCGAGTTGCCCGTGCGGCTTTCCAGCCGCGACTACGCCCGTGGCAACACCAACGCGGTGCGTGACCTGGGTTTTGACCAGCCGCTGGTGTGGGTGGTGGTGGCGTTGTTGTGCTGGGGTTTGGTCATGGTGTATTCGGCCTCGGTGGCGTTGCCCGACAACCCGCGTTTTGGCAATTACGCCCAACACCACTTCTTGCTGCGCCATGCATTCGCCATTTTTACCGGGGCGGTGGCTGCCCTGATCGCGTTTCAAGTGCCCGTGGACCGTTGGGAAAAATGGGCGCCCTGGATGTTCGGGGTGGCCTTGGTCATGTTGGTGCTGGTGTTGGTGCCTTTCATTGGAAAGGGGGTCAACGGTGCGCGGCGCTGGATTTCGCTTGGCGTGATGAACTTCCAGCCGTCTGAACTGGCCAAGCTGGCGGTGTTGATGTACGCCGCCGGTTACATGGTTCGCAAGATGGAGGTGAAAGAGCACTTCTTCCGCGCTGTCACGCCAATGGGCGTTGCTGTGGGTCTGGTGGGCGTCTTTCTGCTGGCCGAACCCGACATGGGTGCATTCATGGTGGTGGCCGTGATTGCCATGGGCATCTTGTTCCTGGGTGGGGTCAATGCCCGCATGTTTTTCCTGATTGCGGGGGTGCTGGTGGGGGCCTTTGCCGCCATGATCGCCAGTTCGCCCTGGCGACGTGAGCGGGTGTTTGCCTACCTCGATCCCTTCAGCGAGGACCATGCGCTGGGCAAGGGTTACCAGCTTTCCCATTCGCTGATCGCGATTGGCCGTGGCGAGGTGTTTGGGGTGGGCCTGGGCGGCAGTGTGGAGAAACTGCATTGGCTGCCCGAAGCTCACACCGATTTTTTGCTGGCCGTGATCGGGGAAGAGTTCGGTTTGATTGGCGTGCTCGTGCTGATCATGACCTTTCTGTGGTTGACCCGTCGGATCATGTACATCGGTCGGCAGGCCATCGTGCTGGACAAGGTGTTTGCCGGGCTGGTGGCACAGGGCGTGGGCTTGTGGATGGGTTTCCAGGCCTTCATCAACATCGGCGTGAACCTGGGGGCCCTGCCCACCAAGGGCCTGACCTTGCCGCTGATGAGCTACGGCGGCTCCGCCATCTTGATGAACCTGGTGGCGATTGCCGTGGTGCTGCGCATCGACCATGAAAACCGAAAACTCATGCACGGAGGCCGGGTATGAGCAGGGCCCCTTGCGCTTTGGTGATGGCCGGAGGCACCGGTGGCCACATTTTTCCGGGGCTGGCGGTGGCCGAAGCCCTGCGCGCCCAAGGTTGGCGCGTGCACTGGCTGGGCGCCCCCGACAGCATGGAGGCGCGGTTGGTGCCGCCTCGTGGTTTTGCATTCGAGCCGGTGGCGTTTGGTGGCGTGCGCGGCAAGGGTTTGATGACCTTGGCCCTGCTGCCGCTGCGGCTGCTGCGCGCCTTCTGGCAAAGCCTGCAAGTGGTGCGCCGCGTCCAACCCGATGTGGTGTTGGGCTTGGGTGGGTACATCACCTTTCCCGGGGGCATGATGGGCGTGCTGGCAGGCAGGCCGTTGGTGTTGCACGAACAAAATTCGGTGGCCGGGTTGGCCAACAAAGTGCTGGCGAAGGTGGCCGACCGGGTGTACAGCGCTTACCCGCAGGCCTTGTCCAATGGCGAGTGGATAGGCAACCCCTTGCGCGCCGAGTTTTTGCAGCAACCCGAACCCGCGCAGCGTTTTGCGGGTCGCTCCGGGCCGCTGAAGGTGCTGGTGGTGGGTGGCAGTTTGGGGGCCAAGGCGTTGAACGATGCCGTGCCGCAAGCCCTGGCCTTGATTCCAGCGGAGCAGCGACCGGTGGTAACGCACCAGAGCGGTGAAAAGCAAATCGATGCCTTGCGGTGCGCTTATGCCCAAGCTGGGGTTTCTGCTCAACTGACCCCTTTCATACAAGACACCGCAGCCGCGTTTGCCGACGCCGATGTGGTGATTGCGCGTGCCGGTGCCAGCACCGTGACCGAGCTGGCCGCCGTGGGTGCGGCGGCGGTGTTTGTGCCTTTCCCGCACGCGGTGGACGATCACCAGACCCACAATGCCCGCTTCCTGGTCGATGCGGGGGCGGCTTGGCTGCTGCCGCAGGCCGAACTCAACCCGTCGGGGCTGGCCCAGCTGTTGCAAGGGTTGACGCGCGCCGAATTGCAAACCCGGGCCATTCGGGCCCACGCACAACAGAAAACCGGCGCCGTGCAAGCCATGGTGCAGGCCTGCGAACAGCTGGCCGCGCGCCGTGTCGCCCGCGAAACGCCGCAGCAAGGGGGAACCCAACCATGAAACACGCCATCCGTCACATCCATTTTGTGGGCATTGGCGGTGCCGGCATGAGCGGCATTGCCGAAGTGCTGCTCAACCTGGGATACACCATTTCTGGCAGCGACCTGGGCGACAACGCCACCACCCGTCGCTTGCAGCAACTGGGCGCCCGCGTGCACCAGGGGCACGATGCCGCTTACATCCAGGGGGCCGACTGCATCGTCACCTCCACCGCCGTCAAAGCCGACAACCCCGAGGTGTTGGCTGCGCATGCCAAATTGCTCCCGGTGGTGCCGCGCGCCGTGATGCTGGCCGAACTGATGCGCATGAAAAAGGGCGTGGCCATTGCCGGCACCCACGGAAAAACCACCACCACCAGTCTGGTCGCCAGCGTCCTGGCCGCAGCCGACCTGGACCCCACTTTTGTGATCGGTGGCCGCCTCAACAGCGCAGGGGCCAACGCGCAGCTGGGTTCGGGTGAGTACATCGTGGTGGAGGCCGACGAGTCGGATGCCTCCTTTTTGAACCTGCTGCCGGTGATGGCAGTGGTCACCAACATCGATGCCGACCACATGGACACCTACGGCCACGACTTTGGCCGTTTGAAGCAAGCCTTTGTGGACTTTTTGCACCACATGCCGTTTTATGGTGCCGCCATCGTGTGTGTGGACGACGCCAACATCCGCAGTTTGCTGGGTGACATCCAACGCCCGATCACCAGCTACGGCGTGAGCGAGGACGCCCAGGTGCGTGCGCTCAACATCCGCGCGGTGGGGGGGCAAATGCATTTCACCGTGCAACGCCGCAACGGCATTCAGCTGCCCGACCTCGACGTGGTGCTGAACTTGCCCGGCCACCACAACGTGCTCAACGCCTTGGCCGCCATTGCCGTGGCGGTCGAGCTGAACGTGCCCGATGCTGCGGTGCTGCAGGCCCTGGCCCAGTTCAAGGGCGTGGGCCGCCGCTTTCAACGCTACGGGGATGTGGTTTTGCCCACTGGCGGCGTGGCCACGCTGGTGGACGACTACGGACACCATCCGGTCGAAATGGCCGCAACGCTGGCCGCTGCACGCGGCGCTTTCCCGGGGCAGCGTTTGGTGCTGGCGTTCCAGCCGCACCGCTACAGCCGCACCCGCGACTGCTTCGAGGATTTTGTGAAAGTGATTGGCCAAGCCGACGCCGTGCTGCTGGCCGAGGTGTACGCCGCTGGCGAAGCGCCGATTGTGGCTGCCGACGGCCGTTCCCTGGCGCGAGCGCTGCGTGTGGCCGGCAGGCTGGAGCCGGTGTTTGTGGGCGACATCGCTGCCATGCCGCAAGCCGTGCTGGACAACGCCCGCGACGGCGATGTGGTGTTGTGCATGGGGGCTGGGTCCATCGGTGCCGTGGCCGGGCAAACGGTGGCCTTGGCGGGCGCGCAACAAGACAAGAAAGAGGTGAGCGCATGAGCGCCAGCAATTCCGTTTCCCCTTCCGCATTCGGCAAAGTGGCCGTGTTGATGGGGGGCCATTCCGCCGAGCGCGAGGTATCGCTGATGTCCGGCACCGGCGTGTTGGAGGCATTGCGCCGCCAGGGTGTGGATGCGCATGCGTTTGACCCGGCCGAGCGCGACTTGAGCGAACTCAAGCGCGAGGGCTTCCAGCGCGCCTTCATCACCCTGCACGGCCGGTTTGGCGAAGACGGCACGGTGCAAGGGGCGCTGGAGCTGATGGGCATTCCTTACACCGGGCCGGGCGTATTGGCGTCCAGCGTGGCCATGGACAAGGTGATGACCAAACGCATCTGGCGTGCCGAGGGTTTGTCGACCCCCGACTGGCGCCAGGTGGACAGCGCGGCCGATACCCTGGCCGCCTTTCAGGCGTTAGGGGCCCCCATGATCGTCAAGCCCGCGCGCGAGGGGTCCACCATCGGCCTGACCAAAGTCACCGATGCCGCCCAGTGCGCCGAGGCCTACCGCTTGGCCGCCCAGCACGACCCCGAGGTGTTGTGCGAGCAGTTCATCAGCGGTGATGAGGTGACCTGCCCGGTGTTGGGCACGGGGGCACAGGCGCAGGCGTTGCCGGTCATCCACATCGTGGCGCCCGGTGGCAACTACGACTACGAGCACAAATACTTCACCGACGACACCCAGTACATCGTGCCCTGTGACTTGCCAGCGGGCGAAGAGGTCGCCATTCAGGCCTTGGTGCTGAAAGCGTACCGCACCCTGGGCTGCCGCGGCTGGGCCCGCGCCGATGTGATGATCGACGCCCAGACTCGCCAACCTTACCTGCTGGAAATCAACACCTCGCCCGGTATGACTGGGCATTCGCTGGTGCCGATGTCGGCCCGAGCCGTGGGCGTCAGTTACGAGGCCCTGTGCCTGCGGGTGCTGGCCGCCGCCGCGCTCGATAACCCCTTGCCTGCTCTGAAAGTGGAGGCCTGACGCCGTGGCCAAACCGCTCAAAGTGCCGTTGGACGTGAAGCTGATGAACTGGGTGGCCAACATCCTGTTCGCGGCTTTGGCGTGCATGGTGCTGGGCGCTTTGGCTTTGTGGGCCGCACGCCACCCCGCCTGGCAGTTGCGCGGAATCACCGTGGTGGGCGAAGTAACGCACCAAAACGCTGTCACCTTCCGTGCCCAATTGGCGTCCCGATTGCAGGGCAGCTATCTCACCTTGAATTTGCAAGACATCCAGCGCCTGTTTGAAAGCGTGCCCTGGGTGCAGCGGGCGGTGGTGCAGCGCGAATTTCCGAACCGTTTGAAAGTGACCTTGCGCGAACACCAGGCTGCCGCCTGGTGGGGCGAGCCGGGGGGTGGCAAACTGGTCAACACACAGGGCGACGTGTTCGAGGCCAACCCGGACGACCCCGACGCCGACCGCTTGCCCGAACTGGCCGGCCCCAACGGTCAGTCGCAGGCGGTGTTTGCCTTGTACCAACAGGTGCTGCCCGTGTTGGCACGTTTGGACCTGGGGTTGGAGCGCCTGGAGCTCAACAGCCGGGGCAGCTGGCAGATCCGGTTGGACAACGGTGCCCAGATCGGCATGGGCCGCGGCCAGCCCGAGGAGTTGCTCGGCCGGCTCACCCAATGGTCGTCCACCTATACCCAACTGGCGCAGCGCTACGGGCCGAACCTGGAATCGGTGGATTTGCGCTACCCCAACGGTTACGCCATCCGCTTCAAAGGGGTGACGACGCTGGACGCGCCACCCGGCACCAAGCCCAACAAAAGTTAATTGACACAGAGCACAACATGGCCAAGGAATACAAAGACATTGTGGTGGGACTCGACATCGGCACGGCCAAGATCATGGCGGTGGTGGCCGAGGTGTTGGGCAATGGC
>JACCDQ011195762.1_pt1 | contig 13802 bp, 6 predicted proteins | sample 7446031 | NCBI WGS metagenome assembly JACCDQ01 (sample SAMN15323442, study PRJNA562643) | freshwater metagenome | isolation source: river surface water | place: USA:Blue River Watershed | collected 2017-08-17 | reverse complement strand
GTTACCAATCCGAGACCGGCGTCGCCATCTAAAGTAAAAACACTGTGTTTCTGTCTGATGACATTGATGTTAGGCCTGGTATTGATTCTGCCATTTTCATATAAACGGACATAGCCACTAAGTCGGGCCACTCCATGTGAGTCTATACCTCTGAGGTCGGCTTTTAGAAGAACATCGCTGGCTAATGCAGCATCAGTATCATTGCACCCAATGGCTTTAAAAACAGAATGAGTGAAATTTAACAGGTCGCCGCGACTGATTGTAGAGTATTCTAAATGGCTCATAAAGCTTTTGCAATTATGTCAATAAGATGAAAATTGGGGATGGTTTCTTGTGAAATGCGAGCAGTATTGATAATATGCTGACGGCAGATATCATCTTCGAAGACCATAGCATCAGCGCCTGAAATTTTAAAATCACTGATTAAAGCCTGAGCCATGTTGATGGATAATTCTTTGTTATTAACAGGGAGGGAAGATCCGGCGCCGCAGCAGGTAGGACTAAGGCTTGAGAATGTCCAGTTAACCCCTGTTAGACTCAGTGTGCTTAAGTCAAATGCTTCAGCGCGGCAACATTCACGTACATAAAAATAATGACCTTTAATGGGTTTGAATTTCTCTTTAGGGATTTTGAGTAGCAAGTCTTTCAAATTGACAAGATGTCTTGCTAAATGTGTTGCGTCGTTATGAGAAACGGTATTATTAAAAATATCGGGATATTGTTGAGCGTAGGTGTTGTGGCATTTCGGACTGATGCTGATGACATTGTTTTGTCCGAAAACAGAAAGGTTGTATTCACCGATTGATTTGGCCTGGAGAAGTTCGCCTTTTTCAAAATACGGTAAACCACAGCAGGTAGAGGACTCTGGTATACTTGCCTGAAAGCCTGCAGACTGACATAGTTTTTGGATACTTTCCACTGTATCAGGAAAATAGTGCATGGTAACACAAGGTATTTGAAGGGCATAAGCCATAGTGCAATATTAAAGGTAGATTTATCAAATTTTAATATCTAAATTTGAACCTTTTCAACAAGTTTTTAGATTGTTTTAATTTTTTTTTGTGACTCATACCACGAAATGTCGTGAAGACGTGTCTTGAGTATAAATTGAGCACATTGTGGTACAATATACAACATCAAATGACAGAGGAAAACCTCATAAAAGGCTGTTTAGCAGAGGACAGAGAATGTCAGAGAGAACTGTACAAGCGGTTTTCGGGAAAGATGATGGCAGTATGTTTACGTTATGCAAGCTCCAGAATGGAAGCTGAGGATATGTTACAGGAAGGATTTATTAAAGTATTTGACAATATTGCCAGATTCAAGATGGAAGGCTCTTTGGAGGGTTGGGTCAGAAGAATTATGGTCAATAATGCGATTAATAAAATCAGATCTAACAAAATTAAATTTGAAGAGATCGGAAATATCAGTGACGATTTTCTGCAACACGATAAAAACATCATTGATAAAATGTCTGAGCAGGATATTTTAAAATTAATCTCCCAAATGCCTCAGGGGTATAAATATGTGTTTAACATGTATGCCATCGAAGGCTTAAGTCACAAAGAAATTGCAGACAACCTGGGTATTGAAGAGGCTAGTTCCAGAAGTCAGTACGCCAAGGCGAAGAAATATTTACAACAACAAATAATCAAATTAGAAAAAATTAATTTATGATGGATAACTCATTTGAAAAGCAGATTCGAAATAAAGTTGGTCAGACGGAAGTCAGCCCTTCTGCGGATTTGTTTGATGCCATTTTAGAAAAACGAGCTGCCAGATCGAAGACATATCTGGGTATGGGATATAAGAAGTTGTTAATGCTTACAACTTTTATTGCCGTAATTACTGCTGGTGTTTTTTATTACTTCCTTCAATTTGGGGATAGTAAAACAATTATGAACCCAGGTTCTGCACAATTAGTGCAGTCTGAGGCTACCGAAGCTGATGGTGAATCTGCTTCTGCGATGCAGTCAGGTAACTCTGAAGGTTCAAGTGAATCGGCTACTTCAGAAGCAAATAGTGGAAACTCACTTAAGAACGAGCAAACAAAACAAAATTCTAAAGTTGAAGCTGCATCAAACAGACTGACAAAATCAGATCGCTCTAATAAGAATCAGAGTCTTAATCAGACTAAAGGTTTGAAAAAAATCAAAGAAGGTTTCAATGGCAAACCATCATGGGCGAATGCTGATCCATCTTCATATTTTGATGTTGATGCAGCTAACCGTCCCGTAATTGATATTGAAAAACACCAGGGCAATAGCCATTTATTTGTTTACGAAAGTGTAAACCCAGAAGAACTTGATAATGCTATTTTGCGCTACACCAATGCGAGTCATATTTCTAAAATTCAGTATCCTATGGTGTTTGAAGCATTTAGTCCGGTTGCGACAAGTAAAACTCAGTACAATCTTAACAAGAATCACCGTAAGCCATTGTTTATTGATTTCTTATATGCTCAGGTATACAGCACGGCTAAAACAGGAGATGCAGCAGTTAACGAACTGAAAAATGGCACCATGAATCAGCAGTTTGGTATAAGAGTATCGGCTCCAATAAAAGGTCCGTTAAGCCTGTTTGCCGGACTAGGGTACATGGATCAGATACTTCATTACAGAGGCAATCTTTCATACGATGAAGCCTATACAAGAATTAATACCAAGGTTACATTTATCAATGATCCTATAAAAGGAGTAATACGAGTAGAAACCAAGGATACAGTAAGTGGCATTGCTTCGCAAACAAAGTCAGTTGATTTTAGAAACCAATATTCACTTCTAAGAATGCCTTTAGGCTTAGGATACAATTTCGGAGCAGGTAAATTTGATTTCAGTTTATATGGCTCTGCTGATTTAAATCTGTTGACATATGCCAGAGTGAATACGATGTTAAATGAAGCAAATGCTTTAGTAAAAACATCCAACTCAAAGTCACTGAACATTGGAGCAGGCATGAGTTTCATGGCCGCATACAGAATAAGTCCGAGATTCAAATTGATTGCAGAACCAGGTTTGCATTACATGAGATTAAACGGACGAAATACTGGTAATTTCACTAACGAAAAGATACTCAATTTTACAGCCAGTCTGGGAATTAGATATTCAGTGTTTTGAGAAAAATATTTCTGATATTTTTATTGTTGGAGATGTTCACATCTGTTCATGCCCAGCCAGCTTCAGAGCGTTTGGTAGGAGGAGAAATTAGTGTGCGTCAGTTGAGTAATGGTCTGTTGGCAGATTCATTAACTGTCGCAGCAATTTCAAGTAAATCCGGACTGAGTTTGATGGATAGAGCAGGCGTTTGGATGTCAGCAACAGATAATTCAGGATTAATAAGGGTTTCCGCGCATGATGTTATTGGAGGAAAGCAGACTTTTTGGAGCGGACCATTACAGATAAACAATGGGAATTCATCTGATACGCTTCAGTGGAGCAAAGTTTGGAAAGCAGATAAGTCGCAGATAGATTTTCACAGGCAACATTATAAAGACAATAATTATATGCCGGTTTCGGTTATCAATACATGGCCTGGCAATGGTACAACAGGATATGCAACTATCCTGGCACCATTTGTAGACAATGATATCAATGACCAGGTTTATCAGCCTATGAATGGAGATTACCCTTATTTTAAAAGTGACGGATTAATGTTTGGAATAGCGAATGATAGAGCGGGATTAAGGCAATATGCGCCATTGGGAGTGGAGTTACATACTTCGGTGATGTCTTTTTCCGCGCAGGATACAGCGCTATCGCGTTGTGTGATGGTACGGTATTCTGTCTTTAACCGATCTAACAGAGATTACAAAAACTTTAGGTTTTCAACTGTTATGAACTTTGGAATTGGACAGGAAGACAACGAGTATTTAGGGACAGATGTTGGGAACAAAATATTATTTGCAATTAATGACACGAGTGAAGCAACGTTTTCAAATAAGCTGGTGTCTATTGGTTGTATGGCCTTGAATAATCAGTTATCATCCACCATGTATTTTGAGAATACAGCAGATCCGGTAAATGGATTTCCGGTGCTTGATTCGCATTATGTGCGACTGATGTCAGGGTATTGGAAAAACAACAAGCAGCTCGTATATGGAGGCAATGGTGTAGACGCCAGTGGATCATTTGCGAGATTTGTATATCCATACAGTACAGATTTATCACATGGTTCGGTGATGTGGAGTGATAATGAGCGCTATCAACCAGGAAAGCGATATGGATTAATGAATTTTGATTCAGTAAGTTTAACAGCCGGAACAGGAAGGAATTACGATGTGGTCTACTTTTTTGTAGAAGAAGATTCTTTTGATATTAAACAAATAACTCAATCTTGTTTAAAGATTAAGCAGGTATTAGATACTAAAAACCTCTTAAAAACGGACAAAAATGAGTTTAAATACGGTCATAAAATAGAGCTTTACCCGAATCCCGTGAAGGCGGGGGAAAAAATGATGATAAAGTTCAGTGCTGAAAGTCCTGCTAGTATGAGAATTGTCAGTTCAGAAGGTCGTCAAATAATCAAAATCGATTTGGATATTTTTGATAATAGTATTATATTACCGGAAGATTTGGCTGAAGGGGTCTATCTTTTGGAATATGAAACATTAAACACTAAAAGATACATTAAGTTCGCTTTAAATCAATAAAAAATTGCAACAACAACATATGAATAGATTATACAAAATACTAATTGTTCTCTTTGTAATCCTGGGTTTTCAGGAGGCAAAAGCGTCACACATGATGGGTGGTGACATTGCCTATGAATGTATTTCTCCCGGGAAATTCAAGCTGGTAATCAAAATCTATAGGGATTGCCGTGGTATTCCGTTCAACAGTCCGGACATTAAACTGTTCTGTAAAGACGGGACAAACCAGACTTCTGTGAACTATACCAGAACTGCAATTAACGACTTAACACCGACATGTACTGGAGGTACTGCGCCGTGTAATCCGCAAAATACTCCATCCAATGAGGGTATTGAGGAACACGTGTTTGAAGCGATTGTTGACTTCAATACCAGTCCGTTTAAAGCGATGAAAGATGCAGGTTGCTGCGAGATCATCATCAAAGTTGAGCAATGTTGTCGTAACGGTGCCATTACTACCATCTCACCAGGTAATTTCTACACTGATGCGATGATTAACATTTGCGCCATTGGTAACAAGTGCAATACTTCACCACAGTTGTCTATCCCTCCGGTTGCTTATGTATGTTGTAACCAACCTTTCACCTACAACAACGGTGTAAGAGAGGTGATCGACGGTGATAGCTTGTCTTATGAACTTGGTACTCCACTAAATGCTAACCAATCTAACGAAACTTACACTGGTAACTTCAATTCTCAGATACCAATGACGCCATACTGCCCGCCAAATCCTGGTGTGGTAAATTGCAGAGCACTTCCAAATGCTAAACCTCCACGTGGTTTTTATTTCGATAAAGAAACTGGTGATATTGTATTTACCCCAACCAAGTGTGATGAGGTAGGTGTAATTGTTATCCAGATCACTGAGTGGAGAAAAGACTCTGCCACCAAGAAGTGGGTTAAAATAGGATTTACCAGAAGGGACATGCAGATTGTTGTAAAAATGTGTCCGGATAATAACCCGCCATATTTTGTTGGAACTAATAAATACTCAATTTGTGAAGGTAATAAAATCTGTTTCACTATTGGAACTAAAGACGAACCATTCCTACCTAAACAAACACGTTTGGATACTACTACCTTAACTTGGAACTATGGTATTCCTAGTGCTACCTTTACAATCGTAGACCCAACAGCCCGTGAAAAAGAAGCCCAGTTCTGCTGGCAGACCAAAATTGGTGATGCCCGTCCGAATGCCTACACCTTCACAGCTACTGCTAAAGATGACAACTGCCCTCGTCCGGCTTCTGCGAACAGAGGTTATAACATCACTGTTAAACCTAAAGCTCGTACAACCAGAAAATATACTCTTGGAGATTGCGGTTGGTTGAAATGGAAAGCTACTCCTGTAGACACTATTAACCAAAACCCTAAAAACTACGTGTATCAGTTCACTATCCGTGATAGTACGAACAGTGGTGTGCCTTATTACATGACCTACAAACAACTTGACAGTTTCAAGTTTAAGCGTGGCGGTAAATACATCATCGAGCACTATGTAAACAATACCCAATACCAATGTCCTACTATCTATACCGATACTGTTATTATCCCTCCGGTATTAGATGTTGAACTGGCTTTCGGAAAAGATACTTTCGTTTGTGCTGGTAACAGCTTAATGATTGAACCTAAGATTTCATTTGGTGTACCTGCCTACAAATACAGATGGGAAGTGCCAATTAATACATTCGATCCTAAAGATACTCTGGATAAATACAACTTGTTCAAGCCAACTCAAAGTACCAGAATGGTGCTCCAGTTAACGGATAAAAACAAGTGCGTTGACCGTGATACTATCTTTGTATTATATCAGCCAAATCCGATTGTAGATCTTGGACCTGATCAAAGAATATGTACCTACGAATCTGTTACCCTGGATGCTCAAAATAATGACACCATGCGTTATTACTGGCAGCCAAACGGCGATAGTACACGTACTATCACCACCAGTATCGCAGGTAAATATATTGCTAAAGTAATCGACCACCTGGGTTGTAACACCAGCGATACAATGGAGTTATTTGTAAATGATACTGTAATTGCTATTGCTAAGCCAGACAGAGAGATCTGTATCTTCGATACACTAAAAGTAAAAGGTATGCGTCATCCGGTAGGATACCCTAAACAAGTTGTATGGAAAGATTTGAATAATGGATCTACTGTTGCTAACGACTCTGCCTTTAAAGTTAAAATTACGGCGATGGCAGAACGCAATTATGAAATGTTCCTGAAAGTGACACAAGGTGGTCATACCTGCGAAGACCGAGATACATTCAATTTGCAGGTTAATGCATTGCCAACCTTCCAGTTTAATAATATACCACCGAGATGTTATGCTGAGGGTGCTGTTAACTTAACTCAGAATGGTGTTGCAAAAGCATTCTCTGGAGATAAATCTCAAACTCAAACAGACCTTAGATATTTCCATAGTAAAAAACCTAGCTGGATTACTGGTGGACCGGTTGGCGTTAACACTTACAAATGGGATTTCCCAAGTTTTGTTAAAAACGAACAGTTGCCAAGCACTGGTTTAAGAGATTCAATCTGCTACGATTACCGCGACTATAAAGGTTGCTATAACAAAGAATGTAAAGTAGTCAGATTAAACCCTAACCCAATCGTTGAATTAAAAGAAGGTACCTTCTGTCAACGTGCCGGTATCATTACTTTGGATAAATTAGTGGTAAAACCATTTATCAAAACTGGTGGTATCCAAACTTTCAGATGTATCGATGTGCCTGCTGGTTCTGGTGTTGATCCTGCCGCTATCATCATGCCATTGCCTACCTTCCCTGTAACTACAGGTATGGATCCAGGTCTGGAAGGTGAAAACGAAAAAACTGGCGACTATAAAATTGAATATTGCTTTAAAGATGCCTTAACTGGTTGCCAGACTTGTGATACTACTACAGTAACAGTGGTGAGATTACCTGAGATTCAGTTTGCTTCTCTACCTAAACAGTGTATCAATAATCCATTGTTGGCTTTAGATAGCTTTGCCCGCGATCGTAACACAGGTAAACGCTTTACCTACGGCTTCTGGACTACAGTAGAATTTGGTGGATCAAGAGACATGACCAATCCAAATGTGAGCAACAGAATTTTAAACTCTGTAAAGAGTCAGAAATACTTTGATCCTAGCTACGGTCCTGGTCAGTTCTTATTAAAACTGACTGACACTGCCAGCGGATGTCCGGTATCAGATAGTGCTGAGATATTGGTAAATGGTTTACCAATCATTCAGATCAATGTACCAGATACTGTTTGTTCAAGTACAGCGGCATTCGATTTGGAAAACACTGTGCCTTCGGGAGCAGTAGGTAAGTGGAGCGGACCGGGTGTAACTGGTCGTCAGTTCGACCCTGCAATGAGTCCGAAGACCAAACAATATGAAGGTAAATACATGATGAAGTTTGAGTACACCAATCCATTGACTGGTTGCTCGGCCTCCGACTCACAGTCGCTCCTGGTGCAATCGCAACCAGAAGTGAAGATACTCTCTCCAAATCCGTATCAGCAGTGTGAGGGCATACTCTTCAATGTGAATGCGTCTAAAGAGTGGGCTGCCAATACTAAATGGACGTCTAATGGTGATGGTTCATTTGCGGATGACAAATTGTTGCTGACAACCTACAAACATGGCTTTAACGACACAGCTGTTGATCAGATGAACGGTAAAGTAATTGTTACAGCCAGCACAGTGAAAGAAGGTGTTTGTCCGATCGCTAAAGCCGATCTGAACCTGATCATCGAGCCATACCCGCAGTTTAACTTCATGGCTGATCCTGAGATTCAGTGTGAGCCTGCAATAGTAAACTTCACCGCCATGGTTCAAAAGCCATTTGCATCTCCAAACCTTCGCTACACCTGGTGGTTTGGTAATGGAGACACTATCCGCAAGAGCACTACCTTTAACCCACAGAATGTCAAATACGATACCGCTAAACGTACCTGGTACGATGTTAGTCTGATTGTAGACAATCAGTGGGGCGTAAACGATACACAGGTTTGCCGCATTCAGAAAGATTCTATTGGATACATCAAAGTATTACCTCAGCCAAAAGCTGGATACAGCAGTGATCCTGGATTCTTTACCACTGTAGCTTTCCCTAAATTCAAGTTCTTTAACGAAACAAAAGTAAGATGGACTTCACCAGGTGCGATGAGTTACTTATGGCACTTCGGTACCGATGATGTAGACGATACAAGTACTTTGTACAATCCGATCCACTCATACACAGCCGATACCAATAAGTACTATGTACACCTGACATCCACTTACACCTACAACTACAAAGGCACCGACTTTACTTGTTGGGATACCATTTCACAACTCAGAAAAATCGGTCCTGACGTAACTGTCTTCGTGCCAACAGCCTTCAGTCCTGAACGCACTGGTCCGAAAACCAACAACGTCTTCAGAGCAGTAGTCAACGGCGAGAAGACCTTCCACATCGAACTCTACAACAGATGGGGTGAGAAATTGTGGGAGACTGATGATAAGTATGCCGGATGGGATGGTACCTATAAAGGAGAAGATGCACAGCAAGATGTCTATGCATGGTTCATAAAGGTAACAGCTTACGATGGCGAAGAATACACATACGAAGGAACAGTTACTCTATTGAGATAATAAAATTAACCAGCAAACTCTCCAATAATGGAGAGTTTGCTGGTTTTATTAAATATGAAAACTCAGGGTACATACCGCTTTCTACTCAGAACATTGCTTGTTCTGTTTTTGTGTTTATTGACACAAGTGGAATCTTATGCTACCCACATAGCAGGTGCTGAAATAAGTTATAAGCACCTATACAGTAATACCTACAAATTCACCTTAAAGGTTTACCGCGATTGCAGAGAGTGTAAATTCAATAATATAGGTGGAGGTGATAATACCTCAAGTTGTAACGAGGTGCCTGATTTAATCATAAAAGGATCTTTAGGAACATCGTATTCTGCCACTACTATTGGTGTAGTAGAAGTTTCAAGAACTGCAATTCAAGACATGACCAATGTTTGTTACAATCAGGTCAGTAAATGCAGAACAGGTTCCAATAGTCCGTATGGCTATGAAATGCACGTTTTTGAAGGTACCTTTGATTTCTCATCGGCACTAAACAGTGGCTATTGCAAATTGGATGTATCCATTGGCCTATCATCCAGAAATATTAACCTTAATAACTTATTTACAGAACAAAACTTTTTTAACTATACCAGTTTGAATCTGTGCGAAGGATTAAATAACACTTCTGTTAACTTTAGTTCCGTTCCTAATTTTCTTCATGTTGCCAATCAGTCTAATTATCAGTCTCTGGGTGTCATCAATTCAGATGGTGATTCATTGGTGTTTAGTCTGAAACCGGCATTGAGAAGTCGCACTGTCAGTGTATCTTATGCATTAGGATACGATTACGATTACCCTTTTAATTTTTATTGTACAGGAGCTTTCCCATGTTCTCCCAATATTACTGGTCCTATAGTAGAAGGATTTTATCTTTCAAAAACCACAGGAGATATTGCATTTACGCCTAATACAGTTAATCAGGGTGGCGTAATTGTTGTTGAATGTGAAGAGTATAAAAAGAAAACCGATGGATCTTATTATCTGGCAGGTGTAACCCGAAGAGATGTATACTCTGATGTAGTAGCTCAAAACAATAACTTACCTAGGTTTAAAAATAGGATTCTGGAGTATAATGTTTGTGAAGGAGAGGATTTAAAAATCGATCTGGATATTGATGACTTGCCAGTTTTAGGTAACCCAGCGGATACCGTTTTTACTGATGTTATTTCAACACTACCAGGAACTATCATCAATAAAATAGTCAAGAATGGAGCTCCGTTTTATGCGTATTCAGTTCAACTGGGCAATACAACAGGCAGAGTTGGAAAACATTTTATTACAGTCTCTGCCAGAGACAACAGTTGTCCGCTTAGAGGCATTACTTCAAAAACATTCGTTATTAATGTTTTGAAAAACAGAAAGCATACGGTTCAAACTCAGGTTAAAAATTGCGGAGTGCTGGATTTTATGTCTTCAAACATGCCAACTACTTCTTTTTATTGGACATTGACGGATCAGAGTAATACCGTTATTCGTCAGCAACAATCCAGAAAAGTGTCAGTTCAGTTGCCTTCTGGAGGTACATATTATATTACAAGTTATCTTCCGGCAGATGGAGTTTATTGTGAACTAAAGCAAATTGATACAGTAGTGGTTAAGTCATTTACTAAACCAGAAATTCATATGGGTGCAGATATTAATGTGTGTATGAATGGTGAGTTAAGTTTGCAACCTCGTCTGTTAAATACTTACGACAAATATCAGATTCTGGTTAATGGTCTGCCTAATGCAATGCCATATAAGCAGATAGTAAAGGGAGCAGGACTCTTTAATTTTAAAGTATTGCAGGATGATGGGTGCTGGGCTGAAGACAATATTAATGTGAATCTCTTCCCACAGCTTAATTATAAAATCAACGATGATACATTCTGTCTGACCAATGTTTTCCCTGCAGCGATTAAGAATATTGTACTTGATAGAAATAAAATATTTGCAATAGATCTGAAGGCAAGCGAACCAAGTTCGAGTATTAATAATTTAAATGCCATTGACTGGGAAATAGATGTTATCAACCCCGTTAGCCATACTCAGAAAATCTACAGTTTAATCGTCGATAAGAACCACTGTAGCTATTTTGATACCTTTAATATATTAATCGAAGAGCCAGATCCTATTAATGTAAAAATCCCACAGTCTATCTGTATCAATTCAGCACCACTTTCATTGCCATTAGGTAAAAATGGTTTTTGGCAGTGTCTGAGTCGCCCAGATCTTGTGAAAAACAATATTTTAAAGACAGATCCATCAGATCGCCGAGATATAGAATTGCTGTATACTGAAAATATCCAATGCAGAAACACCCAATCATTCACTGTTCAATTAAAAGATACCAGTGCAATTACTTTCGGACATGATGATCATCTTAAAATTTGTCAGAGTACAGTACCATTTGATTTAAAAGGATTTCCAAGTGGTGGAACATGGAAGGGGAATTATTTAGATGGTGGTCAATTTTTAAGCAATAATGCAGCCGGAAAAACAGTTCAACTTGTGTATTCATATTCTAATTTAAGTGATTGTTTTTCTGAAGCACCAGTTGAAATTCAAGTTGAAAAACTACCTGAGTTGAGTGTTAAAAGTTCAGGAACAAAAGTTTGCGTTGGTGGAGTTCTGGATCTAATAGCATTGAGCAATGTCAATTCTCCAGGTTATTGGTATACAGATGGTGATGGTACCTTTGATCGTGCAGGTAGTCGTTCCACACATTATACCCCAAAACAATCAGATGTTGCTAAGCCATTTTTGAATTTTGTATATACCTTGCAGACAAATAATATATGCGGTAATGTTAGTGCAGAAGTGATGGTGATTGTGCGAGATGGTCAGGTAGGAGAGATTGTTAAAAACTACCCTTCAACGATTTGTGAGCCAGCTAAACTGACTTTCAAATCGACATTTACCAGATTGGAAAAACAATATTGGTTAATTAATGATAGTGTTGTCGAAGAGTTTGATTATAATTTTGATTTTAATACCACGCTAAAGGCTGGGGAGTATGTGATTAAGACAAAGGTAAATGACAGTACCTGCGAAGCCATGGCAATTTCAGAGATTATTACTGTCTTGCCAAAACCTGATGTTAAAATACACAGTAATCCAGGTTATAAATTGTCCAGAGAATACCCTCGTTTATATCTAAAGGATTTGTCTTATTGTAAATACGGTCACAGTACCAACTGGTACATCAACAATGAGTATATCGGCGACTCACGAGAGCTGAATTATAAAGTAGAAGAAAAAGAAGATACATTCTGGATTAAACTACTAGCTACAAGTGGAAAAGGCGATTGTAAAGATTCTTTAAGCCAGATGTTTGTGTTTATACCAATTAATCAGTTGTATATTCCAAATGCATTTTCACCTGATGCAAAGGGTCCGAATGAAAACAATGTATTCAAGGTAATCGGTCCGCCAATGCGATCCTACTCCATAGAAATTTTCAATAGGTATGGAGAGAAAGTCTATATCTCAAACGATATCAATGCTGTCTGGGATGGGTATTATAAGAACAAAATCTGTATACAGGGAGACTACTTCTACAAGATCGAGACCACTGATTTAGAAGGGGTGAGCAGAGATTATTCGGGTACAGTGACAGTTATCAGGTAATCTTCTCAGCACTAAGTAAATCAGGCTTTTCAGCACATCAAATTTTTTTCCACTTTGCTTTGTAGGTTATTATTTAATTAATACCTTCGCAACAACAAAAATAAAAAATTTCATTTTCTAATTTCATTTGTAAAATGCCTGACATCAAAGCACAAAACTGTACCATCAATCTAGAAGGAAACACCTATGAATTTCCTGTTATTATCGGAAGCGAAGGCGAAAAGGCCATAGATATCTCTAAGTTAAGAGATACTACTGGTTATGTGACATTAGATATCGGCTATAAAAACACCGGTGCAACCAAGAGTAACATTACTTTTCTGGATGGAGAACTGGGTATTTTAAGACATAGAGGTTATTCTATTGAAGACCTTGCTGAAAAGGCAAATTTTCTTGAAGTAGCATACTTGCTATTAAAAGGAGAACTTCCAAACAAAGAACAATTCGAGGATTTTGATGAATCTATCAGACACCATACTTTGGTAAACGAGGATCTTCAAAATATCTTTAAAACTTTCCCTACAGGATCACATCCAATGGGTCAGTTAATAGCGATGATTTCATCTCTGTCTGCGTACTATCCTAAAGCGTTAGATCCAAACAGAAGTGCTGAATCAAAAAACAGAACAGTATTGCGTTTGCTGGCTAAAATGCCAACCATTTGCGCTATGATTTACAAAAAGCGTATGGGACACCCGGTAGTTTATCCGAATAATAATCTTGACTATGTAAGTAACTTCCTGAACATGACATTCAAGCATGTCAGTGATAGTGACTACCAGCCTGACCCGGTTGTAGTTGATGCGATGAATAAATTACTAATTCTTCATGCTGATCACGAACAAAACTGCTCTGCAAGTACAGTTCGTTTAGTAGGTTCTTCTCAAGCTAACCTTTATGCAACAATTGCTGCGGGTG
>JACCDQ011243590.1_pt1 | contig 13807 bp, 12 predicted proteins | sample 7446031 | NCBI WGS metagenome assembly JACCDQ01 (sample SAMN15323442, study PRJNA562643) | freshwater metagenome | isolation source: river surface water | place: USA:Blue River Watershed | collected 2017-08-17 | reverse complement strand
CCTCGGGCTCGCGTATGTCAATCAAGTGATGCGGCACCTGTGCCAGCTCAACCCGGCTGGGCTTGGCGGTGCCAATGTCCATGCCCCGGTACACCAAGGCCGAATCCACGCTGATGATTTCCACCGGCCGCAAGCGGGCCAAGGCCAAGGCCAGCGCGGTTTTGCCCGATGCAGTAGGGCCAGCCAAGGCCAGCCAGTTCAATTTTGGGGTGTCAGGCATGGCGTTGAGGTGGCGATTTGACTTCGCCATGGCGTTGCACCAAGGTCCAAGCCACTGCGGCAATTGCCACGCTCCACAACCAGATGCCATTGGTGAGTGGTAACACTGAGGCGCTTGCCCCGGCCCCGAGCTGTGTGCCCAACCAAGAACCCATGCCAAAGGCAGCCACCATCATCAGGCAACCGCTCAAGGCCGATGCAGCCCCGGCCGCTTGCGGAAAGGGCGCCACAGCACCGCTTTGACCGCAGGGTTGATGCACCCCGTGGGCTAGCATGAACGGCACGAACGGGCCCAAAATCACCCCAACCCCTTGGTAGCCCAACAAAGCCAACACCCCCATGGCAGTGCCGCCCACCAGGCTGAATGCGCCTGCCACCGCAACCGTGCGCCGAACGCCCAAGCGGGCCAGCAAGTGCCTGCAACCAAAGGTGCCTGCAATGTAAGAAAGTGTCATGCACAACATGACCAAGCCGTAACCGGTTTTGCTCAACCCCAGCACCCCAATGAACACAAAGGACGAGCTGGCCAAAAAAGTGAACAGTCCCAGGTAGGACACCATTGAAAGCAGCGCATAGGTCCAAAACGTGGGGTGGCGCACAATGCCGCGCCAAATGGTCAACATGGCCAGTGGTTGCAAGGCTTGTGGGTTTTTTTGGGACAGCGTTTCCCGAAAATACAAGGCAACCAAGCCGAAAGCACTGGCACCAAACACCGCCAGCGCGGCCAACGCCATGCGCCAGCCCAGGTATTCGGCCATCACCCCACCCAAAGGGGCACTGGCGCATGCAATCACACCCAACCCGGTCAACCCCTTGGACATCACCCTGGCACCCTCGGCAGGGGCGTAAAGGTCACGCACCACGGCCCGCGCGCACATCACCGCGGCCCCCATGGACGCACCTTGCACCATGCGCCAAACAATCAACTGCTCCATGGTGGCCGAAAACACCCCGGCCAAGGCCGAAACCGCATAGGCACTCAAACCCACCAGCAGTATGGGGCGCCTGCCAAACCGGTCGGACAGCGGCCCCCACACCAGCTGAGACAAGCCAAACGCCAACAACATGCCGGTCAACGTGAGCTGCGCCTGCGCCATGCTCGCGCCAAACCCCGCTGTAATGGAGGGCAGGGCGGGCAGGTACAAGTCGGTGGCGATGGGTTGAATGCCCAACAGCAGAGACAACATCACCACCACCACCGCAGGCGACATGGCCTGCTGGCTGGCTGGCGTGGACAGATTTGAAGCGGGCATGTATCGAGGTTAACAGAGCCAACCGCACCTCAACGCCCCCGCAAAAACAAACCGTCCAGCTCTTTCAGGCTGATTTGCCGCCAAGTCGGCCGCCCGTGGTTGCATTGGTCACTGCGCTCGGTGTTTTCCATTTGCCGCAGCAGGGCGTTCATTTCTTCCAAGGTGAGTTTGCGGTTGGCCCGCACTGCACCGTGGCAGGCCATGGTGGCCAACAGTTCGTTGTGGGCACGCTGCACCACGGTGGCTGCGTCATGTTGAGCAAGTTCGGCCAATACACCGCGGGCCAGTTCAACAGCATCACCTTGGGCCAGTGCGGTGGGCACGGCGCGAACCGCCAATGTTTGCGCTGAGAAGGGGGTGATGTCCAACCCCAGCTGTGCCAAAGTGTCGGCACAGGTTTCTGCACATGCCACTTCGGTGGGTGTGGCAGCAAAAGTGGCGGGAATCAGCAAGGGCTGGCTGGGCAAGGATGGGTTGGCTTGTACGCCCAGTTGTTGCTTCAAGCCTTCGTAAACAATGCGTTCATGGGCTGCGTGCATATCGACCAGTACCAGCCCCTGGGCGTTTTCTGCCAAGATGTAAACGCCGTGCAACTGGGCGATGGCGCGGCCCAGGGGCCAGTGGTCTGCCTGTTGGGTGGGTGGTGCCGGCGCGGCGGGGGGGCTGGGCCGCCACAGGGCTTGCAGGTCGCGCACTTCGTTGCCCACTCTGTCGTTCCACGGCTGGGCCTGGGGCTGAAAGGATGCTTGCCCCATGAAAGAGCGGGCCTGTTCTTCAGCCGGCGCCCAAAAACCAGGCAGGTGTTCCGTTGTGATGGGCGCTTTGAAGCTTGCCTCGGCACCATGGGCCGATGAGATGTTCGCTCCAGGCACAAACGCACCTTCTGGCTGCTGGGCATTGCCAGCCCTGGGGGTGGCCAACACAGCTTCAAGCGCGTGCCGCACCGCTTGGTGCACTTCGCGCCCGTCGCGGAATCGCACTTCTATTTTGGTGGGGTGCACGTTCACGTCCACCCGCGCCGGGTCAAGGTCGATGAACAGGGCGAAAACCGGTTGCTTGTGTCCGTGCAACACGTCCTCAAATGCGCTGCGAACCGCATGGGAAATCACTTTGTCACGTACATAGCGGCCATTCACGTAAGCAAACTGGCGGTCGGCGCGCGCGCGCGCTGCGTCGGGCAAACCCACGCGGCCCCATACGTGGACGGTGCTGCCCTCGCGTCGCACGGGCAAGCTGTCGGCCAAAAAGTCTGTGCTCAGCACATCGCCCAGTCGCTGCGCCAGGGCCTCGTCAACGTCGTCTTGCAAGCAAGCGCGCCACTGTTCCAGCAACTTGCCTTCGTGCCACACGGTAAAGCCCACGTCGGGGCGCGCCAGGGCATGCCTTCTAACGGCTTCCAGGCAGTGGGCGAGTTCGGTGGAGTCGGATTTTAAAAACTTGCGCCGGGCCGGTGTGGCATAAAACAGTTCACGCACTTCCACGGTGGTGCCCACGGTGCGTGCCGCGGCTTGCAAGTCGCCAAATCGTGCATTCAACAGCCAGCCGTGGCTGGCATCGGCGGTGCGGGCCAGCAAGCTCACTTCGGCTATGGACGCAATCGCGGCCAAAGCCTCGCCACGGAAACCCATGGTGACCACACGTTCCAGCTCTTCCAGACTGCTGATTTTGCTGGTGGCGTGCCGCTTCAGCGCCGTGGTCAGTTCATCTCGCGCAATGCCGCAACCGTCGTCTTCTACCGCAATCAGCCTCACGCCACCGGCCTGCAGGCGCACCACAATGTTGCGGCTCCCAGCGTCCAGCGCGTTGTCCAGCAGTTCACGCACCACCGAAGCGGGGCGCTCCACCACTTCGCCGGCTGCAATTTGGCTGATCAGCTCGTCCGGCAGCTCTTGTATCGGGCGGCGCGGCTGAACCTGCGCATGGGTGTGGGGGTCTGCGGAGTTTTTCACTGCGCTATTTTAGGAGTCAGTGATAATGGCGCCCATGGAACTCGCAGCCTTTTTGATCGACTTTATATTGCACGTTGACAAACACTTGCAGGCCTTCGTCCAGTCCTACGGGGCGTGGGTTTATGCCTTGTTGTTTTTGATTGTGTTTGTTGAAACCGGTTTGGTGGTGATGCCGTTTTTGCCCGGTGATTCACTTTTGTTCATTGTCGGGACCTTGTGCGGGTCGGGCCTCATGAACTTGCCTTTGGCAATGTCGGTGTTGTTGGTGGCGGCTGTGTTGGGCGATCAAACCAATTACACCATCGGCCGCTATTTTGGGCCCAAGGTGTTTCAGTGGGAGGATTCCCGGTTTTTCAACAAAAAAGCTTTTGAGCAGGCCCATGCGTTTTACGAGCGGTACGGTGGCATCACGATTGTGCTGGCTCGATTCATGCCCTTTATTCGCACATTTGCGCCATTTGTGGCCGGCGTGGCCAGCATGACCCGCAGCAAATTCACCGCTTTCAATGTGGGCGGGGCGGTTTTGTGGGTTGGCGGGCTGACGCTTGCTGGCTACTGGTTCGGCAACCTGTTGTGGGTTCAAACCAACTTGAGCAAAATCATATGGGCCCTGATATTGGTGCCAGGCTTGATTGCGCTGTTCGGCGCCTGGAAGGCTTCCAGAGACGCTCGCCCATAAGCAAACTGCCAACGTCAGCCAATATCACTCACATGGAAGCCGAATTTGCCGCTTCTCAGGTCGTCGAAGTAGCGTTCAAGGGTTTCCCTGACCGTCTTGAAGGCCAAATCATCCCAGGGGATTTGGTCTTCAGTGAACAGCCGGGCCTCTTGGGTTTCGTAGCCGGGTGAAAAGCGATCACTCGTCAAGCGTGCCCTGTAAAAAAAATGCACTTGCCCGACCCGTACCACGTTGAGCAAGGTGAACAAACCGTCAATTTCTATCTCGGCCCCGGCTTCCTCTTGGGTTTCACGCCAGGCACCGTGCTCCGTGGATTCGCCCAATTCCATGAAGCCAGCCGGCAGGGTCCATTTGCCTAAACGGGGCTCAATGTTGCGCTTGCACAGCAGCACTTGCTCGCCGCGTTCGCCCCAGTAGGGCACCGTTCCCACCACATTCAATGGGTTTTCATAGTGCACCGTGTGGCATTGGGTGCAAATGGCACGGTTTTTGGTGTCGCCATCATCGGGTAAGCGATAGCTCACATGCGCACCGCATTCGCGGCAATGTTTGATGGCAGGGCGGTACATGCGTTTGAGTGTAGCGCCACTGCCTTTCACAAGCTTTTGGGCTGACCTTATGCTTTGGTGTGCTTTGCAATCAGTGCACGCGCAGTGTCGAGCAATTCGCGGCCATTGAAGCCACGTTTGTCCATGTCTTGCACCCATTCCACTTCAACTTGGCGTGCTTTGCGCCGAAACTCTTGCGCATCGGCCATGGGTATGGTGTAAATCGTGTTGCCGCGGTCCACCGCCGATTTGCGGCCCGGAGCGTCGCCGGCTTGTTGCACCTTGCCCAACCAAGCAGAGGTGGCCATGCCCGAATTCGCATCAATGACTTTCTTCAAATCAGGCGGCAAGCTGTTGTACTTGGCCTTGTTCATCGCCATCACGAATGTCGTGGTGTAGAGCGCACCCCCGCTGGGGTCAAATTCGCTGTGGAATTTGGTCAGCTCGTGCACCTTGACCGAGGGCACCACCTCCCATGGAATAGAGCAGCCGTCAATCACCCCTTTAGAGAGCGCATCGGGAATTTGCGGCAGCGGCATGCCTACCGGCGTTGCGCCCAGATAGCCCAACATTTTGGTGATTTGCCGGGTCGGGCCCCTGAACTTCAGGCCCTTGAGGTCATCGGGGTGTTTGATGAGCTTGTCTTTGGTGTGAAAAATGCCTGGGCCGTGCACTTGCAGCGCCAAGGGTTGCACGTCGCGGTACTCGTCGGCTGCTTTGGTTTGTATGTATTCCCAAAACGCTTTGGAAGTGGCCTCTGCATTGGTCATGATGAAAGGCAGTTCGAAAACTTCGGTGCGCGGGAACCTGCCGGGGGTGTTGCCTGGCAGTGTCCAAACAATGTCAACCACGCCGTCTTTGGCTTGGTCAAACAGCTGCACCGGGGACCCGCCCAGCTGCATGGCCGGATAAGCCTCGAACTTGATACGGCCATCCGATTCCTTTTGCACCTTGTCCATCCAGGCCTTGTTCATGTTTTGCCAAACATTGGAGACCGGCGACATGAAGGTGTGGAACTTGAGCGTGACGCTTTGTTGGGCAAAGCCTACCAAGGCCGGCGCGCCCAGGGCAGTGGCCGCGCCAGCTTGCAACAAACTTCTTCTTTGAATCATGGTCGGGTCTCCAATAAGGTGTTGAGAAAAGGTAGAGTGGCTTGTTGTTTGAGCTGAAACTACAATTTTTGAACCACTTGGCTCAGACAACACTTTAATGGCAAAGCTCCCTCAATCTCCGTCCGTGCAGGCCAATCTCTTGCCCTACAACCCACCTCATGGGGTGCGCGCTTGCATGACCGAGCGCACTGGCGGCGTGTCTGCCGGGGCCTTCAACAGCTTGAACTTGGGCGATCATGTAGGCGACAAACCCGAGCACGTGCTTGCAAACCGCGAGGTGTTGGCTCGAAACATGGGCCGGCCAGCGGTTTACCTGAAGCAGGTGCATGGTGTGGAAGCCGTGGAAATCAAAGCGTCTGGGCCGCAACAGCAGGGTGACAGCCCGATGGTTGCAGACGCTTGTTGGAGCGACCAGGTGGGAGCGGTCTGCACGATTTTGGTGGCCGATTGCTTGCCGGTGTTGCTGGCAACTGAAGACGGCAAAAGTGTGGCCGCCGTACACGCGGGGTGGCGCGGTTTGGCGGGTGAAAATGGCTCGGGTGTGCTGGAGCAGTTGTTTCAATGCTGGCCCGCCGCTCAAGACGCGCGCCAGCGGAGCCGGATGTGGGTTTGGTTGGGCCCGTGCATTGGCCCCCATGCTTTTGAGGTCGGGTCGGAGGTCAGAGACGCATTTGTCGGGCAACAGCCCCGAGCCGAGCCATTTTTTGTGCCGCACCCCACGGTCCAGGGCAAGTACTGGGCCGATTTGGCCGCTTTGGCCCGCCAGCGTTTGCACGATCTGGGTGTGGCCAACCTGCATGGCAACGACTCCAGTGCGCCTTGGTGCACTTATTCAAACGCGTCACGGTATTTCTCGCACCGGCGGGATGCCAGGTTGTTGGGCAGCAGTGGCCGCATGGCCGCTTGTGTTTGGCGCGTTTGACCCCGCCTCTTGCAAAGCCGCCGCCTCGGGCGCAGGTTCAAGCGGGTTTGCTGCCTCCTGTGCTTCGAGCTGCTTGCGGGCTTTGCGGCGTGCTGGCGTACGCATCAGGTAAACCACTAGGGAAATGGGCCCTAAACCGTAGAAAAAAAAGGTGACAATGGCTCCCAGGACAGATCCGTTGCTGTGCATAGCTTCAGCCACTGCCATCATCACGGCCACATACAGCCAGGCAATCACAACCAAATACATCGCAAAAAAGCCTTGTTGAATATTTGTAAACCCGTCGGATTCGTGAAATGTTTGCCGCGTACACTGCCTGAACGACAGCATTGTCACCGTTTTCGGCCGCGTGTGCTGATCCTCCAACTCAGGGGCCTCCCATGAATTCAGATTCTTCTTGGCTGCAGTCTGCGCAGTCGCTTCAGCAAAATTGGATGCAGCAATGGTCGCAAATGCTGCAGTCCTCTCAACAATCCTTCGGCGCGATTCCATCGATGGCGCAAAATCCGCTGTGGCAAGCCATGCAGCAGGCGGCGCAAAATGCGAGCGCGGGGGTGGCTGTGCCCGCAGCCGGCCCGCTCAAGGAACTGTTCTCGCAAATTGCAGGGCAGTCGGTCAATATTGACCAAGGCAAATGGCTGGACATACAGCGCACCTACCTGGCGGAGGTGGCCGAGCTGTGGAACCAGGGGGCCCAGGTCAAAGTGCCGCAGGATCGCCGGTTTTCATCTGAAGCTTGGGCTGCCAACCCGATTGCCGCCTTTTCTGCCGCGGCTTATTTGCTCAACGCCAGAACATTGATGGCCATGGCCGAAGCAGTGGAGGGCGATGCCAAAACCCAGAACCGTGTGCGTTTTGCCGTTCAACAATGGATTGATGCCAGCGCGCCCAGCAACTTTTTGGCCCTGAACGCCGAAGCCCAAAAGAAAGCCCTCGAAACCCAGGGCGAGAGCATTTCCAAAGGCATTCAAAACCTGTTGAACGACATGAAGCAAGGCTTCGTGTCCATGACCGACCATTCGGCGTTCGAAGTGGGCAAAAACGTGGCCACCAGCGAAGGTCAGGTGGTGTTTGAGAATGAGCTGTTCCAGCTGATTGAATACAAACCCCTGACTGCTAAGGTTTACGAGCGCCCATTTTTGCTGGTGCCGCCTTGCATCAACAAGTTCTACATCCTCGACCTGCAGCCCGACAACTCCTTCATCCGCTACGCGGTGGAGCAGGGCCAACGCACTTTTGTGGTGAGCTGGCGCAACCCCGATGCGTCTTGCACCCAAAAAACCTGGGACAACTACATCGAGGACGCGGTGATCAAGGCGATTGCCGTTACCCGTGAAATCACTGGTGCAGAGACCATCAACGCCTTGGGTTTCTGTGTGGGGGGCACCATGCTGGGCACAGCCCTGGGGGTGCTGGCGGCCCGTGGCGAGCAGCCTGTCAACAGCGCCACGTTCTTGACCACCCTGCTGGATTTCACCGACACCGGTATTTTGGACGTGTTCATCGACGAGAACTTTGTGAAGTTCCGCGAAATGCAGTACGGCAAAGGTGGCTTGATGCCTGGCCGTGACCTGGCCACCACCTTCAGCTTCCTGCGCCCGAACGACCTGGTGTGGAACTACGTGGTCGGCAACTATTTGAAAGGCGAATCGCCACCGCCGTTCGATTTGTTGTACTGGAACAGCGACAGCACCAATTTGCCCGGCCCTTACTATGCTTGGTACCTGCGCAATACCTACTTGGAAAACCGCTTGGTCAAGCCGGGTCAAGCCACGGTGTGCGGCGAAAAAATTGATCTGGGTTTGGTCAATATTCCGGTTTACATCTACGGTTCGCGTGAAGACCACATTGTGCCCATCGGCGGTGCTTACGCTTCCACGCAGCACTTGCCCGGCCCCAAACGCTTTGTCATGGGAGCATCCGGCCACATTGCAGGCGTGATCAACCCGGCCAGCAAAGGCAAGCGCAGCCATTGGGTTTCGGCCAGCAACAAGTTTCCTGCCAGCGCAGACGACTGGATCGCTTCATCCACCGAGCACAAAGGCAGCTGGTGGGGCGACTGGTCCAGCTGGTTGGCAGACCACGCGGGCAAGCAAATTGCCGCCCCCAAAACCTACGGCAGTCGCAAACACAAAGCCATTGAGCCCGCACCAGGGCGCTACGTTCAGGCCAAAGCCTGATTTTTGAAGATTTTTTTACCGCAGAAGAGGAGATAAGCATGGAAGATATCGTCATCGTTGCCGCAGCACGCACGGCTGTGGGCAAATTTGGTGGCAGCTTGGCCAAAACATCCGCCCCCGACCTGGGTGCGGTGGTGATCAAGGCCCTGCTGGAACGCACGGGTTTGGCCGCCGACCAAGTGGGTGAAGTCATCATGGGCCAGGTGCTGGCCGCCGGCGCGGGGCAGAATCCTGCCCGCCAGTCCATGATGAAAGCGGGCATTGCCAAAGAAACCCCGGCTTTGACCATCAACGCTGTGTGCGGCTCTGGCCTGAAGGCCGTGATGTTGGCAGCCCAGGCCGTGGCTTGGGGCGACAGCGAAATTGTGATCGCTGGCGGCCAAGAGAATATGAGCGCCAGCCCCCATGTGCTGATGGGAAGCCGAGACGGCCAGCGCATGGGCGACTGGAAAATGGTTGACACCATGATCAACGACGGCCTGTGGGACGCGTACAACCACTACCACATGGGCATTACCGCTGAAAATGTGGCCAAAGCCAACGGCATCACCCGTGAAATGCAAGACGCATTGGCCTTGGCCAGCCAGCAAAAGGCTTCGGCCGCCCAAGACGCTGGCAAGTTCAAAGATGAAATCGTGCCGGTGGTGATTCCTCAGCGCAAAGGCGATCCGCTGGTGTTTGACGCCGACGAATTCATCAACAAAAAAACCAACGCCGATGCGCTGTCGGGTCTGCGCCCGGCTTTCGACAAGGCCGGTTCTGTGACGGCGGGCAATGCCTCCGGCATCAACGACGGCGCTGCCGCGGTGATGGTCATGAAGGCCAGCAAAGCAGCGGCTTTGGGCCTCAAGCCCATGGCCACCATCAAATCGTTTGGGACCAGCGGCTTGGACCCAGCCACCATGGGCATGGGCCCGGTGCCCGCTTCGCAAAAGGCCCTGGCCCGTGCCGGCTGGAACGTGGCCGACGTGGACCTGTTTGAACTGAACGAAGCTTTTGCCGCGCAGGCTTGCGCAGTCAACAATGCTTTGGGTGTTGATGCTGCCAAAGTGAACGTCAATGGGGGCGCAATCGCCATCGGGCACCCGATCGGAGCGTCCGGTTGCCGTATTTTGGTGACCTTGCTGCACGAAATGCAGCGCCGCGATGCCAAAAAAGGCTTGGCCGCACTGTGTATTGGCGGCGGCATGGGCGTTTCGCTCACCGTTGAGCGTTGATCTGATTTTTTATTCAAGAGGAGCATTTACATGACACAAAAAGTTGCATACGTCACAGGCGGCATGGGTGGCATCGGCACCGCAATTTGCCAGCGCCTGCACCAAGAGGGCTTCAAGGTGATTGCTGGCTGCGGTCCAACCCGCGACTTCAACAAGTGGCTGGACGAACAGAAGGCCCTGGGCTACACCTTTTACGCTTCGGTGGGCAACGTGGGCGATTGGGATTCCACCGTTGAAGCATTTGCCAAGACCAAAGCTGAGCACGGCACCGTTGATGTGTTGGTCAACAACGCAGGCATCACCAAAGACCGCATGTTCCTGAAAATGGGCAAGGAAGATTGGGATGCCGTGATGAATACCAACCTGGACTCCATGTTCAACGTTACCAAGCAAGTGGTGGCAGACATGGTGGAAAAGGGCTGGGGTCGCATCATCAACATCTCGTCGGTGAACGGCGAAAAAGGTCAGGCCGGTCAAACCAACTACTCGGCAGCCAAAGCCGGTATGCACGGTTTTTCCATGGCTCTGGCCCAGGAATTGGCAACCAAGGGCGTGACCGTTAACACCGTGAGCCCAGGCTACATTGGCACCGACATGGTCAACGCCATCCGCCCCGACGTGCTGGAAAAAATCGTGGCCACCGTGCCGGTCAAGCGTTTGGGCAAGCCCAGCGAAATCGCCTCCATCATTGCCTGGCTGGCCAGCGAAGAGGGCGGCTACGCCACCGGTGCTGACTTCTCGGTCAACGGCGGCTTGCACATGGGCTAAAACGGCCGGGTCTGTTTTGGTTCGGAACCCAGCTTGGTCCAGTACCGGCTGGGTTTTTGTTTTTGGGGCGCGCTGTGGTGGTTGGGCGCATGGCAAAAGCCCCTCCGTTTGCACCTGCCCGAATGCGCCAGATTTTGTCAGTCGCCTCTATACTGGGCAAATGTCAGAAGGCACCTTTCTCTCTGCTGGCTCAATGAAAGCCCCGCTGCCCCGGAGCGTGGAAGTGGCTGTCGTGATGCGGTGCGAAGTGATTGACAACCGCTGGCAGCCCAGGCGCTGGGTGCTGGCCCACGTGGTTCAAAATGAAGAGGGTTTTGGCCAGACGCCGCAGCTGTTGCACAAAGACACAACCGAGGAAGTCTGGTTGCATCCCGGGTTCAAGGTCGAGCTGTTCCCCGGGGATGCCGAAGGCTACTACTTGAACGCCACCACCGAGCAGCCTTGCTTCTGGGTCGTGTGGCGCATGGAGGCTGCCCCCTCTTTGGCTGAGGAGCCGATAGCAATTCCCCAGGCCGTGACCCTCAGTTACCACGACGCCGGACGCTGGCTGGACGCGCAGGAAATGGTAGAGCAAGTGCCTGCGCCCTCGGTGATCGTGCAGTGGCTGCGCGACTTTGTGGATCAGCATCATGTTGTTGAACCCAAGCGCCGCCAGCGCCCCCAGAGTTTTCAGCCCTTGCAGGACCGATTTGGAAACCCGGTGCGGGTGAGCACTGAAAAGCAAGGCGGTGGAGGCCGGCATGGCAGATGAGTCTTCCGGCTTTTTTGGGCGCTGGTCCCGCCGCAAGGCGCAGGCCCGCGAAGGCCAACCACTGGATGAGCCCGAGCGGATCAAGCCGCCTTGGGTCCCAGATGCAAATACACGCCAAGTTGCTGCACCCCAGCCCACCCAAGACGCGGTTGAATCGCCCGCTCAGTCAGCGATTGCTGACCTCCCACCAGCGCCCACACTGGAAGATGCCCAGGCTTTGACCCAGGACTCCAATTTCAAGCCTTTCATGACCCAGCAGGTGCAGCCCGAGGTGCGCAACGCGGCAATGAAAAAGCTGTTTTCCGATCCGCACTTCAATGTGATGGACGGACTGGACGTTTACATTGAAGACTACAGCAAGCCAGATCCGATGCCTGAAGCGGTGTTGCGCCAGTTGGCCAGCGCCCAATTCCTGAAGCTGTTTGACGACGCCCCCGAATCGAATAAAGCCGCAACTTTGCGGGAGTTTGACGGCAACACCACAACGCAAACCGTCGCTCAGTCCCACGTTTCGCCAGTAGCTCCATTACCTGCCCATGACCACCCTTATTTGCGACTGCAACCAGACCATGCCACTCAACCCCCAGGCACTGGGGGCAGCGCTGAATGAAAAACTGACGCTGCATTCGACCCTGTGCCGCCGCGAGGCGGGCGCTTTCCAGCAAGCGCTCCAAGTCGGTGACGATGTGGTGGTGGCCTGTACCCAGGAGGCCCGCCTTTTCAATGCCTTGGCTGAACAGACTGAAGGCGCTCAGTCGGTTCCAATCCGGTTTGTGAATATCCGCGAGGTGGGCGGTTGGAGCAAGGATGCTGCCACGGCCAGCCCCAAGTTGGCAGCGCTGCTGGCCATGGCACATTTGCCTGAACCCGAGCCGGTTCCCACCGTGACTTACCGGAGTGCGGGCCGAATATTGATTCTGGGCCCCTTGGACCTGGCGGAGCGGACCGCCGATCTGTTGGCAGATGTTTTGGATGTGACCATTTTCAGCACCGGTTCAGGGCAGGAAGGGGGTGCGCAGGAGCGCCGCTTCCCGGTCATCTCCGGGCAGGTGCTGAGCTTGAGTGGTTGGTTGGGCGCCTTTGATTTTGCTTGGGCACGTACCAACCCTATTGACCTTGACCTGTGCACCCGCTGCAATGCCTGTGTTTCTGCCTGCCCGGAAGTTGCGATTGGCTTGGACTATCAAATTGACAGTTCGGTATGCAAATCTCACCGCGCTTGTGTCAGGGCGTGTGGGGTGGCCGGCGCGATTTCCTTTGCCCGAGAGCCGGACACCCAAACAGACACCTTTGACCTGGTGCTGGATCTGCGCGGGCAGCCTGCTTTTCCTCAGCATGCCCCCCCGCAAGGCTATTTCCACTGGGATCAACCCAACACCGCGCAGCTCGTGCGGTTGCGTTCATTGGTTGGGGAGTTTGAGAAGCCCAAGTTCTTTGCCTACAAACAAAAGCTGTGTGCCCACAGCCGAAACGAAAAAACAGGCTGCAACGCCTGTGTTGATATTTGTTCGGCTTCAGCCATCAGCAGCGAGCGCAATCGCCAACAAATCAAGGTCAATCCCAATTTGTGCGTAGGCTGCGGGGCCTGCACCACGGTGTGCCCAAGTGGGGCCCTGTCTTATGCCTATCCGCGCGCGGACGAGCAAGGCCTGAAGGTCAAGACCCTGTTAACCGCTTACGCCAAGGCAGGGGGCAAGCAGGCGGCGCTGCTCTTGCACAGCCAGGAAGCCGGCACCCGCCTGCTGGGTGAGCTGGGGCGAGCCGCGCAATTGAACCCCGCTGTGCATGGTGTGCCCGCTCGGGTGATACCCCTGGCGCTGTGGCATACCGCCTCAACCGGTGTGGAACTGTGGTTGTCGGCCATAGCTTATGGGGCCTCGCAAGTTTGGATTTTGATGACCGGCGAAGAGGCCCCGCAATACCGCGATGCGGTGCGCGCCCAAATGGAGGTGGCGCAAACCATCTTGACCGGCCTGGGCTACCAGGGCGAACATTTTCGCATTCTGCATGCCCGCGACGCTCGCGACTTGGCCGAACTTGACGCGAAATTGCGGGTGGCACCGGCACAGGGCGTGATACGCGGCGCTGGCTTTGCGGTGCAGGCCGACAAACGCGCGACCCTGGAGTTGGCGCTCGGCCACTTGATCGAGCAAGCCAGCGCCCGCCCCGAGGTGATTGCGCTGCCCAGCACGGGCTCACCCTTGGGCGG
>JACCDQ011772660.1_pt1 | contig 13808 bp, 12 predicted proteins | sample 7446031 | NCBI WGS metagenome assembly JACCDQ01 (sample SAMN15323442, study PRJNA562643) | freshwater metagenome | isolation source: river surface water | place: USA:Blue River Watershed | collected 2017-08-17 | reverse complement strand
AGTGGCCGAAGGTGCTCCCCTGCTAAGGGAGTATGGGGTGTAGAGCCTCATCGAGGGTTCGAATCCCTCCCGCTCCGCCAAGATGAAGCCTGCATGATGCGAGTCATGCAGGCTTTTTTCTCGTCCCGACACCGGGCATTGACCCAGAGGCACCGATGAGCGCGGCTACCCCGATCGTGATGACCCGTGAGCAGAGCGATATCTGCGCCAGCACCCATCCGCGCCTCCTGGTCGAGGCCAACGCGGGTGCCGGCAAGACCACGACTGCAGCGATGAAGATCGCCCGCCTGGTCGAGCAGGGAGCCAATCCGTCGAGAATTCTTGCGCTTTCCTGTACCGAGCCCGGTGTCAGTGCCTATATCGAAGCCTTCGAGCGGCTCGGCCTCCAGCCCGAACTGGCCCGGGCGATCCGGGTCGGCACGCTGGAGGACTTCTGTGCGGCGCGCCTGAAATGGCTGGAAAACTGGGCGGTCGAGCGGCTGAGCCGGGCCGAACAGGTGCGTCCCGCGGTGCTGGCCGCCATCGCCAGCGCGCGCGAATCGGTCTCGACCCGATACGCGGAAGCGTTCTTGCTCGACGGCACGGGTGAATTCGCGGTCGAGGGCTTGCTCGACGAATTTGCCCAGATCAAGGGTTCGATGCAGCTGCTGCGCCAGGAGGAGGGGTTTCGCATCACCCCGGACAGTGCCGGCGAACTCGGGCGCGATTTCACGACCCTGGCGATCTACCAGTGCTACGAGTCGCAGCGCTGTCACTTCGTCGACGCTGCCGGCGAGCCGCGCGTGAAATTCCGCTATGCAGGCGACGCCAGCTACGACCTGGCACGGATCCTGGCGTCGCACGATCCCTTGTTCAGCTGGGAGCGCCATCCGCTGCGGCTCAAGCTCGATGCGGTGATCCTCGACGAGATGCATGACAGCAACTGGGCCGTGTTCACCGTGCTGCAGGCCTTGCTGGCCGTCAATGACGGGGTGCAGTTCCTGGGCGTGGGCGACCGGGATCAGGTCATTCATGCCCGCGACGGTGCCGATGCCTATTTCATGGGACAGGGCTTCGCGGCCTTCATCGGCGAGCCGCAGCGCCTGCCGCTGACCGAGACCCGTCGCTTCGGCGCCGGGATCGCGCAGCCCCTGGCCCGGCTGGCGCACAAGCCCTATCCCAGCCATGCCGCGCTCGAGTCCAGGGTGGAAATACGGCAGGCCGGCTCGGCTGCCGAGCTGATCGGCTGGATCAATGATGCGCTGACCCGACGCCCGGGCTTGCGCCCGGATTCCCCGCGGTCGCAGCTGGCGCTGCTGTTGCGTCATCCCGGCGCCGCGACCGAACTCGAGCATGGCTTGCGCCGGCTGGCGATCCGCTACCAGAGCGTCGGGTTCACCAGCTATCTGGAGCGGCCCGAAGTCCTGTTCCTGCGTCTGCTGCTTGCGGCGGCTGTCGGGCTGCCGAATCAACTCCGCTCCACGCTGCTGGGGCCGGCCAAGCGGGCGGCCTGGGAGTTCATCGGCGGTGTCATGCTCGATGCCGACGAAGCCCAGACCGCCCAGGTCGTCGAGCAGGCTTCCCAGGTCAATTTCGTCGATTTCGTGCTGCCCGCCCTGCTCAGGCAGACCCCACAGCAGGCGGCGAGCCGGCAGGTGCAGCAGGCGATGCGGCTGGCCGCTTCCGATCGGATCGAGGATCTGCCGCGTGCCGTTGCCGCGCTCGACATCCGCAAGCTGGCGCGCCGGGTCTTTGTCCAGGCCGAGGCCGCCGAGGACAGCGAGGCTTCCCTGCAGGGGCTGGTGCGCGCGAGCCAGTGCTATGCCTCGATCAGCGAGTTCCTGCGCAGCCTGCTGGCGCATGACTACGACGCCCATGCCGACCAGTGGGCCGGCGAGCGCATCATCCTGTCGAGCATCGAGGCGGCCAAGGGGCTGGAGTTCGAGCATGTCATCATTCCCGACCTGAACCGGACCGATTTCGATGGCGACCGGGCCGATGAGCGCAACCTGTTCTATGTGGCGGCATCGCGCGCGAGATACCAGTTGACGCTGGTGCATCGCCCCGGTGAAGCCAGCAGCTATCTGCGTCATTTCGTGCCGAACTGAGGCTGGATGAGCCCGGAAACAACAAACCCGCACTGAGGCGGGTTTGTTACTGCTTGACTAGCAGAAGGATATCCCCATCAAAATGGGGCTGGGCCTTGCGGCGTTCGGTTCAACGATAGAGACTACTTGCGAAGCGGACCTCCTTTACCAAAGCCTGTCAGCATCAGCCTGCCCCACTGGTGTGGACGGCACGATCAGGGAAGAAATCACCGTTTGGCTCCATTTCTCCACCGAAGCTTGGCGCCCAGCGCTTGGACTCCGGACCTGACGCTTTTCACTATACGCTGACTGCGGCAGGGCGCAAGCGATGACCATGATAAGAGTCTGGTCTTTGCCCTGTCGGGGCCTTGGATGGGGTCGCGCCAGCCCGAAGAGGGGGAGCTTCAGCTTTCGGCGCTGTCGAGAAACTCGGACAGGCGATGATTGAGTCCGCCCCAGACGCTGATGCTGGCGAAGTATTCGGCTTCCGCGCATTCCCGCTCTGATGTGTGGCGACCTGCATATCCTGTCCTTTTGCCGTGATGGACCAGGGGTTGCAGCTTCCACACGGTCTGGTGGCTTGAGGTTGCCGATCTGTGCTTCTGATTCATTTCTGATGCTGGGATGTGCGGGTCTATCTGCTGACTTTCTGGTGATACTGGTCAGATCAATTATCCAGCGCCATGGTGACAAGGATGCCGGAGGTGAAAAACAAAAAAAGCCAGCATGGCTGCTGGCTTTTTGAGCATTTCATTATACACAAGTTTTCTCTTTTCTGATCAATGACTTGTGCTGAATTTTCAGCCCATGGCACCAGCCTCTTGGAGAATTTCGGCGGCCTGGACCGCTCGGCGCAGGTCGTGCATCCCTTGCCAGAGCGTCTTGACCCCGGGCTCGCCGTCGCCCTTGCGCCCGATGAAGCCCCCGAGCATCGCGATCAGACGTACCACTTCCTTGAGCTTGGGTCTGGCCGGCGGCTTCTTGCGGTGCAGCGCGTAGGCCAGCTGGCATTCGAGCGGGCAGAAGAACTCGCTGGCCGACCTCTCGCTCGCGCACTCGTCGCGGCTCAGCCGCATCAGGTAGCCGATGCGCCACGACACCACCAGGTACAGCGCGATGGCGCGCTGCAGCTTGTCGAAGGAGCCCAGCTGCAACTGCTCGATGCGGCAGCCGTTCTTGAGTGTGTGGAACAGGACCTCGATTTCCCAGCGCGCACGGTACCAGTCGATGAGCTCGATCGCCTGCTCGGGCGTTTCAACCAGCCGGTTGGTCAGCAGTCGCCACTGCACGGGCTTGACGCCCGCGGGTGCGTCGATTTCGCTGGCCAACCACGCTGACTTCGACCTTGCCACCCTGGTCGTCGGGCAGTTCGGTGCGCAGCACGCACAGCTGCTGGCGCACCCGGCGTGCCTGGACGCCTTGGCGCGCCGCCATGTCGAACTCGATCAGGCCCAGCACCGGGACCTCCTGCAGCGCCGCGCTCAGCTTGCCAGCTCCCTTGCCCAGCGAGCGGTCATGTTTCGAGCGGATCAGCCAGTCTGTCTGCCGGCTCTCCCAGCTCGCGCGCCCTGCGCATGAGCTCGACGATGTCGCCCTCCCGGTCGGCCACGTACACCAGCCGCGTGTCCGGCTTCTGCCGGGCCTGCTCGGCCACCCGTTCGCAGCCCTCGATCCAGCGCACGCTCTCGCACCGCCCGCCCCGGTTCCCATCCTTGTCCTTGAATTCCAGCGCCCACATCCACGCATCAGTGCGGCTGCAGAATGTCTTGCCGGTCGAGCTTGTCCTGCGCCAGGAAACGGTAGGCCGCCCGCATCTCCGCCCAGCCTCGGCACGCCTGCGGAATGCTCGCCGAAGGGCTCTCGGCCAGGCGCGTGGCCAGCTTGACCAGACGGCGGCTCAGTTTTGCATCGCCCAGCGGCGCATCCCCCAGTTCCTGCTCTGCCCACGTCATGCTCGCTATCACCCCAAGTTCATCAAAACCATGACTTTACCGCAGCCCGGGGGGGAAAGATGTGTGTCATGAAATGAGCCAAGATGCCGTCGTCTCAGGTGCATTGAATCCGCCCTGCTTGAAGAGTCAGTTGACTTCGATTTCCATTTCCATTGAGGATGCGTACTGACCTGGCGTACATCCGAAAGTGCTGCGAAACAATCGATTGAAATACGATAAATCGTTAAAACCACAGTTGTAAGCGATTGTTGAGATGAGCGGCCTGCTCATCGCAGATTGCCGACTCTTCAGGGACTGGCAGGCCATTGCAAGTCGCTTTTGCACCAGGTAGTCGGTTGGGGTTGTGTTCATGGAGAGAAAGGCTCTCTGCAACTGTCGGCTTGACACGTTGAGGTCGGTGGCCATGCTGCTGATGGACAGGTTGCCGTCAAAAAATTTGGTCTCGAAATAATTCAAGGCACGCTCCAGCAATTGGGCGCTACCGACCTCGGCATCGATGTGCCGGGAGTGCATTCCCTCGCCGCTTGCGTACAGCATGGCACCCAGCAGTCCGTACATGGCTTCCGCAAGGTAGTTTGACTGGCTCTGGTTGCTGCCGGGTTCAAATGCCTTGGCCAGTACGGCGCAAATGGCCTGCGCGGTGTGATCGGTTCTGGGCAGAAACAGCCCCCCGCGCAACACGTCGCCAAAGCGCTGATGCAGTTCGGTACGTGGCAGGTGCACCGACAACTGTCGGCTGTAGTCGCCAAAGAAAGTGAACTCGGAGGGCTCCGTGCTGTCAATCAATATGAAGTCTCCAGGCCGCAACAGGCTGGCCGTGTCGCGCTGGCTCATCAGAGCGCGGCCTTCTTCCTGAAGAATCAGAAAAAAATGCTCCGCGTCATCCTGCACCACATTGCGTTTGGTACGGCGAATGCTCTGGAGATTCTTTGCTACATGGGCAAACTGAAATCCACAACGCTCCTCGGTGCCGATGGCGCCGCGCAGGGTGGATTGACCCGCGACCGGGATTACCTGGAATGACCCGCAAATGGAGCGCAGATCACTTTGAAATTGATCAACCGGAAGGCGGGACTCGGGGATTTTTGTGAGCATGCGCGATTCTTTGGCTGAGCCCGCAAAGATTGATATTGGTGGAAACCCGCACGCGTTTTGCCCTGCGCCCAAGCAGGCGCCGCGCTTGTCGCAACTGTCCAATTCGCATGTCGCGCCATTCCAAGACCTATGTCCTACCCGCGACCTACTATGCCTCACCTGAAGCGAGGAATCACCGGAGGAGACATGACTGAATTTGCGATGATCATTGGTGGTGAGCGTGTGCGCGCCGCTGCTGAGTTTGATGTGACCAACCCGTCTACGGGTGAGCTGGTTGGCAAGGCCCCCAACGCCAGCGCAGCCGATCTGGATCGCGCTGTCGCTGCGGCAGCCAAGGCGTATGCAGGCTGGTCCAGGCAATCGGATGCGGATCGCGCCAAGGCATGCGCGGACATTGCCCAGAAGATTGGCGAGCATGCGGAGGAACTCGCGCAGCTGTTGACCAAGGAGCAGGGAAAGCCGCTGAACGGACTGGGTTCCCGGTTTGAGTTGGGCGGCGCACAGGCCTGGGCAGCCCACACTGCGACCTTGTCGCTGGCGGTCAAAACCCTGCAGGACAACGCGCAGGGACGCATTGAACTGCATCGCAAATCCATGGGCGTCGTGGGATCCATTACGCCATGGAACTGGCCCGTCATGATCGCGGTCTGGCACATCTTGCCCGCCGTGCGCACCGGCAATACGGTGGTCATCAAGCCATCCCCCTTCACCCCTTTGTCGACGATTCGTTTGGTGGAACTCATGAACGAGGTCTTGCCCGCTGGTGTGGTCAACGTGGTGACTTCTGACGATCGACTATCCAGCATCGGCGGCGCCATGTCGGCGCACCCTGACATCCGAAAAATCGTTTTCACTGGATCGATCAACACGGGAAAGAAAGTGATGGCCTCGGCTGCCGATACAGTCAAGCGACTGACACTGGAACTCGGTGGGAACGATGCGGGCATTGTCTTGCCGGACGTAGACCCGTCAGCGATTGCCGAGGGGCTGTTCTGGGGTGCCTTTATCAACAACGGACAAACCTGCGCTGCGATGAAGCGCCTGTATGTGCATGAAAGCGTTTACGACGATGTGTGCCGTGCGCTCACCGACTATGCCCGCAATATTCCGGTGGGCGATGGACAGGACGAAACCTCCATTCTGGGGCCGATTGCCAACCAGATGCAATTCGACAAGGTCAAGCGCCTGGTGGATGCCGGCAAGCAGCGGGGCCGCGTGCTGTTGGGGGGTGAGCCGGGCAAGGGGTTGTTCTTCCCTCCCACACTGATTGCCGACCTGAGCGCTGACGATCCGCTGGTCTTCGAAGAACAGTTTGGACCCGCATTGCCCATCATCAAATACAGCGATCTGGAAGATGCGATTGCACAGGCCAATGACAGCCCCAACGGACTGGGTGGATCGGTCTGGTCAAAGGACATTGCCAAAGCCTATGCCATTGCGAGTCGCTTGGAGTGTGGTTCCGTGTGGATCAACAAGCACGGCGCCATCCAGCCCAATGCGCCATTCGGCGGTGTGAAGTCCTCTGGCTGCGGTGTCGAATTTGGTGAGGAAGGCCTGGCCGAATACACCGACATTCAAGTCGTTTTCAATTGAGAGGATTCCCGATGAATCAGTTTGACTACATCGTCGTTGGTGGTGGCTCCGCCGGCTGCGTCATGGCATCCCGCTTGAGCGAGAACCCGAAGAACAAGGTACTCCTTATTGAGTGCGGACGTCGGGACGACGCGCGCTACATCAAGATTCCGGCCACCTTTTTCAAGGTCATCGAAAAAGGGCAGGATATCGTCGCCTACGTCGGTGAACCTTCAGCGCAGCTCAACGGCCGCCCCAATGTGGTGATCCAGGGCAAGGTGATTGGCGGAGGTTCGTCAGTGAACGCCATGCTCTACATCCGGGGCCACGCAGAAGACTACGACAGTTGGGAGCGTGCCGGCAATCCGGGTTGGAGTTATCAGGACGTCTTGCCGGTGTTCAAGGACCTTGAGAACAACATGGAACTGGCTGACGGTTTCCACGGCACCGCAGGCGAGCTGCATGTCTCTGAGACGGGCTACCACCACCCGCTGAGTCGAGCGTTTATCCGGGCAGCTCAGGAAACAGGTATCCCCTACAACCCGGACTTCAATGGCGCACAACAGGAAGGTACAGGCTTCTACCAGACCACAACGCACGATGGTGGTCGCTGGTCTTCGGCGGAGGCATTTCTGCGCAAAGCCGAAGGGCGGGCCAACTTGGAGATCATGACCGACACGCGAGTTGCGCGGGTATTGTTCGAAGGCAAGCGCGCGGTCGGCGTGGCATTGGAAAACGGCACGCAGATCAAGGCGCAGGCGGAAGTGATCTTGTGTGCTGGTGCGATTGAAACGCCACGGCTACTGCAACTCTCGGGTGTTGGCGACGCTCAACATCTCCAGTCGTTTGGCATTGGGGTGGTGTCGGACTTGCCCGGCGTTGGCCAGAATTATCAGGATCACCTGGAAACAACGGTTCAGGCGGTCACGCGGGATCCCATTTCAATGTTCCGGGAAGACGTCGGGCTCAAGGCTGCAAAGCATATGCTGCAGTACCTGATGTACCGCACGGGCCTGCTGGCCTCCAACGTGGTAGAGAGTGGCGGCTTCATCGACGTGTCCAATGTTGGTCGGCCTGACCTTCAGTTCCATGTGTTGCCTTCTCTGGTGGGGTGGGTCGACAGAGAGCCGATTCAGGAACATGGCATTGCCATAGGGCCTTGCTTTCTGAGGCCAAAATCACGGGGACAGGTGCGCCTGCGATCTGCTGATGTCACGGCCCCAGCCTTGTTTGATGCAGGCAGCCTGACCCATGAAGACGACTTGACGGTGCTCGTGAAGGGCGTTCGCAAAGCCATTGAGATTCTTGAAGCGCCATCGCTGGCCCGGCTCATTCAGCGCCGCGTGCTGCCGAAAGCGGGTCTTGAGAACGATGAGGCCGGACTGCGTGACTATGTGCGCCAGACTGCCAAGACGGTTTTCCATCCGGTGGGCACAGCCAAGATGGGGCAGAAAAGCGACCGTATGGCGGTGGTGGATCAACAACTGCGTGTTTATGGCACACAAGGACTACGCGTCGCGGACGCCTCGATCATGCCCACCCTGATTTCCGGGAACACCAATGCCCCGGTCATGATGATTGCGGAACGCGCCGCAAGGTTTATCGCCGGGCGCGGGTGATCCGGATTTTTAAAACACCCCAACAACTAGGAGCACAGAATGCGGAGACAAATTCAAACGGGAATCGCGGCGCTGGCCTTTCTGGCACTGCCGGGTGTGGCCATGGCGGCCAGTGAGGCTAAGGTCAGTTGCGGCACCGCAAGTGGCAAGGCTGCGACCGGAAAACCCATCAAGGTTGGAGGCATACATGGCAATGCTGCCCCTGGCGATTTTTCTTCTTCCACCGATGCAGCTGCGGCCTACTTCGCCTGTGTCAACGCATCCGGCGGCATACATGGGCGTCCGGTGCAGTATCTGGTTGAAAACGACCAGTGGAATCCGGAGTTGGCGGGACAGGCGGCGTCCAAACTGGTGCAAGACGAGAAGGTCATCGCCCTTGTGGGCAATGGTTCCTTTGTTGAGATGAGTGTCAATGCGCCGTTTTATGCAAAACAAAATGTGATGGTCATGGCCTCGGCCTGCGCGGTGTCTGAGTGCTTTGAGAGCGCGAACATCGTCTCGACCAACCAGGGGCCGCTGGCTTCCTCCATTGGAGCTGCCATGTACGCGGTTGAGACACAGAAGGCCAAGCACGTATCCTGCATTGGACTGGCCATTCCTTCCGTGGGCAATTGGTCGTGTGGCGCGGTGGAGAAATACATGGCATCCAAAGGGCTGAAGGGATCTTCTGTTCTGCTCAACCCTGGCGCACCGGACGTGAATGCCGGCTTGTTGGAAGCTGTGGCCTCTGGCGCAGATGCCATCCTGGTGAATCTTCCGGCGGGACTTGCCATCGCCTTCCTGCGCGCCGCGCAGGAGCAAGACCTGCGTGACAAATACCAATGGACATCGTCTACACCCCTCTATGACGAGTCGGTTCCAAAAGCTTTGGGCAAGTACTGGGACGGCAAGATGTTTATCAATGCCGAGCTGACTCCTATTGATGGCAAAGGTGCTGACAACCAGCATTGGAGGAACGTGATGAATGCCTACGCCAAGGCAAAAAGTCCACGCGACACCTTTAGCCAGTCAGGCTATCTGTCAGCCAAGTACTTCACACAAACTTTGCAGGCAATGGACCCGTCCAGACTGGACGATCGTGCCTCTGTGACTTCGGCCATAAAAAAGATCGCGGGCTATCGTTCCGACCTGTCCTGCGGACCTTACTACGTTGGCGACAGCAAACAGCACATGCCCAATCACGCCGGAACCATGGTTGTCGTGAAGGACGGTGCGTTCAAGGTGGTGCGAAGCTGCTATGAGTATGAAGGCCCGTATTTCCAGCCCTTGATGGCCGCTGAAAAGGCCCTCAAACTGCGCTGACCCAAAGCCACGGCGTGCTACATCTTGGGCTTGCCCAGGATGTCGGTGCGCCGCGATTGTGAGGATCTATGAAATCAAAACAGGCCACATTGGCCACATTCATCTTGGCAATGGGACTGGCATGCGCCATCGTGGCATGGGGCAAGCCGCTTGCCGTCGTTGGCCTGTTTGTTGTGTCCGGGCTGGCGGTTGGTTCGCTGTACGCATTGGGCGGCGTTGGTCTGGTGGTGTTGTACCGCACGACCGGTGTGCTCAATTTCGCCAGCGGAGCCATGGGGGCAGCCGGCGTCATGTTGGCGTGGCAACTGGGGCAGTGGGGTTGGCATGAGCCGGTGACGTGGTTTGCCGGTCTGGCACTTGCCACTAGCCTCTCGCTGTTCTATGGACGTTTGATCGCACCCCACCTGGCAGCAAGAGACACCGTGGTCAAGGCGGTCGCCACCCTGGGATTTGCGCTGATCGTTCTCGGGATAACATCGTTTGTCTGGGAAGACGATGTCCGTTCCTTCACGCTGCCCAGTGACCAGATGGCGATTCGTCTATTAGGGCTTCGCGTGACGGTTACGCGACTGATCGTTTTCCTCACCACAGTGGCACTGGTCATCGGCATATGGGCCTACCTGGAACACACACGCATGGGCTTGCAAATGCGCGCGTTGGCCAACGATCGCCATATTTCATCGTTGATCGGTATACGGATTCTGAAGGTAGAGACCATTGCCTGGGGTATGGCCGGATTCATCGCTGGCTTCACCGGTTTGATGTTCGGAGACTTGGTTCGCCTGGAGCCCAACATCATTACCTTCGTCGTTATTCCATCCATTGCCGCTGCGATTTGCGGACGACTCGATGGTCTCGGTATGGTGTTGCTAGGCGGTCTTTTTATCGGCGTTCTGGAGTCCTTGCTCACCTTGTCACCGTGGCTGAAATCGGTTCGAACCGTGGCACCGTTTGTTGTTGCCATCGCCATGCTTGTTCTTCTACAGAGCGGGAATCGACTTCTTTTTGGGAGAGACGAATGAAACGGCGTGCGACGTTGGGCACCACCATGCTACTGATGGCTGCGGCGGCGATCATGGTATTTCTTCCCATGATCCTTGGTGGACAGTGGATCAAGATATTGACTTCTGCCGTGTGCTTTTCAATCGCTGCGGCTGGGGCCGGGTTCATGTATGCCCGGCTAGGCATGGTTTCATTGGCACAAGTGGGTTTGATGGGCGTGGGTGGTTGGGTGGTGCTGCGGCTCAACCACGGATTTGATTGGCCGTTTGAAATCAATCTGGCTCTTGCTGCTGCCGTCACCACCGTGTTTGGTTGGGTACTCGCGCTGCCAGCCCTACGCATGCGTGGGCTGTACCTGGCACTCATCACCCTGATGGCCGCCAGCGGACTGGAAATCGTTTTTTCAACTTATCGATTTCCCAACGGAGGGGCGGGCTTCTGGGGTGTGTTGCCATCTGTGGCAGCCCCATTTCGGCGTCCGCTGCTGGCTCAGAGCGATGCCGATTACTTACGCTATGTCATCGGTATGTTGGTACTGGGTTTCGCGGTGATTGAGTGGCACCGTCAATCGGCACCCGGGCGCGCCTGGGCCATGATCCGCCGCTCTGAGGCAGCTGGAATGTCCTCAGGCGTCAGCGTGGTGTATTACAAAGCGTGGGCCTTTGGTCTGTCAGGGCTGCTCGCCGGTACGGCAGGCGGTTTGTTGGCGGGTGCATTGGGTCTGCTCGACCCCGCCACCTTTCGCGCATCGGAGTCCATCATGCTGTTTGCGCTGGCAGTGGTAGGAGGTGCGCGTTTCTGGCTCGGAGCCGTACTCGCCGGGGTGCTCTACCGGGTGCTGCCTGGATTGTTCAATAACTGGGGGTGGGACGCTGACCTGACGCTGGTCTTCTTTGGCGCCGCGCTATTGCATGCCTTGATGACTGCGCCAGATGGCATTGCAGGGCAAATACACGGTTTGCTGTGCGGGCGAGGGGGGAAAAAACCATGATTGAACTCAAAGACCTGACCGTCCGTTTCGGAGGCGTGACAGCGCTGGACGCGGTCTCCGCTGTGTTCACTGCCCCCGTCTCCGGCATCATTGGACCGAATGGTGCTGGCAAGACCACCACCATGAATGTGGTCTCCGGTTTTTTACCGGCCGCAGGAACCATTCTCTACAACGGCGAAGCTATTTCGCGTCTATCACCGCACCAGCGAGCCCGCTGGGGTTTGCGGCGATCATTTCAGCGTGAACAGATCGCCGACGACCTGAGCGTGATTGACAACCTGCGCGTGATGCTCGACACGTTGCCAGGAAGCTCTAGCCAAAAAATGGCCGATGCCGAGAATGCTCTGCGTGTCTGTGGACTGGAAGGTCGCGCCCATACTTTGGCTGCCACTTTGAATACCTATGAGCGTCGACTCACCGATGTGGCGCGATGCCTCGTTGGCAGCCCGAAGATCGTCATGCTTGATGAACCTGCAGGCGGTCTCACACAAGAAGAAACCCAGCACCTCGGCAATCTGATTTTGAAGATTTACCCGCTCACGGGTGCTTCAACCTTGTTGATTGACCACGACGTGGACTTGATCTCCCGCATTTGCGAACAAACGCTCGTGCTCGACTTTGGCCGACGCATTGCGTTAGGCCCCACGCAGAAGGTATTGGAAGATCCCAATGTCCAAGCTGCGTATCTTGGAATTTAAGAGGTGAACTGATGGCACTTGTGGTGGAAGACATTTCCGTTTTTAGCAGCGGCAGGGAACTGGTCAAGGGCGCATCCGTCACGGTCGATCCTGGAAAGGTGACGGCCGTGCTAGGTGCAAATGGCGCCGGTAAGTCCGAGCTTGTCCTGGCCATAGCCGGCATGCTGCCCATCGCCCGAGGAACGATCACGGTGGACGGTCGTCCCATTCACGGTTGTACGCCCGATGCCGTTCGTCTGGCTGGCGTGGCAGCTGTGCCAGAAGGTCACAGGGTTTTGTCACGACTCTCCGTCGATGACAACCTTCGCGTGGCGGGTTCGATGCTCGGTGGGTCAGAGCTTGCTCACACCATTTCCGAAACCTACGCATTATTCCCTGAGCTGGCCGAACGAAAACGACAGTTGGCAGGCACCATGTCAGGTGGACAGCAGCAGATGCTTGCCATCGGACACGCGCTGATGGCGCAACCGCGCTACTTGTTGATCGATGAAATGTCACTCGGCCTGGCACCACTGATCGTCAAACGCTTGGTTAAGACCATTTCTCTTCTTTTGGAGAATGGGACGGGGGTCTTGCTGGTCGAACAATTCACTGAGGTCGCGTTATCTGTTGCCACTTCGGTCACGGTGATGAGAACAGGAAAGGTGCAGTATTCGGGCCTGGCCAGCGAGTTGAAAGCCCGGCCTGAAATTCTCGAGAAGGCTTACTTTTGACCCACAAAAGTCAGGAGGTTCTGAGACAGAACGGCTTTGAGACGGTTTTTTGGCCCGCCCCCTGAATGGCCGCAGTCAGGAGCCAGACGCAAAAAACCCCGCACGGGGCGGGGCTTCAGGCAACTTCCATTTGCATATAGCCAATTGGAAGTCAATGTACTGGCGGAGAGATAGGGATTCGAACCCTAGATACGGTATGAACCGTATACCGGATTTCGAGTCCGGCGCATTCGACCACTCTGCCATCTCTCCGTGTCGAAGCCACTATTCTAGCAGCATTTTTTGTCGTTTTTCAAGCGGCTTCGCGCAAGATTTGCAAGGCGGCATCCGCATCGGCTGCGCTGGCGTCTTCGGCGACGGCTGCCATCTCGTGCAGCGCTAGGCTGGCGCTCCAGCCCTGGGCCTTGAGCTGCGCGATGGCCGCGCCGCATTGCTTGGGCGAGCCATAGCCCAGGCTCTGCAGCAGCAGGCGGCCCTTGGCATCGGCGAGCTTGAAGTAGAACTGGCCGTCCTTCTCGCGGTATTGCTTGAAGCTCGGCAGCGCGGCCTTGTCGGTCCTGGCCTTGGTCTCGGCGGCCGCCTGCAGCGGGCGCAGGCCGACCGCGTGGCGCAGCTTGGCGGCAAACGGCGTTGCAACCGCGCGCGCCTTGACCGCGCCGGCCTGCAGCAGGGCCTCGACCTGTTCCGGGTGGGCCATCAGTTCCTCGTAGCTCGCGCGCATCGGGGCGATCTCGGCGTCGATGCGCTCGAACAAACGCTGCTTGGCGTCGCCCCAGCCGATGCCGTCGGCATAGGCCT
>JACCDQ011868749.1_pt1 | contig 13809 bp, 15 predicted proteins | sample 7446031 | NCBI WGS metagenome assembly JACCDQ01 (sample SAMN15323442, study PRJNA562643) | freshwater metagenome | isolation source: river surface water | place: USA:Blue River Watershed | collected 2017-08-17 | reverse complement strand
GAAAAGAATTTTACAGTGATGAGTTATAATGTTAGGCTGTTTAATCTTTTCAAGTGGATTGATAGAGATGATGTCTCTACTCAAATTGTGAATTTTATCAATGATAAAAATCCAGATATTTTATGTATTCAGGAATATTCTACATCTGCTGCAATAGATTTAAAAGTCTATCCACATAAATATATTTTAATGGCAGGTGATCAAATTAAAACAGGTCAGGCTATATTTTCTAAATTTCCTATTATTAATGAAGGTAACATTGTTTTTCCAAATTCTAATAACAACGTAATTTTTGCTGATATTAAAAAAGGGAAAGAGATCATTCGTGTGTACAATATGCACTTGCAATCTATTAAGATTTCTCCAGACGTTACAGAGATTAATGATGATATTAATTCCATTAATCAAAATAAGTCACAAAAACTTTTTTATCGAATAAGTAAAGCCTTTAAACAGCAACAACAGCAAGCCGAACTATTTAAAGAGCACAAAAAAGATTGCGAATATCCGTTAATTATTTGTGGGGATATGAATAATAGTGCTTTCTCTTATGTATACAGAAGTATTAAAGGCAAACTAAGAGATAGTTTTGAAGAAGCAGGAAAGGGTTTTGGGGCTACTTATAAATTCAGGTATTATCCAGCGCGCATAGATTATATTTTTGCCGATGAAAAAATGAAAGTTAAAAAGTTTGAAAGCTTTTCTGATTTTGAAAATTCAGACCACTATCCCATTATGTCCCAACTTTCGTTTGAATAATTATTTCAATACTAGTTGTTGCGATTGTAAATAATCTAAAGCAAATTTTCCTTCGTTAAATACTAAATCCAATACACTTAGATTGTTGATGAATCCAAATTTATCATCAAATACTTGGGTATAACTTTCAAATTTTGAGAGGTCTTTTTTTCCATTGGCCAAAAATCGAAAATCTATTACCTCATTAGAATTGATTTCATGAAAATATTCAGTAGTAGTTGAATAATCAATTTTCATTCGAAGGCATCTGGTAATTAAATTAAATACCTCTAGATTTAAATCCATCAAAAATTGATGCTTTTTCTCAAAAATAGGAAGTAAATCATCTTCAAAATATTCAAAAAAAGGAGAGCTTCTGTAAGCAGCTTCTAAAGATTTAAAGTGTTGTTTTTGCCAATCAAAATCATTTTCAATCTGGATGTCTTTTGTTTTTTGATGCGCTGTTTTAGAATGTTTTACAGGGATATTCAATAGCTGAATTCCGTTAGGGCTATAGATATATGTTCTGTTACGATTGGTTTGTTTTTGGAAGTTATCCTCCATTTCAAAAGTTACTTTTTCAGCTTGTACAATAGCTGCAAAATGACTAATGGAAGGGAAGTAAGTGGGGTGAATAAGAATGTTCATGAGGAATGTAGCATTTTTTTAATGTAAAAATGTGAAAATGTAAGAATTGATTAATTGTTACATTTTCACATTGATTACCTAGTTACATTGATTTTCTTTTTTTCCAAAAATATTCTCCAATAAAATAAGCAACTAAAGCCAATAAGAAAAATTTGAAATACGACTGCGGTTGCCCTTCTCTACTAACTGTGGTGAATAATCTGTCCCAACGTATTTTCTTTAAACCTTTAGCATTAGAGTCCCAACTCATCCAAATAAAAATTGGTTTTCCCACAATATGGTTTTCAGGCACATAACCCCAATAACGGCTGTCTTCTGAATTATGGCGGTTGTCTCCCATCATCCAGTAGTAATTCTGTTGGAAAGTGTATGAGGTAACAATTTTTCCATTAATTCGAATTTCAGATCCTGTAACCTTTAAGTCATTATTTTCATAATCAGAAATAATTGCTCTGTAAAATGGCAATGTTTCTAAGTTTAAAGCTACAGTTTTTCCTTGTTGAGGAATGTAAATAGGGCCAAAGTTGTCACGATTCCATTTGTTGATATGTGGGAAAATACCCGGTTCAACTTCTTTTGAGATGATTTTTTGAACCCCTGTAATACCAGGGATATGGCGTAATTTTTCGGCATTAGTAGCGGTTAAAGCAGCGATGAACAAAGTATCTCTTTTTTCAGCATCCATAAAGCCGGCTCCGTCTGTGATATCCATATCTTTTAAAAGATATTCAAAATCAATAGGTGTTTTACCATCTAATGCTACTTTGTACGAGTATTGAGGTTTTGCTCTTTCGGGTAAAATCAATTCTTTTCCGTTAACAAAAACAATTCCATCTTTGATCTCTAATTGATCTCCAGGAATACCCACGCAACGTTTTACATAGTTGGATTTCTTATCGATAGGTTTGTCTACTCTTAGCCCAGAATTATCTCTGAATTTATACACTGTATCCACAGGCCAGTTGAATACTACAATGTCATTTCTTTCTATAGATTGAAATCCAGGAAATCTAAAATAAGGTAACTGAGGCCAGTTGAGATAGGATTTCTTTTTAGTCAAAGGGATAGTGTCGTGTACCATTGGGAGTGCCACGGTAGTCATAGGCGTTCTTGCTCCATAGTTTACTTTACTAACAAATAGAAAGTCACCTACCAATAACGACTTCTCTAAGGAAGAAGTTGGAATGGTAAACGGCTGAATAAAATAGGTGTGTACAAACGTAGCTACAATGATAGCAAATAGTAAAGAACTAATAGTATCGGTTGTTTTGTTTACGGATTCTGAATCGTTAGGTGTAGTATACACTAATTGTTGACTATAATTGATATAGGCGATATATAATCCAAAACTAGCGATTCCTAATAGCTTGTCTGTTGTTGATTTTTTGCCAAAACAGTCTAAGGTTCTTACCCAAACTACAGGAAACATAATGAGGTTGATGATAGGTATAAAGAGCAAAATAGTCCACCATGTTGGTTTTCCAATTATCTTTAACAATACAATAGCATTGTATACGGGAATTGCAGCTTCCCAACTTTTTCTACCAGCAATTATATATAATTTCCAAGTACCTATAAAATGAACAACTTGTACTAGTAAGAAAAAAATAAACCATTGTGATAGTGTCATAATCTTGTTTTTTTAAGTTTTTAAATTCTAAATTATTTGAAATTTAGCACATCTTTCATTGTAAAAATACCTTGTTTTCCAGCTAACCATTCAGCAGCAATTACAGCACCTAAGGCAAATCCTTCACGGTTGTGAGCGGTATGTTTGATTTCAATACTGTCTATTTCTGAGTGGTAGGTTACGGTATGTGTGCCAGGAACATCGGCAATTCTTTTAGCTTCAATGTGAATTTCATTCGATGCCGGCTTGTCCATAGTCCAATTGGTATAATTACTATTTTCGATAACCCCTTTGGCTAATGAAATAGCAGTTCCACTTGGAGCATCTAATTTTTGGGTGTGATGAATTTCTTCCATATCCACTGAATAGGAGTTGTATGGTGCCATTATTTTGGCTAAATAATCATTCAATTCAAAAAATAAATTCACACCTAGACTGAAATTAGAACTTGAGATAAATCCCCCTTTCTTTTCATGACATAGTGCAATCATTTCGTCGTAATGTTCTAGCCAGCCTGTTGTTCCAGAAACTACTGGAACATTAGCATGGAAACAGCTAGAAATATTGTCTACAGCAGCCATTGGAACACTAAAATCAATGGCTACATCTGCATTTGAAAGTCCTTCATAAGTGTTGAATTCGTCTTTTTTCAAAACAATTTCGTGACCTCTTTCTAAAGCAATACGTTCAATCACTTTACCCATTTTTCCGTATCCTAAAAGTGCAATTTTCATTTTTATTTATTTAATTGACTAGAACTAACATTTTAGTTTCTAGAAGTTATAATTAAGAGTTAGTCCCAAATTAGTTTTAAATGTTACATCATTGGAATATATGTTGGGGCGTAATGATAAATTTTCGTTTACATTGAATTGAATTAATGCGGCATCAACATTGGCATCAATAATGTTTAAAGCGTAAAATCCTAAAACAAATAGAGAGGATAAGTCTCTATTGCGTTGGTAGAATTTTTGCGCTTTGATTAATCGATTATTGTCCAAATAACTAAATTTATCATCGTTATAGCCTTCTAATCGTCGTTTATAAGCATCTCTATATTGATGGTATTTTTTATTACTATCAATATAAAAATAGAGGCTGGTTCCTATGGCTCCATATACCAAAGGTATTTTCCAGTATTTTTTATTGTAAGCTTGACCCAAACCGGGTAAAACTGCCGAATAAAATGCAGCTTTTGCTGGAGTTAGAGGATCTATATTATTTGATTTCAAGCTGTCTTTTGTTGTTTGGGTAGTAGCGATTTTAGTTTGTGCTGAAACCGAAACATTTCCCAAAAGCAAAAGAATTATAGCTATGAAAAGAGATTTATACACTATTCTTTTATTAGTTTGACGATTCTATTGAAGTCTTCTTCAGAGTGAAAAGGGATGGTTATTTTCCCTTTACCATTGCTTGCCACTTTAATATCTACTTTAGTTCCAAAATAGTTTGTGAATTTGTTTTTTTCACTAGCAGCGATTTCAAAAGAGGCTGATTTAGCTTTGGAAGCGGGTTTGGGTTTCAGGCTTTCTTGGTAGTTTTTTACTAATGCTTCGGTATCACGCACTGACAGATTTTGACTTACAATTTTCTGGTAAATATCTGTTTGAACATCTTGATTTTCAATGTTAATGATAGCACGACCATGTCCCATACTAATAAATCCATCTCTAATCCCTGTTTGTATAATTGGATCTAATTTCAATAGTCGCAAGTAGTTGGCAACGGTAGAACGTTTTTTGCCTACACGATCACTCATTTGTTCTTGAGTTAATCCAATTTCGTCCATCAATCTTTGGTACGAAAGCGCGATTTCAATTGGATCTAAGTCATGGCGTTGAATGTTTTCTACTAACGCCATTACTAATGATTCATTATCATTGGCAATGCGAATGTAAGCCGGAATTGTTTTTAAACCCACCAAGGTAGAAGCGCGTAAACGGCGTTCTCCCGAAATTAACTGGTATTTATTGAATTCTAATTTACGAACAGTAATGGGTTGGATAACCCCTAATTCTTTGATAGAAGTAGCTAATTCTTTTAATGATTCTTCATTGAAATTGCTTCTTGGTTGAAATGGGTTGATTTCAATAGCCTCAATTTCGAGTTCAATGATATTACCAACAACTTTATCGGCATTTTTATCGGTAACTGATTTGATATCGTTTTCAGGATCCTTTAATAATGCTGATAATCCTCTTCCTAAGGCTTGTTTTTTTATTGCTTTTGCCATACAATTAATTGCTGTTTTTTTGGATTACTTCTTGTGCTAAATGCAAGTAATTGGTAGCTCCTTTACTTGTAGCATCGTAATTTATAATGCTTTCGCCAAAACTAGGCGCTTCGCTTAATTTTATATTTCTTTGGATAATGGTTTCAAATACCATATCATTAAAGTGTTTTTGTACTTCTTCTACTACTTGGTTAGATAAACGTAAACGTGAATCAAACATAGTCAATAATAGTCCTTCAATATCGAGTTCAGGATTGTGTATTTTTTGAATACTTTTAATGGTATTCAATAATTTTCCTAAACCTTCTAATGCAAAATACTCACATTGTATAGGGATGATTACCGAATTTGATGCGGTAAGTGCATTAAGTGTTAGTAAACCTAGAGAGGGAGCACAATCAATAATGATAAAATCATAATTGTCTTTTACACTTTCTAAGGCTGTTTTCAACATGTACTCTCTATTTTCTTTGTCTACCAATTCAATCTCGATAGCTACTAAGTCAATATGAGCAGGTATTACGTCCACATTAGGAGCCGAACAACTGATGATGGCTTCCTTTGGAGAATGGCTGTGTTCTAAGATTTGGTAGGTGCCAATTTCTACAGACTCCACATCGATTCCCAACCCAGAAGTTGCATTAGCTTGGGGGTCAGCATCAATTAGTAATACTTTTTTTTCTAAAACACCTAAAGAAGCGGCTAGATTTACTGATGTAGTAGTCTTTCCAACTCCTCCTTTTTGATTGGCAATAGCAATGATTTTACCCATTTATTTTTTTGAATTTTGAATGGTAAAAATACAATTATTTATTGTTTCTGAAAATCTATTTTGTTAACATTTGTTACGACTTGATTTATTGTCTTTTAATTATCATTAAAAGGATGTTTTTGCGTCATTTATGGTAACAGTATAAAAAAGAAAAATCCTTTTTGCAGTGCAAAAAGGATTTTGTCGGGGTGGCAGGATTCGAACCTGCGGCCTCCTGCTCCCAAAGCAGGCGCGATAACCGGGCTACGCTACACCCCGTAATAGCGGGGCAAATATACTACTAATTTTTATTTTAGCAAGTCAAAATTAAAAATAGGATGTGATTATTTTTTAATAATTAAAAATGATATTTTTTTGATGAATATTTTTAATTTAAAATTACCTTTGTCATTCAGAAAAAAAATACAATTATGTCAGATACAATTGAAAAAATTAAATGTCTTATTATAGGTTCAGGACCAGCAGGTTATACCGCTGCAATTTATGCAGCAAGAGCTAATATGAATCCTGTTTTATACCAAGGAATGCAACCAGGAGGTCAATTAACGACTACTAATGAGGTGGAAAATTTTCCAGGTTATGTTGATGGAGTGACTGGGCCAGAAATGATGTTGCAATTACAAGCGCAAGCACAACGTTTTGGTGCTGATATTCGCGATGGATGGGCTACTAAAGTAGATTTTTCAGGACCAATTCATAAAGTTTGGATTAATGATAGTATCGAGTTGCATTGTGATACTGTAATTATTTCTACAGGAGCATCAGCTAAATATTTAGGTTTGCCTTCTGAGCAACACTATTTAAAAATGGGTGGAGGTGTTTCTGCTTGTGCTGTTTGCGATGGATTCTTTTATAGAAATCAAGAAGTGGTAATTGTTGGAGCAGGAGACTCTGCTTGTGAGGAAGCACATTATTTGTCTAAATTATGTAAGAAAGTAACGATGTTAGTGCGTAGTGAGAAATTTAGAGCTTCTAAAATTATGGAAGAGCGTGTTCGTGCTACTGAAAATATCACCATTTTGATGAATCATGATACGGTGGAAGTCTTGGGAGACGAACAAGTAGTTACAGGTGTAAAAGCTAAAAATAAAGTAACGAATGAGATTTTTGAAATTCCAGCGACAGGTTTCTTTGTAGCTATTGGACATCAACCTAACACAGCTATTTTTAAAGAGTACATTACTTTAGATGAAACAGGATATATTGTAAATACTCCAGGGACGTCAAAAACAAATGTGGAAGGTGTATTTGTGGCGGGAGATGCTGCAGACTATGTATATCGCCAAGCAATTACGGCTGCCGGAACAGGTTGTATGGCCGCCTTGGATGCTGAACGGTATTTAGCTGCTAAAGGACATTAATAGTTCTCTTAAAAGTATAAAAAAGTCCCATTTGGGACTTTTTTTATTTTCTAGAAGTAAGCTTTTTTAACAATTTTGCTTCTCCGTCAAATTGATTAATTTCTATTTTTGGGTTCCCAAACAACGCAATCTCTGATCGGCCTGAAGCATTAATAGATATATTTTTTTCGCTTAAAATGCTACAACTAGCATTCCCTTCAATGGCTAGTTTCGTATTTTTACTATTGAAGTTACGAGCTGTTAGTTCCGTGTAATTGTCTAGACGTAATGTAGTGTCATTACAATCTCCTTCTATTGAAGCTGATGCTTTTTGATAGAGATCGCATTTTAAATCGATGCTGTTTATTAGTGCTTTTAATGAAGCGTTTTTGCTCAGTTCAATAAAAGTGTTTTCTCCTTTTAGGTTGAGTTCTATTTTTGATTTATCATTGGATTGTAGAATGAAATTTTTTGAATTAACATTCAAGAAAAGTTTTGATTTGTCAAAAGTTTTAAAAGTAATGTTATCTAAAATTATCTCTTGGATTGCATTTACAACAGATTCGTCTTTGGTGGTTACCAAGTTCAAATCATTGGTGTATGTAATTGTAACGGATAGTTTTTTGAAACCTTGTACTTCTTTGCTTGTTGCAACCATTAAGATATCATCTTGTACATCTAAGGTAATGATGTCATGTAAATTATCATCGGCTTCTATTTTAATTTCATTTTTATCTCCTTTTTCTAGATTGATTTCCAAATTGTCTCCAATTTCAATAGCATTGAACGATAGAATCTCTTTTCGAGAGGTTGTTACTACTTTGGAACCTTTTATTTTTTCAGTTTTTTGTGCAAATAGGAGGGAATAAGAAACAAGGAATAGAATAATTAAAAAATATTTTTTTGGTTTCATGGCTAGTTAGGTTTTACACAAATATAAAAAAATCATTCACTTGTGATGAATGATTTTTCTTGATTTAGAGCGAAAATTTTAGTCTTGCTTGATACTTCCGCCTGAACTTGATTTTTGACTGATAGTCTTTGGGACAGCATCATAATCAATTGATGCGCCACTTGAGGCTTCTGCTTTCAGACTCAAAACAGGATGTACTTGGATAGTAGCTCCGCTTGATGCATCGGCAATTACATCATTGGCTAACAATCGGAAACATTTGATTCTACTACCACTTGAGGCTTTAGTTTCTAGTTTTAATGCTAACCCTTTTAGTTTAATTTCTCCAGCACTACTTGAATTGCAAATGATATTGTCTATTTCAATACGATTCAAATTGATAGTAGCTGCACTCGAAGTTTTGACAAAAAGTTGACTCCCTTTTAGTGTTGAATTGCAGTTGATAGTCGAGGCACTCGATGCTTCTAAATTATCAATAGTAGGCATTTTTACTAGTACTTTTCTGGTGCCATTTTTAATATTTACAGGTTCACTATAAATGATTAGTTTGTCATTTTTAATCTCAGTTAAAATTGTATTTTGAAGATTATCATCAGCTTCTACAACAATTTCGGTTGTATCTGATTGTTCAAGAATCAATTCAATGGCGCTACTAACTTCTATTCCTGTAAAAGCTCCTTTTGGAGTTCTTGTTTCGGTCGTAATACGACCACTACCTTTAATGCTACTGTAATCAAAATGGCAGGAACTGAAAAATAGTGCCGTTAGAATAATTACGATAATTTTGGTAATCCAAGTGATAATTTTAATCATGGTACTATTTTTTTATAATTACACCTTCTTTATTTATACTTAATCCTTTTTTGGATGATTGGTTTACAGTAACAATCTCCCCATTTACTTTGACAGTTGTGGTTACAACAGTGTCATTTCCAGAAATATCTTCTGTAATTCCTGTCTCTACATCATTATATTCGTTTTCATTTTCTGGACAATTCAAGCATTTTACTTGCGTGCTATTTACTTTATAAAGGTAATCACTAGAACTATAATGAAGATTGAAAAAATCATTATCGGATTCGTCATAGTGTTGAGCTGATTCATCTACTTTAAACAACGTTCCTTCAGGTAAGTACACATATATCGCTACTTCTTGTCCACGAAATTTGTCTGCTATATTGCTCAATAAATAATTGTCTAAAATTAGTTGATTTCCCTCTAATTTAAATCCATATTGAATTTTTTCTGCACGTTTTTTTGCTTCTTGAAAAGAGGTACCTCTAGCCATTCTCTCGATTTGAATAAAAGGAACTTTTTCGTCTGTTTTAAGTATTTCTAATCGGATGTTATTAGAGTAAATTAATGGGGTGTTAGCGGCATCTTGAACAAATCTAAAATTATCATTATCATCGATATCTTTAGTGTAATATTCGTTGTATTTGAATTTAATTGTAAGAGTATCCGTAGGTTGTAGTGCTAAGTTTTCTTTTTGTACCGACTTGCCTTCGTAAGCTACTTGTGATGCTTGTTGGATGCCAATTGAAATTAAGATGGCAATAGCTATAATCCATAGCGCTAACAAGGTGTATTTTGCAATGTTTCCAATAGATTTTATAGTAGGAGATAACAATCTAAACCCTAATAATGTTAGGAAAAAGAAAGGAATACCTACTGCAAAAAACATTAATAATCCAAACACCCAAATAGGATAGTCAGTAAAATTTCCTGCGTTGATGAATTCTGTCCACGGAAACTTAATGAAAACGCCTGTGCCTAAAGTGAAAATCCCAATGAATAAAAAGAACAATACAGTAAGTCCTGTGATGATAAGAATTACTCCTATAAATTTTGCAAAAATCTTAAAAACAGTCGTGATGATTTCGCTTAACGATCCAGCAAATTTATCAGCTCCTGTTTTAACCTGGTTTCCAAATTTATCATAGTCAACATTTTTAATCTTATCAGAAACAGCATCAAATTCTTCGCGTACTTTTTTCTCAATACTCGAAATAGTAACCGGTTCGCCTGTCATTTCTAATTTTTCAGTAGTTGTAACTGCTTCGGGAACAGCAATCCATAGAATTATATAAGCTAAAACACCTGTTCCTGCTCCAAATAAAAGTAAAAGCATTAGGACACGAATCCATACGACATCGATTCCAAAGTAGTGGCCTAAACCAGCAGCTACACCGCCAATCATTCCTTTTTCTTTATCGCGGTATAATTTTTTTATTTTTTTGTGAGAGGTATGTCCTGAATTAGTCATTGGTTCTTCTTCAATGATGTAATCTTCGGGTTGTCCCATTACGGCAATCATTTCATCGATTTCTTTTAAACCAATCACATGCTTGTCTGAGAGTAATTTTTCATTTAATAATTCAGATACTCTCATTTCGATATCTTTAATGATTTCGTCTTGTCCAGAAGAGTTGGTCAAAGAGCGTTTGATAGCATCAAAATAGCGCGATAGTTTTTGGTATGCATCTTCGTCAATATGGAAGACAATTCCGCCTAAATTTATGGTTATAGTTTTATTCATGGCTAATTGTTTTGATTGGTGATTAAGTTTACAGCATTGGAAAGTTCGTTCCAAGTGCCATTCAATTCATTTAAAAAAGTTTTTCCGTCTTCGGTTAATCCGTAATATTTTCTAGGAGGTCCCGAGGTCGATTCTTCCCAACGATAGTCTAATAAACCATCGTTTTTTAAACGTGTCAAAAGAGGATAAATGGTTCCCTCAACGACTAATAATTTTGCGTTTTTTAAGGTGTCCAAAATTTCCGAAGTATAGGCATACTTCTCTTTTAAGACCGAGAGTATGCAAAACTCGAGAACACCTTTACGCATTTGGGCTTTTGTATTTTCGATATTCATAATTTTTATTTTTTTATTTGAAGCTAATCCTGCTTTTCATTACAATCTTTTTATTTTGCTGCGCTCCATAAAAAGGATTTTCATTACAATCAGGGCTAGGGTAGTTCGTTATTTCAAGAATTTTATGGTTAAAGGATACGTGTATTGTTCTCCGTTAGCTGTTTTAACTGAAGCTTGAATAATTAAGAAGAACTCTGCTATTTTCAAACAAATCAGTAAAAATAAAGCAACGGCTCCAGTAGTCAGCAATCCTATATTTTCGGCAATTTTTAAATCTTGCAAAACATAATTTTCATTATGCACTAACTCGTTCCAAGTAATGTGATTTAAGAATGTGATAATGAAAGCAGGAATAAATATAGCAGCTAAAATCAATGAGTACAATACAACGCTTAGTTGAAAATTCAAACATTGTTTTCCATTTGTATTGACAAACTCTGATTGTTCTTTTTTTGAAATCCAAATAACAATAGGGAGTACAAAATTTCCTAGGGGAAAGCAGTACTGAATTAAAGTGCTTAAATGGATTAAAGTAGCCCAGTTTTTTTCTGAATTAGTTAGCATAATAGAAGTATATAGTAATTTCTTATGCAAATATATATCTAAAAGACAGTATCTTGTTTTGCATAGTATTAAATATTAACAAAACATTAACATTTTTAAAATATTCATAATGGATTTATTTAATTGATAATCAATATTTTAAATTTATTTTTATGTGAATTCGACGAATTACATTGGATTTGTTATTTTTACTAAAATTTAAGTGTATGACAATTACAGCAGCCAAATTGAATCGTTTTTTATTCTTTAAATTACCATCTGCCTTCTTTTGTGGAGTTAGAGTAAAGGAAATAGATGAAGAGCAATGCGTGGTTTCGGTAAAACACCGTTGGATCAATCAAAATCCGTTTCAATCCATGTATTTTGCAGTTCAGGCAATGGGGGCAGAGCTAAGTACGGGGGCTTTAGTCATGTATCATATTCAAAAAAGTGGCAAGAAGATTTCAATGCTAGTAGCTAATAATAAAGGTAATTTTACTAAGAAAGCTACAGGTCGTATAACGTTTACTTGTAATGATGGATACTTACTTGAAGAAGCAATTCAAAAAACCATTGCTACTGGTGAGGGGCAAACCTTCTGGATGAAATCTGTTGGGATGAATGAACAAGGTGTTCAAGTTTCCGAAATGGATTTTGAATGGAGTATTCGAATAAAATAAAAAAAAGCCTCTGAAATGAGGCTTTTTTTGATATTCAAAAAGATTATTTTTTGGCACAACATTTTTTGCCAGATGCTGTTTCCATTTTAGCATCGCATTTCTTTCCTTCTGCCTTGCATTTGGCTTTGCATTTAGCTACTTCTTCAGCACTCATTTTTTTATCGTGCTTCATGGTTACACTCATTTCTTTTTTTTCTTGTTTGGCTTCTTGAGCATTCATGCTAACTGTAAATAGAGCCAAGGCTAGGATTGCAACTACTTTTTTCATAATATAAATTGATAAGTATTAATTTTTTAAGTTCTTTGATTTACACAAATGTAAAATTTATTTCAAGATTGATTTTTAAAATAAAGTTAATTTTTAAAATACTTCTTTCTCCACCAAAAAGCTACATTGACTAAAGTAATTAAAGCAGGAACTTCAACTAACGGGCCTACTACACCTGCAAAAGCTTGTCCGCTGTTGATGCCAAAAACGCCAATAGCAACGGCAATAGCCAACTCAAAATTATTTCCTGAGGCAGTAAAGGATAAGGCTACTGCATCTCGGTAATTAGTGCCAATTTTTTTACTTACAAAAAACATTACCGTAAACATAATGGCAAAGAAAATAACCAGAGGTAAAGCAATACGGAGTACATCCAGAGGTAAAGCAATAATCATTTTGCCTTTCAAACTGAACATTATTATAATGGTGAATAATAAAGCTATCAAAGTGATAGGAGAAACAAAAGGAATAAACGTTTGATTGAACCATTTATCACCAATGTTTTTTTTGATGCCATAACGACTTAGCACTGCTAATACAAAAGGAATCCCTAAATAGATTCCAACTGTTTGAGCAATTTCTCCAATTGTAATATTGATAGTCAAGGCTTTAATGCCAAATAAAGGGAGCATGATTTCAAGATAAAAATAAGCATATAAACTGAAAAAGCATACTTGTAAAACACTATTGATACCAATTAACCCAGCAGTAAGCTCTCTATTTCCTTCGGCTAATTCATTCCAAACAATTACCATTGCAATACAAGGCGCTAAACCGATCATGATGAGTCCCGTCATGTATTCAGGAAATTCCCGCAAAAATAAAATAGCTAACAAGAACATTAAAAACGGCCCTACCACCCAAGTGATTAGAAATGAAGTGAGCAATACTTTAGGTTTGTTAAATAGTTGAGGGACTTGTGAAAAATCAATTTTAGTTAATGGGGGGTACATCATTAAAATTAATCCTATTGCCAGGGGAATATTAGTAGTTCCTGAGGAAAACGAATTGATAAAGTTAGATGAATTAGGAATATAATAGCCTATGGATACGCCAATTATCATGGCAAGAACTATCCAAAGTGTTAAAAATCGGTCTAAAAAATTAAGTCTTTTTTTCATATATGTAAAAGTTATTTGTCAGCGGTCATATATGTTATCGCTTTTATTT
>JACCDQ010756514.1_pt1 | contig 13809 bp, 9 predicted proteins | sample 7446031 | NCBI WGS metagenome assembly JACCDQ01 (sample SAMN15323442, study PRJNA562643) | freshwater metagenome | isolation source: river surface water | place: USA:Blue River Watershed | collected 2017-08-17 | reverse complement strand
GTTGCTCACTGCACGATGCGGTGAGCGCCACCACCGGCAAGGCCGGGGCGAATCTGGGGCGTTTGTCGCCATGATCGATGTGATCCGTGAGCAGACCGAGGGCCTGACGCTGCGCGAGATCATCGACCTGGTGCTCGACAAGTCCGGTCTGCTGCAGCATTACCGCACCGAGAAGGAAGGCGCCGACCGGGTGGAAAACCTGGAAGAGCTGGTCAACGCCGCCGAGAGCTTTGTCACGCAAGAGGGCTTTGGCCGCCATGCGGTGGCCCTGCCCGAGCTTTCACAAAGCCCGGCCAGCCAGGGCCTGGACGCCTCATTGCCCACCGCCGAAGAAACGCTGGACGACGGCGTGACCATGAGCCCGCTGGCCGCCTTCCTCACACATGCCGCGCTGGAAGCCGGTGACAACCAGGCCCAGGCCGGTGAAGACGCGATCCAGCTGATGACGGTGCACGCCAGCAAGGGCCTGGAGTTCGATGTGGTGTTCATCACCGGGCTCGAAGAGGGGCTGTTTCCGCACGAGAACGCGATGAACGACTACGAGGGCCTGGAAGAAGAGCGCCGCCTCATGTATGTGGCCATCACCCGCGCCCGCAAGCGCCTGTACCTGAGCCATTCGCAGACACGCATGCTGCATGGCCAGACCCGCTACAACCTCAAGAGCCGCTTTTTTGACGAGCTGCCCGAGCACTGCCTCAAATGGGTCACGCCCAAGCAGGCCGGCTTTGCCAGCGGCATGGGCACGCCGTGGACGCCCGCAGGGGCGCGCCACAGCCAGCAGGGCGCACAGGCGCGTCCGTCCTGGGGCAACAGCGGGCTGGGCAGCCCATCGATCAGCGCCGACACCTGGAAGAGCCCGCCGGTGCCTGTGCAAAAGAGTGCGCCCGAACACGGCATCAAGGCCGGCATTGCGGTGTTCCACGCCAAGTTTGGCGAGGGCAAGGTGCTGGCGGTGGAGGGGGCCGGTGCCGATGCGCGGGCGCAAGTCAATTTTCCGCGCCACGGCGTGAAGTGGCTGGCGCTGAGCGTGGCCAAACTGACCGTGGTGTGATCTTGAAAGGCCAGACCATGCGGATCACGGCACAGCAGCAATTGCGTTCCCTGTATGCCGCACCCACCGACCCGCCCGAGTCACAGGCGGACATGGTGCAGCGCTACCAGCAGGACCTGTAGCGCCGGATTCAGGCGAGTTGAGGCTCCGAGGCGCTGAAGCAATCCTTGACGGTGAACAGCATCGAGGTGAAGAACATCGCGGCCACCAGCAGGGCCAGCGGCATCATGATGGACAGCGTCATTTGCGGCTCACCCATGAGCGAGGCCACCACCATGGCTGCGACCGCTGCCGATCCGAAGACCGCCATCCAGGCGGCGACATAAACCGCAAACGCCCCTTTGTTGCGCCAGCAGCCCATCCAGCTGAAAAACAGGCTTTTGACAGGCGATATGCCTTGCCAGAACACCAGTGCCGGGGCGTGCCAGAACAGCATGGACAGCGGGGCATAAAGCAGCATCGTCACCCACAGCGCGGTCTGGAAGCTGTCGGACTGCACCAGCTCGGGGCTCAGAGGGGCACCGCCCAGATAGACGCGGGCAAATTGCCCACCGTCCACCAGAATCGACGAGGCCATCAGCAGCAAAAAGCCTGTGGCGTACAACGCGCCCAACTGCAGCATGGGCTTGCGGCGCGCGCCAGGGCGCAGGGCTTGCCACAAGGTGCTGGGCATCGGGAACTTGCCCTCGCTGGCGGTTTGCGTGGCGGCCATCAGGCCCACGGTGAAGGCGGGCATGAGCACCAGCGCGACGACCCCACCCAGCAAAGGCAGCACCGACACCAGTGAAACCAGGGCCATGAACAGGAAAAACAGGCCGGACATGGCCAGGGGCTGCTTCCAGAAGACGCGCATGCCTTGCTGGGCCCATTGCAAGCCTCGGCGGGCGGGAACAGTGTGCAGCAGCATGGTGGTCAAAGTGTGATGGGGGATGTCACCCGGCCACGCAACACGCGTTCAAAGTGCGTGGGGTCGTGTGGCTTGAGCATGGACGCGTCGCGCGGCAGATGGAAGTCCCACAGGCGAGACACCCAAAAGCGCAGGGCGCCAGCGCGCAACATGGCCGGCAGCAGGTCGCGCTCGGCAGCCGTGAGCGGGCGCACGGCCTGGTAAGCGTCGATCATGGCTTGGGCCCGTGCCGCTTCGTGCAGGCCGTCGGCGTGGGTGATGCACCAGTCGTTCAGGCACACCGCCAGGTCAAACAGCCAGGTGTCCACGCCAGCAAAGTAAAAATCAAAGAAACCGGTCAGGCGTTCGCCGTCAAACATCACGTTGTCGCGGAACAGATCGGCATGCACAGGCCCGCGCGGCAGGGCGGCGTAGGCGCTGCCTGCGGCCACGTGGTTCTGGTAGGCCAGCTCGGCGCGGATCAGGGCGGTTTGGGCATCCTGGAGGTAGGGCAACACCACCGGAATGGTCTCGTTCCACCAGGGCAAACCGCGCAAATTGGGTTGGCTGCGGTTGTAGTCCTGCCCTGCCAGGTGCATGCGCGCCAGCATGTCGCCCACGGCAGCGCAGTGCAATGCCTCGGGTGCCAGCTGGCTCTTGCCCACCAGCTTGTTGACCACGGCGGCGGGCTTGCCGCACAAGGTGTGCAGCACATCGCCCGCGCGGTCGGCCGACGGGTCGGGCACCGGAATGCCTTTGCCCGCCAGGTGCTTCATCAGGTAGAGGTAAAACGGCAGTTGCTCGTGCGTCAGGCGCTCGAACAGCGTCAGCACGTACTCGCCCTGGTCGGTGGTGACGAAATAGTTGGTGTTCTCGATGCCACCTTCGATGCCACGCAATGCGCTGAGTTCGCCCAGGTTCAGACGGTAGAGCAGGTCCTGGGCCTGGGATTCGGAAACTTCGGTGAAAACCGCCATGGGAGCAATGAAACAAGAAGGCCGCAGGGCGGCGTTGGGGCCAAAACGCTGATTGTAGGTGGTGGCTTGGATGACCCGGACCATCTTCAATGCCAGGCATTGCTGTAAACAACTAACATGATTTGAATTTATCTTTTTTAAAGAATAATTAAGTATTCTTTGTGTGATACTTGGCCGCTTCATTGCTGAGCGGTCATGCAACTCACCCCCCATCAGGCCAAATACATCGCCCACGATCTGACCCTGCAACACGCAGGCGCAGGCATGGATCGCCTGAGCCAGGCCCTGTTCAACGCCAGTGTGGACCTCAACCCCCACCAGATCGAAGCGGCGGTCTTTGCATTGCGCTCACCGCTGAGCATGGGTGTGCTGCTGGCCGACGAGGTGGGCCTGGGCAAAACCATCGAGGCAGGCATCGTGCTGTGCCAGTACTGGGCCGAGCGCAAGCGGCAGCTGCTGGTCATTTGCCCGGCGGTGCTGCGCAAACAATGGGCGCTGGAGCTGGAAGAAAAGTTCAACCTGCCCGCTGTGGTGCTGGACGCCAAAACCTGGCGCGAAGCCCAGCGCCAGGGCCTGGCGCCGCTGCAGCAAAAAGCGGTGGTGGTCATGTCGTACGCCTACGCGACCCGCATCAAAGAAGAAGTGCGCGCCATGGCCTGGGACCTGGTGGTCATTGACGAAGCCCACAAGCTGCGCAACGCCTACCGCGAGAGCAACAAAATCGGCCAGGCCATCCGCAGGGCCACGGGCGACAGCCGCAAGCTGCTGCTGACGGCCACACCGCTGCAAAACTCCATCCTGGAGCTGTACGGCCTGTCCACCCTGATCGACGAGCGCATCTTTGGCGACTTGGGCGCTTTTCGCAGCCAGTTCACCGGCGTGGGCGGCGACATGGAGGGCCTGCGCAACCGCCTGGCCAGCTTTTGCAAGCGCACCCTGCGCAAGGATGTGACCGAGTACATCAGCTACACCAATCGCAAACCGCACACCCAAAAGTTCCGATCCACCGACGACGAACACCGCCTGTACGAAGCCGTCAGCGACTACCTCACCCGCGAAGACAGCTACGCCATTGCGCGCCGCCAGCGCCACCTGACCGAGCTGGTGCTGCGCAAGCTGTTGGCCTCCAGCTCGCTGGCCATTGCGGGCACGCTGGGGGTGATGAAGCAGCGGCTCGAAGCCCTGCGCGACGAAAAAATCACCGCGCCAGAGGGGCAGGGCGACTGGATTGAAACCATCGTCGAAGAAGAGGAAATCGAAGAAGACCTGCTCGACGAAATTTTGAGTGAGGGCGAAGAAGACGAAGCCGAGCCGATGGACCCCGCCAAGCTCGACCGCAAACGCCTGAACGACGAAATTGCCGAGCTGGACCGCCTGATCGGCTGGGCCGAGGGCATTGGCACCGACACCAAAACCCAGGCCCTGCTGCAAGCCCTGCAAGTCGGCTTCAAGGCCATGGCCGACACCGGCGCACGTCGCAAGGCGCTCATCTTCACCGAATCCAAACGCACGCAGGAATACCTCAAGCGCTACCTGGAGCAAAACGGCCACCGGGGCCAAGTGGTGCTCTTCAGCGGCACCAACAGCGGCCCCGAAGCCGCCAACATCTACGAGCGCTGGGTGACCGCCAACCAGGGCACAGGCCGCATCACCGGCTCGCGCGATGTGGACATCCGCGCTGCCTTGATCGAGCACTTTCGCGATGAGGCCGACATCCTGATCGCCACCGAGGCCGCCGCCGAGGGCGTGAACATGCAGTTTTGCTCGCTGGTCATCAACTACGACCTGCCGTGGAACCCCCAGCGGGTGGAGCAACGCATTGGCCGCTGCCACCGCTATGGCCAAAAGCACGACGTGGTGGTCATCAACTTCTTCAACGAGCGCAACCACGCCGACCAGCGCGTGCTGGAGCTGCTGGCCGACAAGTTCAGCCTGTTCAACGGCGTGTTTGGGGCGTCTGACGAAGTGCTGGGCACCATCGAGTCGGGTGTGGACTTTGAAAAGCGCATCCTGGCCATTTACCAAAGCTGCCGCACGCCCGAGCAGATCGACGCCGCCTTTGCCGCCCTGCGCGCCGACATGGACGCCAGCATCCAGGCCCGCATGCAAGACACGCGCCGCCAGCTGATGGAAAACTTTGACGCCGAGGTGCATGACCGCCTGCGCCTTCAGCTGCAAGACACCCACACGCACCTGGACCGCTTCAGCCGTCGGTTTTGGGACTTGTCGCGCCATGTCCTCAAAGACCTGGCCTGGTTCGACGCCCAGCAACTGAGCTTTGACCTCAAGCCCCCGCTGCCAGACGGCATGCCCGCCCAAGTGCCAGCGGGGCGCTACCACCTGATCTCGCGCCAGCAGCCGCAAGACCCCAATTCGCTCGCCTTCAACGACCCCAGCCTCGACAGCCACACCTACCGCCTCTCGCACCCGCTGGGCGAATGGGTGGTGCAAGCCGCCATAGCCGCCGACACCCCGGTGCAGCGCCTGGTGTTTGACCCCGCCCAAAACGAAGCCCGCATCACCCTGGTGGAAAACCTGCGCGGCCAGTCGGGCGTGCTCAGCCTGCAAAAGCTCACCATCGACAGCTTTGAGCGGCAGGAATACCTGCTGTTTTCGGGCATGACCGACCCAGGCCAAAGCCTGGACCAGGAGAGCTGCGAAAAGCTCATGGCCACCCCGGCCACCGTGGTCACCTTGCAGGCAGATGCGGCCACCCTGCCACCAGACATGGCCAAGCGCTTGCAACAAGAAGCCCAGCGCCACGCCGATGCCACCGTGGCTACATCGCTGGAGACCAACAACCAGCACTTTGCCGAGGCCCGCGACAAGCTCGACCGTTGGGCTGACGACAGGGTGCAAGGCGCCGAACAAGCCCTGCGCAACACCCGCGAGCAAATCAAAGTGGCCCAACGCGAGGCCCGCCAAGCCACCACACTGGCCGAGCAGCAAGCCATTCAAGAACGCATTGCCAGGCTGGAACGCCAGCAACGCAAACAGCGGCAAGAGATTTTTCAGGTCGAGGACGAGATCCACGACCAGCGCGACCAGCTCATCACCCGGCTCACCCAGCGCATGACCCAAAAGGTGCAAACCGAGCACCTGTTCACCTTGCAGTGGGAGGTGCGGTGAGCAGCACCTTGCCCCAAACCGAATCCGAAACGGTGGAATTCAAAACCGGCCTGGCCGAGCTCAAGCAAGGCCTGATCTCGCTGGTGGCCATGCTCAACAAACACGGGCAGGGCGAGCTGTGGTTTGGCGTGGCGCCCAACGGCCAGGCGGCGGGCCTGACCATCACCGACAAAACCCTGCGCGATGTCTCGCAACAACTGGCCGCGCACATCGAGCCCCGGCTCTACCCCGAAATCAGCACCGCCCCCGTGGCGGGCAAAACCTGTTTGCGCGTGCAGGCCACGGGCCACCAAAAGCCGTATTTCGCCTATGGCCGTGCCTACCTCCGCGTGGCCGACGAAGACCGGCAAATGAGCGCCCGCGAGCTGGAGCAACTCATCTTGCAGCGCCACAGCGCCGCCCTGCGCTGGGACAACGGACCCAGCGCCACGCCCCTGGCCGAACTGAGCGAAAGCAAAATCCGCCGCTTTGTGGCGCGTGCTGGCCTGCCCTGGGCAGACACCCAAGACAACGCCCGCCAAGCGCTGGACAAGCTGGGCCTGCTCAAAGACGGACAGCCCGTCAACGCAGCGCGCCTCTTCTTTGCCGACCAGCCCATCCAGCTGCGCTGCGCCGTGTTTGCCAACACCACCAGCGCCACCATCCTCGACCGCCACGACTTTGACGGCGACATCCTGGAGCTGATCGAAGAGGCCGAAAAATACATCCTCAAAAACATCCACATCGGCATGCGCCTGGACGGTCTGCGCCGTGTGGATGTGCCCGAAATCTCGCGCGAGGCCCTGCGCGAGGCCATCATCAACGCCTTTTGCCACCGCGACTGGCGCGAGCCCGACTACATCCAGATCGCCATCTACAAAAACCGGGTCGAAATCCGCAGCCCCGGCGGCCTGTTTGACGGCCTGACCATCGAACAAATGCGCCGGGGCAACGTCTCGCACCGCCGCAACCCCCTCATTGCCGAGCTGTTTCGGCGCATCCACATGGTCGAAGCCTGGGGGCGCGGCATGCCCCTGATTCTGGAAAACGCCCCCCAGGTGGCGTTCCGCGAAATCGCCAAGCTGTTTGTGGCCAGCTTCGAGCGGCCCAGTGCTGCAGAGGGCACTGGCCCAGAGACTGGCCCAAAAACTGACCTAGAAAACACACCAGAAACACCAAAGAAACACACCAGAAACACCAAAGAACTGGTGCTTCAAGCCCTGCAGGCGCAGCCCGACCTCACTGCCAAGGCCTTGGCTTTGGAGCTCAACCTGAGCGAAGCCAGTGTGCGCCATCACCTGCGTGCGCTGCAGGCTGCTCAACGCATTCACCACGTCGGCCCCACCAAAGGCGGCCGCTGGGAAGTGCTGGACACCTGAACACAAAAACGAACCAAGGGAAGGCATGAATAAAAACAATCACACCACCACCGACCTGGGCTACAGCCCCGACCTACTTGCCCAGCGCCGCGCCGAACTCTTGGCCCTGCTGAGCCAGACCGCGCCCGAGGTGCTGAGCGACCACCAGCAAATCAATGTGGACAAACTCAAGGCGCTGCTGGGCGAAGAACACACAGCGGGCGACGAACACTACGAACTGAGCTGGGCGGGCAAATCAGCCGCCCGCCGCGAGATCCAGAAAACCAGCAGCCACACCCTGCTGCCCGACGCCAACAACCCGGCCCAAGCCCCGCACATGCTCATTGAGGGCGAAAACCTCGAAGTGCTGCGCGTGCTGCAAAAAAGCTATTACGGCAAGGTCAAGATGATCTACATCGACCCGCCTTACAACACCGGCAACGACAGCTTTGTCTACCCCGACGACTATTCAGAAACGCTGGAGGAATACCAGAAGCGCACCGGCGAGAAAAACGAAGCGGGCCATTTGAACAAGCAAAGCCTGTGGAAAAAGAACAGCAAGGAAAGCGGGCAATACCACAGCGCCTGGCTGTCCATGATGTACCCACGTTTGTATTTGGCGCGGAATTTGTTGCGTGATGACGGGGTAATATTCATCAGCATTGATGACAACGAAGCGGCGAATTTGAAATTGCTTTGCGATGAAATTTTTGGTGGTGAAAATTTTATTTCACAAATTGAATGGAAGAAAAAAACTAACGGAAACAATATGGGGCTTATCCCGCCGGTCCATGACCACATATTGTGTTACGGAATAAATGTTGAAAAGGTTGACGAGTCTGAGTTTGGTCTGCCATTAACAAAAGAATTCATTGCTAAAAATTATTCAAATCCAGATAACGATCCGCGCGGCTCTTGGGCAACCATGGATCTTTCTGCAAACCATGAGGGACCTCACTTTCCAATAACCAATCCAACAACTAAGGAAGTTTTTCTTCCTTCAGAAGGAAGGTACTGGGTTTTCAACGCCGAAGAGGTAAATATCCGAATTAACGATGGACGAATTATCTTCGGTAAAAGTGGAAGTGCTCGTCCTGTTCAGAAGGTTTTTCTGAAAGATCGACAAGCCAAACGATTGAAGGCAGAAACCTGGTGGGATCAGCATGGCCTGAATTCAGATGGTACAGATGAATTGAAAGAATTGTTCAGTAAGGCAAAAATTTTCGTTCACTCAAAACCATCGAATCTCTTGAAGGAGTTGATAAAGATTTCAACTACCAAAGATTCAAATGACATCATTTTGGATTTCTTTGGCGGGAGCGGAACGACCTCACATGCTGTTTTATCGATAAATGTAGAAGATGGCGGAACACGACAGGCTATTTGCGTGCAAATGCCCGAAGTGTTGGACGAAGCCAGCGAAGCCTACAAAGCCGGTTACCGCACCATCGCCGACATCACCCGTGCCCGCATCGACAAGGTGATTGCCAAGCTCAAGGCCGAGCATCCGGACAAAACCACCGATCTGGCCTGTGCGCACTTCACCCTGGCGCCCAGTAACTTCAAGGTCTGGCGCGGCGATGTGAACGACGCCCAGGCCCTGCGCGACCAGCTGGCCTTGTTCCAGAGCGCCGAAAAAACCGGGCAGGCCCCGCAAGCGGTGGACGCGCAAACTGCCATGCTCACCGAGCTGCTGCTCAAGCACGGCCTGGGCGCTTTGGGCGTGCACGCCATCAGCAAGCCCCTGCAGGTGGCGGGCGTGACGGTGCACCGCGTGCTGGCGCACGACGACAAGCCCATGTGGCTGTGTTTTGAGCCATACACCGAGGCTTTGAAAGACGAAATCGTCCGCGCCCGCCCGGCGCAGGTGGTGATGCTCAACTCCTGCTTTGTGGGCAAGGACGGGCATGGGGCCGACGAGCAGCTGTCGAACCTGCAGCTGGAGCTGGCCGGGCTGGACATTGGCCTGACGGTGATTTGAGGGGGTGCCCCATGGCCGACAACACCCCCAATCCACATCGCACCGACATGCGCCACGAGGCGCTTGGCGAATCTTTGGCCGGTGAACTGACGCCCTTGCTGGGCACTTTGCGCCAGCTTATTGCCGATGCCCGCACCCGTGCCCTGCGGGCGGTGGACGAGGTTCAGGTGCAAACCTGTTGGCAGGTGGGGCGGCACATTGTGGAATTTGAGCAGGGCGGTGCGGCGCGTGCGGCCTATGGCCGGCGGCTGTTGCCCTTGCTGGCCGAGCAGTTGACGGCCGATTTTGGTCGGGGGTTTGATACGTCAAACTTGCGCTACATGCGCCTGTTTTATCAGGCCTTCCCAAATTGTGACGCGCTGCGTCACGAATTGAGCTGGACCCATTACCGCCTGCTCACCAAGCTGGAGAGCGAAGAGGCCCGCCAGTGGTACATGAACGAGGCCGCCGCGCAAAACTGGAGCACGCGCGCGCTGGAGCGGCAGATGGGCACCTTGTATTACGAACGCCTGCTGCTGAGCCAGGACAAGGCGGCTGTGGCGCAAGAGGCGGGGCAAAAGCTGGCTGGGCTGGAGCCTTCGCCCCGTGCTTTTGTGCGTGATCCGGTGATGCTGGAGTTTTTGGGTTTGCCGGGTGCGGGCAAGTTGCTGGAGTCGAGCCTGGAGCAAGGCTTGATGGGCAAGCTGCAAGCCTTTTTGCTGGAGCTGGGCAAGGGCTTCGCGTTTGTGGCCCGGCAACAGCGCATCAGCACCGAGAGCAAGGACTTCTATATCGACTTGGTGTTCTACAACTACCTGCTCAAGTGCTTTGTGCTCATCGACCTGAAAACCAGCGAACTCACGCACCAGGACATTGGGCAGATGGACATGTATGTGCGCATGTACGACGACCTCAAGCGCAATGAGGGTGACAACCCCACGGTGGGAATTTTGCTCTGCGAGGCGAAGGACCAATCTGTGGTGCGCTATTCGGTGCTCAACGGCAGCGAGCAGCTGTTTGCCAGTCACTACAAGCTGGTGTTGCCCAGCGAAGAGGCGTTGCGGGCCGAGCTGACGCGGGATGCCGAAGAAATCCGCCTCGCCATGGCTTTGAATGAACCGGCGGGCGAGCAATGACCACCCAAAAACTCTTTGCCGATAGCGCGTTGCCGGGGGACGCAGTGATTCGAAATTTTCGAACAACTGCAGCAGATGACAAAAAGCTGCGGCATCAGGCGCATCCGCCTAGCGCCGCAGAAAAACGAGGAAATGACATGACGATGAAGCTGCAATTTGCCCACCAGGACTACCAAAAACGCGCGGTGGACGCGGTGGTGAAGGTGTTTGACGGGCAGCCTCTGGCCAAGAGCGACTTTGCACTGACGGGCCAAAACGGCAGCGTGACCTATGCGGCCGATGGCAGCATTGGCAACGGGCTGAAGCTGTCTGACGAGCAGGTGCTGGCCAATGTGCAAGCGGTGCAAAAGGCCAATGGCCTGGCGCTTTCTGCCGAGCTGGTGGCTTCGGTGTCGGATGCGCGCGGTGCGGGCAAAGAGGTGTTTTGCCCGCTGAATTTCACCATCGAGATGGAGACGGGCACAGGCAAAACCTACACCTTCATCAAGACCATGTACGAGCTCAACAAGCTCTACGGTTTCAAGAAGTTTGTGGTGGTGGTGCCCAGCGTGGCCATTCGCGAAGGCACGATGAAAAACCTGGAGATCACGCGCAGCCACTTTGCCGCCGACTATGCCAGCGTGCCCTGTGTGCCAATTTTGTATGACAGCAGCAACCTGACGGAGCTGGGGCACTTTGCCCAGAGCGATGCGCTGAGCGTGCTGGTGATCAACATTGACAGCTTCACCAAGGACAACAACAAGATCAAGCAAAAGGGCGAGCGGGCGTTTGCGCCCATCGAATACATCCAATCGGTCAACCCCATGGTGATCGTGGACGAGCCGCAGAACTTCGAGACCGATGTGCGCCGCCGCGCCTTGATGGACCTGAACCCGCTCTGCACCCTGCGCTATTCGGCCACCCACAAGAACCCCTACAACCTGCTGTATTCGCTCAACCCGGTGCAGGCCTACGACCTGGGGCTGGTCAAGCAGATCGAGGTGGATGGTGTGCAGGCCGACGAGGACCACAACGAGGCCTTTGTGGAGCTGGTCAGCATCGACGCCAAGTCCAAGGGCATCACCGCCAAGGTGCGGATAGATGTGAACGACAGAACTGGCCCCAAGCGCAAGGAGCTGACGCTCAAGCTGGGGGAGGATTTGTTCAAAGAGTCGGCTGGCCGCGATGTGTACCAGGACGGCTACATCCTGAACGAGATTCGGGCCGATGAGGGCGAGATTGAATTTTCGGGCGGGCGTGTCCTGCGGGTGAACCAGGCGCAAGGCGGCCTGGCCGACGACGTGATGAAGTTCCAGATCGAGCGCACCGTGGCTGCGCACTTTGCCAAGCTGAAAAATGTACAGCCGATTGGCGTGAAGGTGCTGAGCCTGTTCTTCATTGACAAGGTGGCCAACTACCGCGCTTTTGACGAGGACGGCAACCGTGTGGCGGGCAAGTTTGAGGTCTGGTTTGAAGAGGCATTCAACCAATACGCCAGCATGCCCAAATACCGGGGGCTGATTCCGCATGCCGCCAATGCGGTACACGACGGTTATTTTTCGGGCGACAAGAAGGGCAAGGGTGCCAAAGCCAAAACGGTGTGGGTGGATACCTCTGGCATGCTGGCCAAGGACGACAGCACTTACCAGCTGATCATGAAAGAAAAGGAGCGGCTGCTCAGCGCTGCCGAGCCGCTGCAGTTCATCTTCAGCCACTCGGCGCTGCGCGAAGGCTGGGACAACCCCAACGTGTTCCAGATCTGCACGCTCAATGAGACCAGGAGCGCCATGAAAAAGCGCCAGGAAATTGGCCGGGGCCTGCGTCTGTGCGTGAACAAAAACGGCGAACGCGTGCAGGACAAGCGGGTCAATGTGTTGACGGTGATCCCCAACGAAAGCTATGAAGCCTTTGCCAAGGCCCTGCAGCAAGAGATAGAAGAAGAAACCGGTGTGAGCTTTGAAAAGCGCGTCAAGAACGCCCGCGCCAAAGCCATCGTGTCACGCAAGAAAGACCTGTCTTTGCAGGATCAGGCTTTGTTCAAAGCCATCTGGGAAAAGATCAGCTACCAGACCCGCTACCGCGTGCGCCTGGACACGCCCAGGTTGATTGCCGAGTGCGTGAAAGCGTTGGGTGATCTGAGCCAATACCCGAAGGTGAAGCCGCCCAAGATCCGCGCTGACAAGGCCAAAATCATCATGCGGGCAGATGGGGTGGAAGGTGTTCACACGGCGACCAACGACACAGACGCTGTGATGTATGGCACCACGTTGCCCGATGTGTATGCCTACATCCAGAACCGGGTGCATTTGTCGCGGACTACTCTGTTCGCCATCCTGGATAGATCGGAACGCATGGGTGAGCTGCTGGTCAACGCGCAGGCGTTTTTGGACCTGGCCATCTCAGCCATTCGCACATGCTTGCAAACGCTGATGGTGGAGGGCATCGAGTACCACACCATCAATGGCCGTCGTTACGAAATGAGCTTGTTTGACGGCGAGATCGAGACCTACCTCAGCAGCGTGTACCCACCTGCGGATGATGAACTGACCACGCCCATCGACAAAACCCTGTTGCAAGCGCAACCCTTGGGCGATGACAAGCAACCCGCAGGGGCGGCATTTGCGTGTGTGTTGAGCGACAGCAACACCGAAAGCCAGTTTGCCCACGACTGCACGGTCGATGATCGGGTCAAATTCTTCTTCAAGCTGCCGGGCAAGTTCAAAATTCCGACCCCGCTGGGCACCTACAACCCCGATTGGGCCGTGGTGCTGGAGAACGACAGCCGGGTGTATTTTGTGGCCGAGACCAAGTCCACGACAGTGAAAGCCAACCGCCGCCCTGCAGAAAACCTGCAGATTGCTTGCGGGCGCAAGCATTTTGAGCTGGCGCAGGGCGTGGCGTTCAAGGATGTGACGACCTTGGAAGAGTTGATGGCGTGAGTGTTGTCTGCAACAGCCTTTGCATCTTGAACGATCAGGAGGTCAACTTGAAGGTTTCAACGCCTGCAGCGGTACGCACTTCGGGCTGACGCTGATTTCAACCTGGCGGTGTCGTTTTCTGAGCTGCAGAGTCGTCATCCCTCACAATGGCGGCCATGAGCGACATTCCCGAGAACAAACCCATGCTGCTGCTGGTGGACGGCTCCAGCTACCTGTACCGCGCCTTCCATGCCATGCCCGACCTGCGGGCCGTGCCGGGCGACCCCTGCAGCCCGGCCACAGGGGCGATCCGCGGCATGATCAACATGATGGAAAAGCTGCGCAAGGACTTTCCGGCGCCGCTGGCCGCCTGTGTGTTCGATGCCAAAGGCCCGACCTTTCGCGACGAGATGTACCCCGAGTACAAAGCGCACCG
>JACCDQ012071572.1_pt1 | contig 13812 bp, 11 predicted proteins | sample 7446031 | NCBI WGS metagenome assembly JACCDQ01 (sample SAMN15323442, study PRJNA562643) | freshwater metagenome | isolation source: river surface water | place: USA:Blue River Watershed | collected 2017-08-17 | reverse complement strand
CACCGGTGCGGACTTTGCGCGAAAGCTTGCAGTCTCTGAACGAGGTGCTGCAGTGATTGGCTGGTCGTTGCTGTCGCTTGCAGTCATTCCTTCGGTTATCGCAATCGCTGCCTGGGCTTTCTTCATCTCTCTGTCTGATGAGGCAAAGTTCGGCTTCTCTCGCAATTTCGTTTTCGAATTCGCTAACCAATTCGGTGTCGTCGTGGCTGGCGCACTTGCCTTGTGGGTAGCAATTTGGGCCGTCGTTTCAATCGCCATGTCGATGTTTTCGACTTCGCAGGCTCTTGCCTCGCTCAAGCTGAAAATCAAACCTGCAGTGTTGCACCCAATCTTGGCTCTACTAGCTCTTGCCCTTGGTTATCTGCTGTTCTCTAGACTGGGCACCGACGCTTTTTGGTACAACCTTGAGGGCTACCTGCTTACCTTGGCCGTGCCGGTAGCCGGTTGGGCAGGTATCTTCTGCGCCGACATTTTGATTCGACGCATTGCCTACCACGAGGTTTCTCTTTCGAGAAGCTACGGCTTCTACAAGCCCTTCAACTGGGTTAATTTGTGTGGTTGGCTAGTGGCCTGCGTGATCGGGTTCGGGCTGTCGAGTAACCCACAGGTGGAGTTCGCATGGCAGGGCTACCTGAGCGCGAACCCATCTTTCTGGCAGCTCACCCACTTCGGCATTCTCGTAACGTTCGCAATCGGTTTACTTCTTCCAGTTGTCCTCGGAATTCCTCGTATTAAGAAGCAAGAGGCCGAAGTGCTATCTCTTGAGGCGCGTAGAAACGATCTAAAAGACATCTTTGGAGTGACCGATTAATGACTTTGCTTCTATCTGAATTAGTTAGCGGCTTTGAAAGCCTCTGGCCTCTCGAGGGCGCAGAGGATTGGGACGCACCTGGCCTCGTTTGCGGCAGTACCGATTCGAGAATCAGTCGAGTGCTTTTGGCAGTCGACATCACCTCGGAAATTGTTGAGGAAGCTCTGAATGGCGAGTTTGACCTGATTCTGGCTCACCACCCATTTCTAATGCGTGGAGTCACTTCCGTTTCGGAAAACACGCCAAAAGGTTCTTTGATTTCGAAGTTGATTCGCGGTGGAGTGTCCGTCTATGCGGCACACACCAACGCAGACATCGTAGAGAATGGCGTGTCAGACACCTTGGCTAAATCATTCGGACTGCGCAACTTGCGACCGCTGACCAATCAGTTAGAACGCATCGGTCATGGCCGTATTGGCGAACTCGAACAGCCGATGACCTTGTTGGCCTTTGCCCGTTTGGTCGCTAGCGTTCTGCCTGCAACTGCATCGGGTGTTCGCGTAGCAGGTGCGCACGATACCATCGTTCAGAAAATCGCGCTTTGTGGTGGTGCTGGCGACAGCTTCATAGGCTTGGCAGCCGATGCCGGGGCCGATGTCTACGTTTCGTCTGACCTGCGACACCATGTTGTTCAAGATGCTCGTGAATCGGCTATTCTCGAAGGCGGCAGCCCAGCGATCATCGATGTTTCCCATTGGGCTGCGGAATGGCTCTGGCTCGAAGTGGCCGCGAGCCAATTAGGGTCTCTATATTCCGAAACTCAATTTGTGGTTAGTGCCATTCGCACCGACCCTTGGGATTTCACAGTAACTCAATAGGTTTCAACGAAAGGTAGTCATGAAGGCAACCCAGAATCAACAATCCGATGCACTCGCCTTGGCTGCACTTGATCTTGAAATTTCAAGAACTTCTGTTCAAATCAAAAGCCTCACTGACCCTACCGCAACCGCTTCGCTGAGACAGGCAGCGATGGAGCTATCGGGAAGCCTCATCGAAGCTAGAAACGTGGTTGATTCGGTTGAACTTGAGCTTCAGCGAGCCGAAACCGATTTGAAACTTGTCGAGGACCGGATTGCCAAGGACAATGTTCGGCTTAATTTGACTCAGTCCTCTAAAGACGCGCAGGGCATTCAATCCGAACTAGCCACTCTTGCGACAAGAAAATCAAATCTGGAAGACGTTGAACTTGCCATCCTTGAGAAGTTGGACGAAGCTCGCGCCGCCTACGATCTAATCGCAGGAGAGAAGAGCTTGCGTGATGCCGATCTTAAAGCACGAGAGGCCGAGATCGAACAGGAGTTGATTAAGCTCCGATCAGGCCTAGATCTCTCTACCCAAAGCAGGGCAAAGCAGGCTGCAGGTCTGCCTCAGGAACTGCTCGAGGCTTACACCAAGAAGGCGACTCGAGGTATCCCTGTTGCACGTCTACTCGGTCGCGAGTGCGGTGCCTGCCGAATCACTCTGGGTGCAAGCGCCTTTGCAGAAGTAACCGCTCTTCCAAAAGATGAGTTCGCTTCCTGCCCTGATTGCCAAGCGCTTCTCGTTCGATGACCAGTCCAAGCAGGCTCATAGTAGAAGCCGATGGCGGTTCACGCGGAAATCCTGGTTTAGCCGGATCAGGTGCGGTAGTTATCGATGCCGACACCGGTGAGGTGATCTTAGAGATTGCACGGTTCATCGGAGTGGCTACCAATAATGTGGCCGAATACTTAGCGCTAAAGGCTGGCTTAGAAGGCGCCTTCGGAATAAACCCCAATGCTCAGGTTTTGGTTCGCATGGATTCGAAACTGGTTATCGAACAGATGGCTGGCCGTTGGAAGATCAAGCACCCCGACATGATTCAGCTTGGTGCGCAAGTTCAGGCTATTGCTGGTGGCAAACAGATCCGTTGGCAATGGATACCTCGTGAAGAGAACTCTCGAGCGGACGCTCTCGCGAACAAGGCCATGGATGAGCGCGAGGACTCCGATCTCAGCATTCAAGGGGACGCCCCGAGGTCGCCAGTGGCCGAGTTCAATCAGTTGCTTCCCAGTTCTGTTCGTGCCCCTGGAGATGTTACGGAGCCACTCACGACAATCGTCTTGGTCAGGCATGGTAGAACCCACCTAACTGAATCGAAGCGAATCTCCGGTAGCGGGGGAGAGAATCCCGGCCTGTCTGATCTCGGTCGCGGCGATGCGCATGCGGTCGCCAAGGCCCTAGCCCAAATTGGCAATGCTGGCACTTGGTCGCACTTGCCACCGATTTCAGCAATCGTTGCGTCACCTATCCAGCGAACACTCGACACAGCAAACATATTGTCAAACCAACTCAATCTCGGCGTTTCAACCAACGCCAACATCGCAGAAATCTCTTTCGGCGACTGGGATGGGCACACCAACGAAGAAGTTAGAGCTAAGTGGCCCGAGCTAACAGAATCTTGGCGTGGCTCCTGGGAAGTTTCGCCCCCAAACGGTGAATCTCTTGAGGTATTTGATCGCAGAGTTCAGACCGGTCTAGATGAGATTCTCGAGGCGCACGCCGGCAAGACCGTTGCCGTTGTCTCCCATGTGATGCCAATCAGAGGCGTAATCAAAACGGCGATGGAGTCAGGCCCAAGCGCGTATTGGCGTCCGCAGATTTCTCCTTGCTCGATCAGCATCATCCGCTTCTGGGGAAGACAGGCTGCCGAGGTCATCTGCCTAAATTCAACCTCACACCTCTAGTGAGTTAGGGTTATCTCTGGATGGGTCGGCAAGGCGGTCGCGATAGCAATATCGAGGAACGTCCGGGCTCCACAGAGCGCAACGGTGGCTAACAGCCACCCGGGGCAACCCGCGAGACAGTGCAACAGAGAGTAAACCGCCGCGAAAGCGGTAAGGGTGAAACGGTGGTGTAAGAGACCACCAGCAGGGTGCGTGAGCATTCTGGCTATGTAAACCTCGTTGGGAGCAAGGTCAGACAGAGAATTTTAGAACGGCTCGTTCTTTTTCTCGGGTAGACCGCTTGAGGTCATCGGCAACGATGATCCTAGATAGATGATCGCCACCTGCTTGCAGGTACAGAACCCGGCGTAACAGCCGGCCCATCCGCCAAAATTATCTGTTTTTGTAGGCCAAAGCAGCGGCGCCCAAGATGCCAGCATTATTCTTCTTTGCCGCCGGCAAAATCCTTGCCTTTAGGTTTAGTAGCGGCAGGAACTCGTTGTGTTGTTTCGAGATTCCGCCACCGATGATGATCAGATCTGGATTGAATAGGCGCTCAACCGTGTCGTAATACTTTTGAAGGCGGGCCGCCCATTCGGCGAAGCTCAGGTTTTCACGTTCTTTGGCCGAATAGGCGGCCTTCGATTCGTAATCCACGCCATCGATTTCCAGGTGGCCGAGTTCGGTATTCGGAACCAATTCACCATTGATGAAAAGAGCGGTGCCAATTCCCGTTCCGAGTGTGCTCATGAAAACAAGCCCCTCAACTTTTCGCCCGGCACCAAATTTCATCTCCGCGACTCCGGCCGCATCGGCGTCATTCAACATATGAACGGCGTGACCAAGTTCCTGCTCGAACAGAGACTGTGCCTCGAGGCCAATCCAGGATTTATCAACGTTAGCAGCCGACATGGTTATGCCGTTCTTTACAACGGCCGGAAAGCAAATTCCAACCGGCACACCCGATCGCTCTCCAGACAACTGGTCGACGATCTTCTTCACAACTGCCGCAATATCCTTTGGTAGCCCGCCAGCCGGCGTTTCAAGTCGAACGCGTTCACCGATTAGGGAGCCGGATTTGACGTCAACAAGTGCACCCTTGATTCCGGTTCCTCCGATGTCAATACCAATAGCTTTTTTAGACATTAGTTCTCTCTTCTAGGGCAGGGTCAGTATTTCAGGGCCATTTTCGGTGATGGCAATGGTGTGTTCAAATTGTGCCGTGAGGCTCTTGTCTTTAGTCACTACGGTCCAGTTGTCGGGCCACATTTCCCAGTCGTAACCGCCAAGTGTGAGCATCGGTTCAATGGTGAACACCATGCCAACTTGAATCTCATCGGCATATTGCGGAGCTGAGTCAAAGTGCGGAATCACGAGCCCTGAATGGAAGGCCTCTCCAATTCCATGTCCGGTAAAGTCGCGAACAGAGGAGTAGTTGAATCGGCGCGCATATGTTTCGATGGTTCGTCCGATGACGTTTACGGCTCTACCGGGTAGTGCTGCCCTAATCCCGCGCATCATTGCCTCGTGAGTGCGCTCGACTAGCAATTTTGATTCCTCGGATGCGTCGCCGATCAAAAACGACTGATTGCTGTCGCCGTGATATCCGTCTTTAAATGCAGTTATGTCGATGTTGAGGATGTCACCATCCTGCAAAGTTGTGTCATCTGGAATGCCGTGGCAAATGACTTCATTAATCGAGGAACACAATGACTTGGGGAAGCCTCGATATCCCAAGGTCGAAGGATAGGCACCGTTTTTGATGAGAAATTCGTGGCCGATGCGATCAAGTTCGTCGGTTGTGACTCCTGGCTTGGCATGGCTGCCAACGAGTTCAATGGCCTGAGCTGCGATTCGGCCTGATTTGCGAATCAGCTCGATCTCAGCCGGAGTTCTAACGTGGCCACCGGTCCAGTTCCTAGGTGCTGGCTTGCCAACGTACTCGGGGCGCTTTATGTCGCTCGGCACAGTTCTGGTCGGCGAAACGATTCCGGGAGATAGGAATCCAGTTTGTGAATCGCGAGGCATTACTAGAGTCTATTTGTAGGCACGAGTTAACCAAGGACGTGGAGCAGTAATGGACGATAAATTGTCAGTCGCTGAAGAAGAAGTTTCGTTTTGGTTTAACTTGAAAACGCTGAAAGTCGAGCGTGGTCTGAAGTCTGCTGCAACCTATCGAGTTGGTCCGTTTAAATCTGAGAACGATGCTCGCAATGCGCTTATCGAAATCAGAAAAAAGAGTGATTCCTGGGCTAAGGAAGACGAAGCCTCGCTCTAGAACGAATGCTCCTTGCCGGGAAATACTCCGGTAGAAATCTCGTCGCGATAGGTCGAGGTAGCCTCCAAGAGGCTTCGACGTAAGTTGGCAAACTGCTTCACGAACTTATTTGGCTTGGCATCCGAAAGGCCCGCCATGTCTGTCCAAACCAAAATCTGTCCCGATGTTTCGGGACCGGCTCCAATTCCAATAGTTGGAATTCCCAGAGCATGGGTGATTTCCTGGCCAACAGTAGCTGGAACCATCTCGATAACCACGGCAAACGCTCCGGCGCTCTCCACGGCCTTTGCATCCTTCAGTAGTTGTTCGGCTTGAGCGCCCTTGCCCTGAACCTTGAATCCGCCAAGGCTGTTCACGCTTTGCGGTGTGAAACCGATGTGGGCCATAACCGGTATGCCAGCGTCAACAATCCTGGCTATGTGTTCGGCGCGGTTTTTGCCGCCTTCCAATTTCACAGCGGATGCCCCGGTTGTCTTCATGATGCGAATGGCATTCTCGACCGCGATTTCGGGGCTTTGTTCGTATGATCCAAATGGCATATCAATAACTACCAACGCGCGACTTGCGCCGGCAACAACTGCTCGACCAAAGGTGATCATCTCATCGACTGTGATGGGCAGCGTGGTCGTATATCCAAGAGCGCTATTCGCAGCGGAGTCGCCAACTAAAATAACGTCGATACCAGCCTCGTCGAAGATCCCAGCCGTTAGAAAGTCGTAACTGGTGATGCAACTGAACTTCTGCCCGTTGTTCTTGAACTCAGTCAGGTGGCTGGTTCTAACTTTCTTTGGCAGAAAAGTTTCACTCATTAGCTGCGCTTCCAGGCATCAACTTCAATTTCGACCAGCATGGCTGGGTTGATGAACTGAATTCCGGCGAGCATCGTTGCGGCAGGGCGAATCTCACCAAAGACTTCACCGTGGGCTTTACCCACAGCGTCCATGTCGTCTGCATTTGAAAGATAGACGCGGCTTCGAACCACGTCGGCAAGGCTGTAACCAACCTGAGCGAGTGCCGGCTCGATTACATCGCGCAAAGCGACAAGGGTCTGTCCATAGGCATCACCCTGGGCCTGAAGTACTCCGCCAACTGTGGCAGTTGAACCTGACACGTGAACATAGTCTCCGGCAACGGTTGCACGAGAGTATCCGATTACCGATTCCCACGGTCCACCCGATGAAATTAGTTTGTCTGCTGCCATTAGTTTCTCCTTGCCGAGGATTTATTTGTTATCGGTAGTCGCCGGTCGCGACCAAAAGCCATCCCAGAAATCTTAGTTCCAATCGCACCTTGCCTGCGTTTCCATTCGGCGCGATCCACGAGGGTGATGATCCTGTCTACCAAGTCGGTTGCATAACCAGATGCGATGATTTCATCTCGACCAAGCATTCGCTGAATGTACTGATCGAGAATGTCATCGAGAATGTCGTATTCGGGAAGACTGTCTTGGTCGACCTGACCCGGTCTTAGTTCGGCCGAAGGTGGCTTGCTGATTGAGTTTTCAGGAATGGGTGAGACCTGACTTTGTGACTCAGCCTTTTCGTTTCGCCATCTGGCCAGTTCCCAAACCAGTGTCTTCTTAACATCCTTGATTGGCGCGAAGCCTCCCACAGAATCGCCATAGATGGTGCTGTAACCAACCGAAAGTTCGGTCTTGTTACCCGTGGTTAGCGTCAGGTGGTTTTCTGCATTGCTAATTGCCATCAAAATCAATCCACGGATGCGAGCCTGAATGTTTTCGGCAGCCAAACCGTCGAGGCCAAGTTCGCTTTCAAATAGATCGAACGCCGACTCAATTGGTGCCGAACGAATGTTGATCCCGAGGCGCGAAGCTAGATCATCGGCGTCACTTATTGAATGCTCCGACGAATATGCGCTCGGCATCTTTACTCCAAAAACGGCATCCTTACCTAAGGCATCTACAGCTAAAGCGGCACAAACGGCCGAATCAATACCGCCGCTGAGACCGAGCACGACAGACCTAAATGAATTCTTGACGGCGTAGTCGCGGAGACCCAAGACCAAAGCGTTCCAGATTTCCTCAAGCTCCGACTCACTTGACTGTTCCTGGCGCCCACTGATTTCATTCTTGTTTTCAATATCGACGACTAGGAGGTCGCTCTCAAATCTCTTGGCACGTGCAACTTGGGTACCCGTGGCATCAACAACCAGGCTGTCGCCATCGAAAACTAGATCGTCTTGGCCCCCAACCAGATTCGTGTAGCAAACCGCGGTGCGCTGCTTTTTAGCCAAGTCTGCGATCAGCTCAATACGTGTATTGCGCTTGCCGGTTTCAAAGGGCGAACCATTTAGCACAAGCGTGACGTCAACGCCGTTCGCGGCGATCTCAGAAACCGGACCGCCCGCTTGCCAAATATCCTCGCAAATGGCAAGTGCGAACTTGAGTCCACCGGCTTCAAACGTGGTCAGAGTCTCACCCGGTACGAAGTTTCTATACTCGTCGAATACCGAGTAGTTCGGTAAGTGGTGTTTGGCGTATGTTGCAATTACCCGGCCGTCGTGAATCACTGAGGCTAAGTTCTGGCTTAGCGCCCAAAAGTTCAATTCGCGCTCACCCTGAGCCAATGCTGGATGGCCAATAACGACGAATAGATGACCCAGCCCATTTGTTTCAAGTCGCTTTGCGAATTCACTAATCGCTTCTTCAACGCTGGCAACAAAACTCGGCTTCGACGCCAGATCTTCGATTGGATAACCGGTGGCAACCATCTCGCCAAAGACCACTAGTTGCGCTCCAGCGGCCTCGGCGTTCTTCACTTCCAAGAAGCAGGCATCGAGGTTGCCAGAAATGTCTCCAACTACTGGATTTGTCTGGGCTAGGGCCAAGCGAACTGCGGACATAACCATTAGCCTAGTAGGAGGGAGAGAGAGGAACACCCGATGGACAAGCAACGCGATTTCGTACTCCGCACAATTGAGGAACGTAATGTCAAATTCATCCGTCTTTGGTTCACGGATGTGGCCGGAACTCTAAAGTCGGTTGCCATTGCTCCCGCCGAAGTCGAGGGCGCCTTCGCCGAAGGTCTGGGCTTTGACGGCTCAGCAATTGAGGGTCTAGCTCGCACCTACGAGGCCGACATGTTGGCTCAACCAGACCCGAGCACCTTCCAGATCCTTCCTTGGCGTGGCGAGATCGAGCCAACCGCTCGTATGTTCTGCGACATTCAAACTCCTGATGGTAAGCCAGCCGCAGCCGACCCTCGCAACGTTCTGCGACGCGCACTTGCTAAGGCCTCTGACAAGGGGTTCTCGTTCTACATTCACCCTGAGATTGAGTTCTATTTGCTCAAGTCAACCGAGCTAGATGCGCAGGGCGAACCAGTTCCTGTCGATAAGGCCGGTTACTTCGACAACGTTCCAGGTGGTACCGCTCACGACTTCCGTAGGCGCGCAGTCTCGATGCTCGAGCAGCTGGGCATCAGTGTTGAATTTAGCCACCACGAAGGTGGACCAGGCCAGAACGAAATTGATCTGCGTTATGCAGATGCACTTACCATGGCCGACAACATCATGACTTTCAGAACCGTTATCAAAGAAGTTGCCATTGAACAGGGCGTCTACGCCACATTCATGCCAAAGCCATTCACCCAGCACCCTGGTTCTGGTATGCACACGCACATGTCACTCTTCGAGGGTGACACCAATGCCTTCTTTGAGGCCGGCTCGCAGTATCACCTGTCTAAGACAGCCAAGCACTTCATCGCTGGCCTACTGAAGCACGCACCTGAAATCACTGCTGTAACTAACCAATATGTGAACTCTTACAAGCGCCTTTGGGGCGGCGGAGAAGCACCAAGCTTTGTTTGCTGGGGTCACAACAACCGTTCTGCGCTCATCCGTGTTCCGCTTTATAAGCCTGCCAAGGGCCAGAGCTCTCGAATTGAGTACCGAGCAATTGACTCGGCAGCTAACCCTTACCTGGCTTACGCATTGCTTTTGTCTGCTGGCATGAAGGGCATCGAAGAGGAATACGAACTTCCGACCGAAACCGAAGACAACGTTTGGGCACTGAATGATGCCGAGCGCCGTGCCATGGGCATTCAACCGCTGCCACAGTCTCTCGATCACGCGATTCGCAAGCTCGAAGAGTCTGAACTTGCTGCTGAGACCCTCGGAGAAGAAGTGTTCAGCTACGTATTAGCCAATAAGCGCCGCGAGTGGAGCGAATATCGCGCCCAGGTGACCCCATTCGAGTTGAAGCAGAATCTAGAAACTCTTTAGTTCAATGGCATACGCCAATCGATCCTCGGGTCTGTCAGAGCTTGCTCGCTATGGATTTGTCGAGCTTGATGCCACACTTGCCAAGCTAGATCAACTCGTTGCCTTGGTAGGCGACGTTGGTAGGTCTGCCATTGCTTACTTGGGTCAGTCCGCTGATCCAGATCAAGCGCTAAACGGACTGCTCGGTTTCGCCGAATCGCACAAGAGTCAGATAAAGAGCTTGCTCAAGAAGCCTGAATCGGCTCTGAGGCTTTGCTTGCTGCTAGGTGCATCTGCCGCGCTGACCGATTTCGTTCGACGCGCACCTGAAAATCTAGAACGATTCGCGAAACCAGCGAGTCTTTTTGAAGACCAGGCCGCTTATCACGCTGCTTTCTCGAAATCGGTGAAGGATCTTCTGAAACCAGGATTCGAAGTAACGCAGGTGTGGTCAACGTTGCGAAGCGCCTATCGCTCAGAGCTGCTTTCGATTGCAATTTTCGATCTCTCTCAAGCCGACCCCAAACTGGCGATGAATCGCGTTGCTGCCGCCTTGAGCGACATTGCCGGAGCGGCAATTGAGGTTGGTATCGAAATTGCCCGAGCTGAACTCAAAATGACCCGCGATCACGGAGTATTTAGCGAATCAGAAATAGACAACACTGCATTTACCGTCATCGCGATGGGTAAATGTGGTGCCCGCGAGCTAAATTACATTAGCGATGTCGACGTGATCTATATTGCCGAGTCAAAGTCAGAAGAGCTCGAATCCCACCGCGCCATCGAGGTTGCCACGCGCCTTGCGACACGCATGATGCGCGCCATGGATGGAAACGCATCCGAACCAATGCTGTGGCAAGTCGACCCAAACCTACGCCCAGAGGGCAAATCGGGCGCACTGGTTCGAACTCTAGATTCCCATCTTGCTTACTACGATAAGTGGGCTCAGAGCTGGGAGTTCCAAGCGCTTCTCAAGGCCAGACCTCTCGCTGGGGATCTTGAACTGGGCAACAGGTACGTTGCCGCATTGGCTCCAAAAGTCTGGGCTTCTGCGCATCGTGAAAATTTCGTTGAATCTGTTCAAAAAATGCGTGAGAGAGTCCTCGAATACATCCCAGCGGATGAAGTTGACCGAGAGATAAAGCTTGGCCCGGGTGGTCTAAGAGACGTTGAATTCACCGTTCAACTTCTACAGCTGGTTCACGGTAGAACCGATGATTCGGTCCATCAGCGCGGTACTATTTCGGCGTTAGAGGCCCTTGGCGTTGCCGGGTATGTTGGACGCTCCGATGCAAACATGTTCGCAGATCACTACCGGTTTCTAAGGCTGCTTGAACATCGAGTGCAGCTCGGTGACATGCGCCGCACTCACCTGATGCCAACCAGCGTAAACAAACTGCGTTCTCTGGCACGTTCGGTGTCGCTAAAGATGACTGCCGATGATCTTGCCGCGTCTTGGGATTCAGTGAGGCAGGAGGTCCGTAGTCTTCATCAACGTATCTTCTATAAGCCACTGCTAAGTGCAGTTTCTAAACTCGACACCGACAACCTTGAGCTCACTAGCGAACAGGTTCAAGACCGACTTCGGGCCGTTGGATTCAATGATCCAGCCGGTGCTCTGGCGCACATCAGCGCTCTTACCTCGGGGCTATCTCGCAGGGCATCCATTCAAAAGCAGCTCCTGCCGGTGCTCCTTCAATGGTTCTCGGAAGGCACCGATCCGGATTCAGCGCTTCTCGCTTTTAGAAGGCTCAGCGAAGACCTTGGTGAATCGCCTTGGTACCTCAGAATGCTTCGAGACTCAACTGGTGGTGCTCAGCGCATGACGCAGGTGCTTTCTAATAGCAAACTAGCAACGAGCTTGTTCGAGAAGATTCCTGAGGCAGCCGCCTGGTTTGAAGACAGCGCAGATCTAATTCCACTATCAGCTTCGGAGTTAGCAAGCGAGTTCGACGCGCTGATTGCAAGGCACTCAAAGGTTGACCTAGCCGCTTCAGCCTTTAGAAGCATTAGAAGACGCGAAGTACTTCGCATGGCCATGGGTGCAGTACTTGGCGATCTGTCTTTGGCGCAGATTTCTCAGGGTCTAACCGATTTGACCGATCAGTATTTGCAGGCATTCGTGAAAGCGATTTCGCTGCTCGGAGGCCTCGACATGGCTTCTGCACCGGTGGCCGACGTGATCGACTTCGGCGTCATTGCAATGGGTAGGTTCGGGGGAGCCGAACTAGGTTTCGGTTCCGATGCCGATGTGATGTTTGTTTACGAGCCAGTAGGCGAAACAAGTGGCGAAGTTGCTCAGAAGCTGGCTGAGCGAATCATCTCCGAGCTCAAGCGCCTGACCGCCGATCCGCTTCTCGAATTCGAGCTAGACCTAGATCTTCGGCCTGAGGGTAAGAACGGGCCAAACGCCCGTTCTCTGGAGTCTTACGCCGCTTATTATGCCCGTTGGGCCGATACCTGGGAGGCGCAGGCTCTCGTGCGTGCCAGACCAATCGCAGGCAGCGCAGAGCTTCAAGCCAAGTTCACCGATTTGATCAACAAATACCGATACCCATCAGAAATGACTGCTAAGTCAATCAGTGAGATTCGCAGAATCAAGGCGCGAGTGGAGACCGAGAGGCTTCCTCAGGGCGCCGATCCTAGAAGGCATCTGAAGTTGGGTAGGGGATCCCTAAGCGATGTCGAGTGGTTAGTGCAGCTTCTTCAGTTGCGTTACGGCAATCAGCATCCCGAAATCAGGTCACCGAAAACCCTTGACTCTTTGAATGCGCTAGCAAGCGCCAAACTAATTGCCGAGCACGATGCCCGCGTCTTAGAAGGCGCCTGGCTTCTTGCCTCGAGAGTTCGTGCTGCGAGTGTCCTCTGGGCTAATCGACGCACAGATGTGTTGCCAACCGATCGTAAGCAACTCGATGGAATCGCTCGAATTCTCGAGTATCCGGCGGGTTCAGCTAGCGAACTTGAACAGGATTATCTGGCCTTCACCCGTCGTGCGCGACTTGTCTTCGAGCGGCTTTTCTATGAGGTGAATCCAACTTCGGATTGATGCACCTAATCGCTGCCAATAGCGTTCAAGCGCTCTGACTGATTACCGTTTAGTGAAATCGAGCTTTCGGTTAAATAGAAATGAGGGGTGGAATAAATCCACCCCTCATTTCTTTGGCTAGAAGTTAGCAGCCGAAGTACAACTGGAACTCGTACGGGTGTGGACGCAGCGCGATTGGCTGAATCTCGTTCACTCGCTTGTACTCAATCCAAGTCTCAATTAGGTCCTTGGTGAATACGCCGCCTTCTAGTAGGTAGTCGTGGTCTGCTTCTAGAGCCTTCAAAACGTCCTCTAGGTTTCCAGGAACCTGTGGGATCAACTTTGCTTCCTCAGGAGGTAGCTCGTAGAGGTCCTTGTCAACTGGCTCGTGTGGCTCGATGCGGTTCTTGATACCGTCTAGTCCGGCCATAAGCATTGCTGCGAAGGCTAGGTATGGGTTCGAAGAAGCATCTGGCGCGCGGAACTCAATGCGCTTTGCCTTCGGGTTGGTGCCGGTCATTGGGATACGAATAGCTGCAGAACGGTTACCAGCTGAGTAAACAAGGTTTACTGGCGCTTCGAAACCAGGAACTAGGCGGTGGTAGCTGTTTACGGTTGGGTTGGTGAATGCAAGAAGCGATGGAGCGTGCTTCAAGATTCCACCGGTGTACCAGCGGGCTAGGTCTGAAAGACCGCCGTAACCTGACTCGTCGTAGAACAAAGGCTTGCCTTCCTTCCACAATGACATGTGTACGTGCATACCTGAACCGTTGTCACCGAATAGTGGCTT
>JACCDQ010384488.1_pt1 | contig 13812 bp, 11 predicted proteins | sample 7446031 | NCBI WGS metagenome assembly JACCDQ01 (sample SAMN15323442, study PRJNA562643) | freshwater metagenome | isolation source: river surface water | place: USA:Blue River Watershed | collected 2017-08-17 | reverse complement strand
ATGACGACCGCCAGCTCCGCCCCCATGCCCGCGCGCGCCGCCAGCATCAGCGTGCGTGCCGCCTCCAGCCGCTCGGGCACATCGAGCAGGATGGGGTCGCTCACGCCGGCACCACCTCCACGGGCTTGGGCAGTTCGCGCACGCCACGGATGACCGGGTGGCGCCAGGCCCAGGCGGCGGTCAGCACGCAGCCGATGCCCGCGAAGGCCAGCGCCGCGCGCAGGCCCAGGTGCTCGCCCAGCCAGCCGCCCAGCAGCGCGCCGGGCGCGGCGGGCAACAGGATCAGCCAGCGCACGGTGCTCGTCATGCGGCCCAGCAACGGGGCCGGCGTGACGGCCTGGCGCAGCGACAGGAAGTTGATGAACATCAGCACCGCGCCGACGCCCCAGGTGAACAGCATCAGCGCAAAACTCGCCACGCCCCAGGCCCCCGCCGGCGCAAAGGCCAGCTGCAGCCAGGCCACGCCGCACAGTGAAAAGCCCAGCACCAGGCAAGGCCCGGGCCCCAGGCGCCGGCTGATGCGGTGGCCGAAGACGCTGGCCAGCACGGTGCCCACGCCGATGGCGACGTAAGACCAGCCCACTGTCTGCGGCGCCAGTTGCAGCTCGCGCGTGGCCAGCAGGATCTGCACCACCAGCGCCGCGTTATGAAAGAGATGCCAGGCCGCGACGGTGATGGCCATGCTGACCAGCAGCGGCCGGTCGCGCACGAAGCGCAGCCCGACCTTCAGCTCGGCCCAGAAGTCGCTGCGCTTGCGCGGCGGCAGCTGTTCGTCGACGCGAACGCCGCGCAAGATCACCGTCGACAGCGCCAGCATCACCGCATTGACGGCCAGCGCCACCGGCGCCCCCAGCAGCTTGATGAGCAGGCCCGCGAGCCCGGGCCCCGCCACGTCGGCGCCCGACGACGCCAGCGCGTTCTTCGCGTGCGCCTCCACCAGCCGCTCGCGCGGCACCACCTGCGTCAGCACGATCTGCGCGGCGCTGCCCGCCGTCGTGTTGACGCTGCCGATGATGAAGCCGACCAGATACAGCCAGCCCATGCCCAGCAGGTCGAACCAGGCCGCGACCGGCACCGACGCGACCGCCACGGCCAGCGCGACCTCGCCGCCGATGTAGATGGGCAGCTTGCGCACGCGGTCCAGCAGCACGCCGGCCGGCAGCGAGAACAGCGCGAACGGCAGAACCTCCAGCGCCTGCAGCAGCCCCATCTGCGTGGGGGTGGCGTGCAGCATGACGGCCGCCGTCAGCGGCAGCGCCAGCAGCGTGATCTGGCCACCCAGCGAGGAGCACAGGATGGAGGTCCACAGGCGCCGGTAGACGGCGTCGCGCAGCAGGTCCTGCGGCGCGAGGGCGAAGTAGGAAATCAGACGGGAGAGCATGACGACAACGGCTGGCGAACTCGACGGAGGGGCGCGCCGAGGCGGCGCGAAACGGCGCAGGACGAACCGCGAGCGCCGTCAGTCGAGGTCGAGCAGCTTGGTCATCGCTGCATGCTAGCAGCCCCGCCGCGCCTCACGTATCCAGGCGTGACTCACCAGCCGACGGCGGCGCCATCACGGCGCGGGTCGCTGGCCGCCACATAGCCCTGCACCGCCGGGTCACCGAGCCGCCAGATGAACTGGCCGGCACCGAAGTCCTGGTAGCTGTCGTGGATGTCGCCCACCTGGTGGCCGCGCGCGCGCAACGCCTCGATCGTGGCCGGCGGCATGTGCGGCTCGATGTTGACCGACAAGCCCTCGTTGAAGCGCCAGCGCGGCCCGTCGCAGGCGGCCTGCGGGTTCTGCCCGTAGGCCAGCATGCGCACCAACGTCTGCATATGGCCTTGCGGCTGCATGTTGCCGCCCATCACGCCGAAGCTCATCACCGGCGCGCCGTCCTTCGTCAGGAACGCCGGGATGATGGTGTGGAAAGGCCGCTTGCCCGGTGCGACCTGGTTGGGATGCCCGTCCTCCAGCGTGAAGCAGTGGCCGCGGTTCTGCAGGCTGATGCCGTAGCCCGGCAGCACCAGGCCCGAGCCGAAACCCATGTAGTTGCTCTGGATGAAGCTGACCATGAGGCCCGACTCGTCGGCCGCCGTGAGGTAGATGGTGCCGCCCTTGACCGGGTTGCCCGCGCCGAAGACCTGGGCGCGCCGCGGGTCGATGAGCTTTGCCCGCTCGGCCAGGTAGGCCGGGTCCAGCAGTTGCGCCGGGCTGACCTGCATGGCCGCCGGCTCGGCGACATGGCGGTAGACGTCGGCGAACGCGAGCTTCATCGCCTCGATCATCAGGTGTTGCGCCTCGGGGCTGTCGATGGCGTGCGCCGTGAGGTCGCAGTTCTCGAGCAGACCCAGCGCCATCTGCGCGGCGATGCCCTGGCCGTTGGGCGGGATCTCATGCAGCGTGTGGCCCGCGTAATCCTTGGCCAGCGGCGTGACCCACTCGGGGCGATACGCGGCCAGGTCGGCCTCCGTCAACGCGCCGCCGGTCTCGCGCGCGAACCGCGCCAGCGCCGCCGCGATCTCGCCGCGATAGAAGGCCTCGCCACGCGTCTGCGCGATCAGCCGCAGGCTGCGCGCCGCCTCCTCGAAGCGGAACAGTTCGCCCACCGCCGGCACGCGGCCGTGCGGCAGGAAGGCGCGCGCAAAGCCCGGCTGCGACGTGATCTCGCCAAGCGCCGCCGCCATGGCCCATTTGCCCTGCACGATGGGCGGCACCGCATAGCCGCGTTCGGCGATCTCGATGGCGGGTTGCATCAGGTCAGCAAACGGCAGCCGGCCGAAGCGCTCGCTCAGCGCCACCCAACCGGCGACCGCGCCCGGCACCGTCACGGAGCCCCAGCCACGCCGCGGCATCGTCGAGCCGTCGAAGAAGCCCGGCGTCCACGCGGCCGGTGCGGGCCCCGACGCATTCAGGCCATGCAGGCGCTGGCCGTCCCACAGGATGCAGAAGGCGTCGGAGCCGAGGCCATTGCTGCACGGCTCCACGAGCGTCATGCAGGCGGCCGTGGCGATGGCGGCGTCCACCGCATTGCCACCGGCCTGCATCACACGCAGGCCGGCCTGGGCCGCCAGCGGGTGCGAAGTGGAGACGATGTTGCGGGCAAACAAAGGGCTGCGCCGGCTCGGGTAGCCAGCGGTCCAGTCGAAGCGGGAGGCGTTGTTCATGGCGCGCGATTCTGCGCGTGTAAGGCTTTGCAACGCCAGTGCGAAAGGTCAACCGAAGCGCAAGTCATGTCGTTGAGGACACAAGCTTTCGCGAAGCCCAAGACAACCGAAACCAACCCCTGGAGCACTCAAGATGAACACGCTGAAGACCACCATCGCCACCGCCCTCATCACGCTTGCCTCGGGCATCGCGATGGCCCAGCCTGCCACGCCCGCCGCCACGGCGGCACCGGCCACCACGGCGGCCCCCACTGCAACCACGGCGCCTGCTGCGGCCCCCGCCACCCCGGCCGTTAAGCCCGCCGCCGCTGCGCCTGCCGAAGCCGCCAGCGCCGCCAAGCCGGCCCACAAGGCCGAGCACAAAGCCGCCAAACACAAGGCCGCTGAAGCCAAGACCGAAACCAAGACGCAGTAAGCGCGACAGCGCTCCGCGCAAGGCCGCAGCCCTCACCGGCTGCGGCCTTTTTTCATCGGGCGTCGATGCGGCGCGTGAATTGGTTCGTGAACGCGACTCGCAACCCTCGCGACAGGGTGTGATGCCATTCATGAACGGCACCATCTGGGGCGGCGCCGTCGTCGGCGGCCAGTACGCAGCGAACAGCAGCGGCCATGTGATCGGTGGCAGCGTCGGCGCCGGCTGGGGCCAGATCAACGGGCAAGTCGTCGTGACAGACTGGAACAGCAGCGTGCAGGTCAACGATGCGCCGATGCCCGTGCTGCCCGGCGCCGACAAGCGTGCGCTGCCGGAGCCCGCACCGCTGGCGCTGACCGGGCTGGCCCTCGCCGCCGCCGGGCTGGTGCGCCGCCGGACGCGGCGCTGAGCCGTCAGCGGATCGGCGCCATTTCCTTCATCGCCTTGACGGCGCCGGCGCCGACGGCCGCGCCGAAGCGCTTGGCCAGCCGCTCGGCCACGTTGTCGCGCGGCGTGTAGTCGATGACGTCCTCGGCCTTCACGACCTCACGCGCCACGTAGTCGAGGTTGCCGTAGTGGTCCGCCAGGCCCATGTGCACGGCCTGCTCGCCATTCCAGAACAGCCCGGAGAAGGTCTCCGGCGTCTCCTGCAGGCGCTTGCCGCGCCCCTCGCGCACGACGGCGATGAACTGGTCGTGGATCTGGTCGAGCATGACCTGCGCATAGGCGCGCTGCTTGGGATGCAGCGGGCTGAACGGGTCCAGCATGCCCTTGTTCTCGCCGGCCGTCAGCAGCCGCCGCTCGATGCCCACCTTGTCCATCAGCCCCGTGAAGCCGAAGCCGTCCATCAACACGCCGATGGAGCCGACGATGGAGGCCTTGTCGACGTAGATCTCGTCGGCCGCCGCGGCGATGTAGTAGGCCCCGGACGCGCACATCTCCTCGACGACGGCATAGACCGGCTTGTCGTAGAGCTTCTTCAGCCGCTTGATCTCGTCGTAGACGATGCCCGCCTGCACTGGGCTGCCGCCGGGCGAGTTGATGCGCAGCACGACGGCCTGGGCGCCATCGTCCTTGAAGGCATCCTTCAGCGCGGCCAGCAACTGCTCGGCGCTGGCCTCGGTATCGGCCGCGATCTCGCCGCGCACCTCGACAAGTGCGGTGTGGGGTGTCGAGGTCTGCGTGACATGCCGGCCCTGCATCCACATGACATACACCAGCAAGGCCGCCAGCATCAGCCAGAACAGGCGAAACACCGTGCGCCAGCGCCGCTCAAGTCTGCGCTCACGCAGGAAGTCCCGCGCGAGCTGGGCCAGCAGCGTCTCCTGCTGATGCGACAGCGACGCGGCGGGCTGCGGCGGCGCGTCCACCGGGTCAGGCATGGGAGGAGGCAGGGAGTCGTCGGGAGCGCTGGTCATATCAATCCTGGAAAGCAGGCTGGGTGTCACGGGTCGGGTGCCAGAACACCTGCCCGTCATGTTCGGTAAGTTCGATCTTGGTGAGCCGCCCTCGCGGGCAGGGGCCCATGACGCAGTGGCCGGTCAGCGGGTGATAGACGGCGCCGTGGATGCTGCAGATGATGAAGCGCTTGCCGTCGTCGAGGAATTCGCCTTCCTGCCAGTCCATCTCCACGGGCACATGCGCGCAGCGGTTGAGGTAGGCCACGGGCTGTCCATCAAAGCGCAGCGCGAACGCGCGGGCCGGCTGGCGCCACTGCAGAACGTCGAAGCTGACCGCCTGGCCGCGCTCTGCAAGCTCTGCGGAACCGCACAGAGGCTGCGGCGGCGCGATGTCCTGCTCAGGCATGCTCGATCAACCAGTCGTGCAGTTCGCGCGTGGAATGCGCCACGAACAACGGGTTGAACTCGGCAAAGGTCTCGTGGTCGTGCGCGCCGAAGCTCACACCCACGCTGGGCGTGCCGGCGTTGGCAGCGAGCTGCAGGTCGTGCGTCGTGTCGCCGATCATCAGCGTGCGCTCGGGCTCCACGCCGAACTCGCGCATCAGCTCCAGCAACATCTGCGGGTGCGGCTTGGAGCGGGTCTCGTCGGCGGTGCGGGTGCCGTCGAACAGCGACGTCAGCTCGGCATGCGCCAGCACACGGTCAAGGCCCACGCGGTTCTTGCCCGTGGCCACAGCCAGCCAGTGGTGCCGTGCCTTCAGCGCCTGCAGCATGGCCAGGCTGCCATCGAACAGCGACACCTCGTGCTCGGAGGCCAGGTAGTGGTGGCGATAGCGCAGGCCCAGCTCGCTGTAGCGCTCGGGCGCCAGGCCCGGCACCACATGCTCCAGCGCGTCACGCAGCCCGAGGCCGATGACGAATTTGGCTTTCGAGAATTCGGGCTCCGGCAGGCCGATGTCCACGGCGGCGCGCTGGATGCAGCGGGCGATCAGCGCGGTGGAGTCGAACAGCGTGCCGTCCCAGTCGAAGGCGATGAGATCAAAGCGTTGGGGGCGGGTGGTCATGGGGGGATTGTCGTTGCGCGGCAGCCGCAGCCGCGACGCCGCTCAACGGCTGTAGAGAACCCGCCCGCCGCGAACCGTGCACTTCACCCGGGCGAAGTTCGTCGCGGCGCGCGCGGGATCGTCCTGCAGGACCACCAGGTCCGCATCCATCCCGGGGAGCACCCGGCCGCGCCGGCGCGACTCCTGCCAGCGCTCGGCGGGCGCCGTCGTCAGTGCGGCGAGGATCTGCATCGGCTGCATGCCTGCCTGGGCCAGCAACCGATACTCATCGGTGGGATCGCTGTCTTCCACATAGTCGACGTCGGTGCCGAACAAGACCTTGCCGCCGGCCGAGACGAAGCGGCCGAACTCGCGCACGCTGTCTCGCAGGATGCGATCAGCCTGTTCGGGCGGCACCTTGTCCTTCGCGAGCTCGTAGTCGAGCAGCTTGAGCGTCGGCACCATCCAGACGCCGGCGGCGCGCAGTGACTCCATCAGCTCGCCAGGCCAGGGGCCGGGCACCCCCAACGGAGGATGGGCCAGGATGTCCACCCCGGCCGCCAACGCGGCACGCAGCCCATCCAGGTCGGTCGGATGCGCAAAGACCAGCCGCCCACGGCGATGGGTCTCATCCGCCGCCGCCCTGGCGATGTCTGCCGGCATCCGTTTGGGCGGCTGGTTGCGCTGCGGCGTGACAAGAAACAGCTTGGTCGCTTCTGCGCCCGCGTCGAGGTTCAACCGCACCGTCTCGAGCGCGGCCGGCACCGAGGCTGGCTGAGGCAGCCTGGCGAGCAAGTCAGGCTTGAAGTGCTCCAGATAGAAGGGCAGCCCCTGCGGCGGGAACAGCGGCATGCCCGCCGTGAGCAGGCGCGGCCCTTGCAGATCGCCACGTTCGACCCGCGCACGCAGGGCCAGCGTGTTGTCGCGGTCGGAGGCGATGTCGAATGCCGTCGTGAATCCGTAACGCGTCAGCAGCGACGTCAGCCCGGCCTCCAGCCGAACGGCCGGCGCCTGCCTGGCACCCGCGAACGCGCTGCCATTGAGGTGGACATGGCTGTTCTGGAAACCGGCCACCACAACGCCGCCATCGCAGGCCGGATTCAACGGCGGCACGCCGGCTGGAGAGGCAGCACTCGTGCCGACGGCCACGATGCGGCCGCCCTCGATCAACACCACACCATCGTCCACCGGCGCCGCATCGGGCGACACATAGACCCGCATGCCGCGCAACGCCGCCAGGCCGGCCTCGGTCGCATGCGCCACCGACGCGAAGGCCAGCAGGCTCAGCATCAAGGCAGGAACCCGGCAAGACATGGCCCTCAGCATAGCGCGACGAACTCAGGCCTGACGGTCCAACACCAGGGCACACGCCGCCGGCAGCGGCGCCTCGCACGTCACCATCTCGCCCGTCGCCGGGTGCTGGAACGTCAAGCGCCGCGCATGCAGGAACATGCGGTCGAACTTGGCCGTGCCGCGCGCCAGTTCGCGGTTCTTCTCGAAGTCGCCGTACTTCGGGTCGCCGACGATGGGGTGCCCGGCCTGCTGCAGGTGCACGCGGATCTGGTGCGTGCGGCCGGTCTTGATGGTCACGTCCAGCAGGCTGAAGTCCCTCGCCCGTTGAACCACCTTCACCAGGCTGATCGACCGCTTGGCGTCTTCCTCGCCCTCCTTGCCCGGCCGCACCCAACGCTCGCCGTCGCTGCCGACGAACTTGACCAGCGGCACGTCGATGACCTTGAGCTTGGCCGGCCAGTCGCCCCAGACCAAGGCCGCGTAGGTCTTGCCCGTCTCGCGGTCGCGCAGCTGGTCCTGCAGGTTGACGAGCGCGCTGCGCTTCTTGGCGATCATCAGGAGGCCCGATGTCTCCTTGTCGAGCCGGTGGACGAGCTCCAGGAACTTGGCCGTCGGCCGCGCGCGGCGCAGCGCCTCGATGACGCCATAGCTGACGCCCGAACCGCCATGCACCGCGACGCCAGCGGGCTTGTCGATGACGAGCAGGTGGTCGTCCTCGAACACGACGGGAAATTCACGGGCCGGCGCGGCCGGCGCGGCCGCCTTCTCCGGCACCCGCACCGGCGGGATGCGCACCTCGTCGCCGAGCTCCAGTCGCGTATCGGCCTGCGCGCGGCCCTTGTTGACGCGCACTTCGCCGGCGCGGATGACCCGGTAGACATGCGTCTTGGGCACGCCCTTGAGCTCGCGCAGCAGGAAGTTGTCCAGCCGCTGGCCGGCCGATCCCTCGTCCACGACGACGCGCCGGACTGCGGGTTTGTCCGGACCCATGACGGCAGTCACGCCCGTGGCGGGGGCCTCAGGGCCTGCCCCTATAATCCTTTTCACCACGTTGCTGTCGTAAGTGTTTGATTTTTTTGATTTTAGCGGCGGCGACGTGGGGCTGACGGCGCAAATGCCCGGCGGCCGACAGGCGATGCAACGCGAAAGATGGCCGGCAGGTTCCCTCCCCGAGTGAGAGAACGGCCCGCCGCCCGACGCGGCAGAGCGATGACAAGAACCCGCGAGACCCGCTGCCTTTGATCGTGTCAAGGCACCAGGCCCCCGCAGACAAACAAGGTTTCCATGGCGACAGCGCGCTTCGGCCCAGGCCGGGCAAGCTGTCACCAGCGTCCAGCAGTCCACGTGCGATGAGCATGCCCCTCCCCCCCAACGCACCCCTGCGGCCCCGGCTCGATGCCGGAGTGGCCGCCCTGCCCCGGCCCACGGCCGGGCGGGTGCGCGCGGGAGCCGGCGGCTCGGCTCGCACCGCCACTGCGGCGGCGCACGCGCCAACGCCGGCGGCACGCTGACCTACCGGTCGGCCACGCTATCGGTCCAGGGCGATTCCTTCCTCGGTTCTCCGTCATCGCCCGTGCATCTGGAAGCCGCCAAGTGTTGAGCTTGGTGGCGTGATGGACGTACGCGTCCGCGGCGACTTCGGGTCGCCCGGCGCGTGAGGAGATGACATGAAACGCATGCTGATCAACGCGACGCAGCCGGAAGAGCGGCGCCTCGCCATCGTTGATGGCCAGAAGCTGCTGGACTTCGAAACCGAAATCGAAGGCCGCGAGCAGCGCAAGGGCAACATCTACAAGGCCGTCGTGACGCGGGTCGAGCCCTCGCTCGAAGCCTGCTTCGTCGACTACGGCGAAGACCGCCACGGCTTCCTGCCGTTCAAGGAAATCGCGCGCCAGTTCTTCCGCGAAGGCTGCGACGTCAAGAACGCAACCATCAAGGACGCGATCAAGGAAGGCCAGGAACTGCTGGTCCAGGTCGAGAAGGAAGAGCGCGGCAACAAGGGTGCGGCGCTGACGACCTTCATCAGCCTGGCCGGCCGCTACCTCGTGCTGATGCCCAACAACCCGCGCGGTGGTGGCGTGAGCCGCCGCATCGAGGGCGAGGACCGCGAGGAGCTGAAGGAAAACCTCGACCAGCTCGAGTACCCCAAGGGCATGAGCCTGATCGCCCGCACCGCCGGCATCGGCCGTTCGGCTGCCGAGCTGCAGTGGGACCTGAACTACATGCTCAAGCTCTGGACCGCCATCGACGAGGCGGCCAAGGGCGGCAAGGGTGCCTACCTGATCTACCAGGAATCCAGCCTGGTGATCCGCGCGATCCGCGACTACTTCACCGCCGACATCGGCGAGATCCTGATCGACACGGACGACCTGTTCGAGCAGGCCCACCAGTTCATGAACCACGTGATGCCCGACCAGGGCCATCGCGTGAAGCGCTACCGCGATGACGCGCCGCTGTTCAGCCGCTTCCAGATCGAGCACCAGATCGAGACGGCCCACAGCCGCACGGTGAACCTGCCGTCGGGCGGCGCCATCGTCATCGACCACACCGAAGCGCTGGTGTCGGTGGACGTCAACTCGGCGCGCGCCACCCGTGGCGGCGACATCGAAGAAACGGCCACCCGCACCAACCTCGAGGCGGCCGACGAGATCGCCCGCCAGATGCGCCTGCGCGACCTGGGCGGCCTGATCGTTGTCGACTTCATCGACATGGAGGAGTCCAAGAACCGCCGTGACGTGGAACAGCGCCTGCGCGACGCCCTGCGCAGCGACCGCGCCCGCGTGCAGTTCGCCTCCATCAGCAAGTTCGGCCTGCTGGAAATGAGCCGCCAGCGCCTGCGCCCGGCGCTCAGCGAAGGCAACCACATCACCTGCCCGCGCTGCAACGGCACCGGCCACATCCGCGACACCGAGTCCTCGGCGCTGCAGATCCTGCGCATGGTCCAGGAAGAGGCCATGAAGGACAACACCGCCGCCGTGCACGTGCAGGTGCCGGTGGAAGTGACCTCGTTCCTGCTCAACGAGAAGCGCACCGAGATCACCAAGATCGAGCTCAAGCAGCGCGTCACCGTGCTGCTGGTGCCCAACAAGCACCTCGAGACGCCCAACTACAAGCTGGAGCGCCTGCGCCACGACGACCCGCGCCTGGAGAACCTGCAGGCCAGCTACACGATGATCGACGAGCCGACCGACGAGGTGGGCATCACGCGCCGTGGCGACGTCGAGAAGAAGAACAAGCAGGAGCCGGTCATCAAGGGCATCCTGCCCGAGCAGCCGGCCCCCATCAAGCCAGCGCCCGCGCCGGTCGTGGCCCCGCCGCCGCCCGCACCGGCACCTGCCCCTGAAGTTGCCGCGCCTGCGCCCAAGGGCTTCTTCAGCCGCCTGTTCAGCTTCCTGGGCGGCAGCGCCCCCGCGCCGGCCCCGGTGGCGGCCGTCGAGGCGCCCGCCCCGGCTGCTGCCGCGACCGACAAGCCCAAGCGCGAAGGTGGCCGTGACGGCCGCGGCCGCGATGGCCGCCGTGGTGAGCGCAACGAACGCGGTGAGCGCGGCGAACAACGCAACTCGCAAGGCGGCCGCCGCGACGGCAAGCCGCAGGAAGCCCGCGGTGAGCGTGCCGAACGCAGCGAACGCCCGGAACGCGGTGACCGCAAGCCCCGCAACGAGACCGGCGACAAGCCCGAACAGCAGCAACGCCCCGAGCGTGCCGAACGCAGCGAACGCGGCGAACGCCCGGAGCGTGGCGAGCGCGGCGGCGACCGTGGTGAGCGCCGCCCGCGTGGCGAGCGCCAGGACAAGGCGCCCGTCGAGGCCACCCTGCCGCTGACGGCGGAACAGGCCGCCGTTCACGACGCACCGCCCGCCTTCGTCGACAGCCAGGCCGAGGCCGGACTGCCGCCGACCGGTGACACGCCGGCCGGCGAGGAGCGCCAAGGCCGTGGCCGCCGCCGCCGCCGTGGTGGCCGTGACCGCGCGGAAGATGGCGTGACGACGGGCGAGTCGACCTCGACGGAAGACAGCGCCGAAGCGCCCGCTCTCGCTGCTGACGCCGCCGAAGCCGCTCCGGCCGAGGCCGCCCCGGCTGCCGAAGGTGACGACGCCGGCGAAGGCCAGGCTCGCGAGAGCCGCCGCCGCGGTGGCCGCAACCGCAACCGCAACCGCCGCGAGGAAGGCGCTGTCGAGGGCCAGGAGGCCACCGCCGCCGACGAGGCCACGGTCGCCGCGCCTCAGCAAGGCTCGCTGATCGAGGACGCGATGAGCAGCGCTTCGCCGGCGCCAGCCCCTGTCGTGGACGTGGTGGCTCCGCCGCCGCCAGCGCCTGCACGCGCGCCGGAACCTGCGCCGGTCGCCCAGGCTTTCGAGCTGCCGCTGGGTGAACTGCACGCCATCGCCGAAGGTGCGGGCCTGCAGTGGGTCAACTCCGACGCCGACAAGATCGCCGCCGCCCAGGCCGCCATCGCGGCCGAGCCCGCCCCCGCGCCGCTGGGGCGCGAGCCGGCGCCGGTCGTTGTCGTCGACGAAGGCCCGCTGGTGCTCGTCGAAACGCGCAAGGACCTGAGCCAGGTCAAGCTGCCGTTCGAAGCCTGATCTTCCCGACCTGATCCCACCCCAAGCGACGCCGCTCGGCCACAAGCCGGGCGGCGTTCTCACATCCCGAGCCCAACCCCGAGGCCCTCATGACGACGCCCCCCGCCACCGCAGCAGCCGCGGCCAAGATGCCGCCGCAGATTCCCTACATCATCGGCAACGAAGGATGCGAGCGCTTCAGCTTCTACGGCATGCGCAACATCCTGACGGTGTTCCTGATGACCAGCCTGCTGCTGGCCATTCCGGAGCCGCTGCGCAAGGCCGAGGCCAAGGAGGTGTTCCACACCTTCGTCATCGGCGTGTACTTCTTCCCGCTGCTGGGTGGCTGGCTGTCCGATCGCTTCTTCGGCAAGTACAACACCATCTTCTGGCTGAGCCTCGTCTACTGCGTGGGCCATGCCTGCCTGGCCATCTTCGAGCACAGCATCCGCGGCTTCTACGTCGGCCTGTTCCTGATCTCGCTGGGCTCCGGCGGCATCAAGCCGCTGGTCAGCGCGTTCGTGGGCGACCAGTTCGACAAGAGCAACCGGTCAATGGCGCAGAAGGTCTATGACGCCTTCTACTGGATCATCAACTTCGGCTCCTTCTTCGCTTCGCTGCTGATGCCGGTCGTGCTCAAGCACTGGGGCGCCAGCGTCGCGTTCGGCCTGCCGGGCGTGCTGATGGCGCTGGCCACGCTGATCTTCTGGAGCGGCCGCAAGAAATACGTTCACCAGCCGGCGCGGGGCGCCAACCCGCACAACTTCCTGAAAGTGGTGTGGACGGCACTGAAGGCCGGCAACCTGGGCCTGGGCGTCGCGGCCGTGGGCATGCTGGCTGCTGCCTACAGCCTGAGCCGCATGGGCGACCTGGGCTTCGTTGCCGCCGTCTGCCTGGCGATGGTGCTGGTCATGGGCTTCGGTGGCGTTGGCGCGTGGCTGCAGCTCGAGCGTGCGCGCGGCACCCACCCTGACGAAGCCGTCGATGGCGCCCGCGCCGTGCTGCGCGTGCTGGTGCTGTTCGCACTCGTCACGCCGTTCTGGTCGCTGTTCGATCAAAAGGCCTCGACCTGGGTGCTGCAGGCCGACCAGATGGCCAAGCCCGAGTGGTTCCAGTCGTCCATGATGCAGGCGCTGAACCCGGCTCTGGTGCTCATCCTCATCCCGTTCAACAACCTGGTGCTCTACCCGCTGATCACGAAGGCAGGTGTGCGCGTGACGGCGCTGCGCCGCATGGGTGCCGGCATTGCCATGTCGGGCCTCGCCTGGATCGTCGCCGGCACGCTGCAGCTGTGGCTGGACGGTGGCGAGACGGTCAGCATCGTCTGGCAGATGCTGCCGTACGCGCTGTTGACGCTGGGCGAGGTGCTGGTCTCCGCCACGGGCCTGGAGTTCGCGTACAGCCAGGCGCCGCAGTCGATGAAGGGCACCATCATGAGCTTCTGGAACTTGTCGGTGACCGTGGGCAATCTGTGGGTGCTGCTGTCCAACGTCAGCGTGAAGAGCCCGGGCGCGATGGCGGTCATCCACAGCACCGGCTACAGCGAGACGGCGTGCCTGATGTTCTTCTTCGCCGGCTTCGCGCTGGTGGCCGCGCTGCTATTCGCACTGGTCGCCAGGCGCTACCCGATGCAGGACAACTACCGCGCCTGACGCCCCCACCCGGCCCGCAGCGGTGGCCTCAGCGGCGCCGACTCACGTGCGCCGGGCGCCCGTCGCCCACCGCGGCGCCAGCGCCGCAGCACGACACCGCCCACGAATGCCCTAACTTATCGACTGCGAGCGATGCGGAAATAGTTACACCGCGTCGCCCGGCTCCTCTCGGCAGAAACGCCGATGATGCGGCGGAGACAACAACTGTCTGCGCAACTGAAGAGCTAGCGCAGCGACGCCAGGGAATCATGCTCACCACCGCCAAGAAGATTGCTGCACTGGCTGCCTACCTCCTGGCGGCCT
>JACCDQ010697073.1_pt1 | contig 13817 bp, 7 predicted proteins | sample 7446031 | NCBI WGS metagenome assembly JACCDQ01 (sample SAMN15323442, study PRJNA562643) | freshwater metagenome | isolation source: river surface water | place: USA:Blue River Watershed | collected 2017-08-17 | reverse complement strand
GGTACACCTTGTTCACGCTGTTCTCCTTTTGATGATCGGATACGCCAAAACCAGAACGATACTACGTATGAAGATACGTACTACTGCCTAGGGAAGGTCTGAACCAGTCGCGCCGCGCGCGGCGTGATTTTGCGGGATGAGCCGCAAGGCGCAAAACCCAAGGCAATCCTGGACGGATTGCCTGGTTTTGCAACGCAGCGGATCGCCCGCAAAACCGCGCCCCCGAAGGGGTTCGGCCAAAAACGGGCCCTTTGCCCACCAAACCCCTTGCGTGTGCTGCAGCACACGCTGCGTGGTGTTGGCGGCCAAATCATCCCGTTTTTGACTCGAACGCGCATGGCGGGACTGGTTCAGGCCTTCCCTAGAATCCCTCCCCTATGGACATCGACTACCGGCTCGCCTTTGAGCTCGCGCCCATCGGCATGGTGCTCTCGCGCGACCGCATCATCATGGACTGCAACCGCCAGCTCTGCGAGATGTTCGGCAGCAGCCATGCGGCCCTGGTGGGTCAGTCCTTCCAGGTGCTCTACCCCAGTGCCGACGAGTTCGAACGGGCCGGTGCCCGCATCCGCCCGCTGATGAATGCCCAGGGGGGCTACGCCGACGACCGCCTCATGAAGCGGGTCGACGGCCGCGCCCGCGGCGAGATCTTCTGGTGCCATGTGACCGGCCGCGCGCTGGATCCGCGCCTGCCGCTGGGCGCCGGCATCTGGACCTTTGAAGACCTCAGTGCCCGCCGCCCGGTGCGCGCCGAGCTGACCGCACGCGAGCGCGAAGTCGCCGCCCATCTGCTGCGGGGCCTGACTTCCAAGGAGATCGGCAAGGCCCTGGCCATCAGCTACCGCACGGTCGAGATCTACCGGGCCCGGCTGATGCGCAAATACCGCGCCAGCACCTCGGCCGACCTGGTGCTCAAGCTCACCGCCGGCTGATACCACCACGCCGGCCGTGACTTCTTCATCACTTTGGCGGACTGCATCAACCCAGCAAACTGCTGCGGATAGCGAAGTCCTTTACAGTGCGCCGGGGAGTCGTCAGATCTCCTGTCGCGCCTCGGGCGCCCATAAAAATTGCCGTTGCCAGGGAGTTCCGGTTTGCAGCGTCTGAAACACTGGTTGTTCGAGCACCCGCTCGGTTTGAACCATCGCATCGTCTACGGACTGGTCGGCGGTTTCCTGCTGTGCCTGTGGAGCTTTATCGGCTTCTGGTCCTGGTGGGAACGCAGCAGCACGCTGGCGGCCAACGCGCAGCTGCTGCAGCAGCTCACCACCGCCGTGCACGAGCAGACGCGGACCCTGTTCAAGCAGGCCGAAACCTCGCTCAGCGTGGCCAGCCACTGGATGGCCGAGCACCCCGACCAGGACCCGGGCCAGTCCCTGGGCTTCGCCCTGCTGGTGGAGAAGCTGCGCGAGGCCTCCGACCGGCTGATCGACATCCGCATGGTGACCCAGGACGGTACCCTGCGCTACATCCCCGACCGCGGGCAGGCCCAGCGAACCCAGGTGGCCGACCGCGACTACTTCCAGGCCCAGTTCAACGAGAAGACGCGTGGTTTCTACGTGGCCGCACCCGTGGTCAGCCGCGTCACGGGCAAGCTGGGCATCCCGATCTCCATCCCGGTCCAGCGCGCCGGTGGCGACGTGGCGGTGCTGTTTGCCGCCATCGAGCTCGACCGCATTGCGGGCACTTTCGAGGCCGAGCGCATCCAGCCCAACGGCACCATCACCCTGCTGCGCGACGACGGGCTGTTCCTGTTCCGCAGCCCCATGGACCCGCGCATCATCGGGACCTCCATGGCAGACAGCGCGGCCTGGAAGCAGCACCTGGGCAACTCGCCCGAGGGTTACTACATCAGCGAGAACAGCATGATCGACGGGCGCACCCGCGCCGTGGCCCACGCCCGGGTGCAGGACTATCCCCTGGTGGTGGCGGTCTCGGCCTCGACCGAGGACCTGCTCAGCGACTGGCGCCTGCACACCCAGCTGCTGGTGGCCGTGGGCCTGGTGGCCACGCTGTTCTGCCTCGCACTGGGCTCGGCACTTTTGCGCTCCCTCCAGAAGGAAGCCCAGGCGCGGCAGGAGCTGGAACGCCTGATGCTGACCGACCCGCTGACCCAGGTCGGCAACCGCCGCATGCTCGAGCTGCGGCTGGGCGACCAGATCGTGCGGGCGCAGCGCTACGGCCGAGCCCTCACCGCGGTCTATTTCGACCTGGACCATTTCAAGCAGGTCAATGACAGCTATGGCCATGATGTGGGTGATGCCGTGCTGCGCCAGGTGGCCGCCAGCCTGCAGGCCACGGTGCGCCAGAGCGACCATGTGGCGCGCATGGGCGGCGAGGAATTCGTGGTGCTGCTGACCGAGACCCGGCTGGAGGCAGCGCTGCCGCTGGTGGCGCGCATGCGTGCAGCCATCGCCGCCCTGCAGGTCGAGGGCCTGCCCACGCGGGTGACGGTCAGCGCCGGCCTGGCCGAGTGGCGCCAGGGCGAGAGCGGCGAGGAGCTGCTGCGGCGTGCCGACCAGGCGCTCTACCGTGCCAAGGAAGCGGGCCGCGACAGCGCTTTCACCGACTTGCAGGCCTGAGCGGCCCGCGCCCGATAATCCGGTCTTCGAACCCAGGAGACCCCATGAGCCGCTATCCCTACCCCGATCTCCAGGACCTGCCTGAAGACCTCCGTGCACGCATCCTCGAAGTGCAGGAGAAAGCCGGTTTCATCCCCAACGTGTTCCTGGCGCTGGCACGCCGCCCGGCCGAATGGCGGGCCTTCTTCGCCTACCACGACGCCCTCATGCTCAAGGAGGACTCGGGTCTGAGCAAGGGCGAGCGCGAGATGATCGTCACCGCCACCAGCGCCGCCAACCAGTGCCTGTACTGCGTGGTGGCCCACGGGGCCATCCTGCGCGTTTACGAGAAAAAACCCCTGGTCGCCGACCAGGTGGCCGTGAACCACCGCAAGGCCGACATCCCGGCGCGCCAGCGCGTCATGCTCGACTTTGCGCTCAAGGTCTGCCAGCGCTCGCATGAAATCGACGAGGAAGACTTTGCGCAGCTGCACGCCCACGGCTTCAGCGACGAGGACGCCTGGGACATCGCGGCCATCACCGCGTTCTTCGGTCTGTCGAACCGCATGGCCTCCTTCAGCGGGATGATGCCCAACCCCGAGTTCTACCTGCTGGGCCGGATGCCCCGGGACAAGAAGTAGGCGCGGCCTGCGGCGGCGCACCGCCACAGGCGGCTCAGGCCGAGGCCCAGAGCTGCTCTGCGGCCAGTGGCCGACCGATCAGATAACCCTGCAGCTGGTCGCAACCACGTTCGCGCAGGAAATCGGCTTGCGCCTGGTTCTCCACGCCCTCGGCAATCACCTCGATGTTCATGTTGTGCGCCATCGCGATGATGGCGCCGCAGATGGCCGCGTCCATCGGATCGTCGATGATGTCGCGCACGAAGGAGCGGTCGATCTTGACGTAGTCCACGGGAAAACGCTTGAGGTAACTCAGGCTGGAGTAGCCGGTGCCGAAATCGTCGAGCGCCACACGGATGCCCATGGCGCGGATGGTCTGCAGCGTGCGCACGAAGACTTCGGGCTCGTTCATCATCACCGACTCGGTGATCTCCAGGTGCAGCCGCTCGGCCGGCAGACCGGTGCGCTGCAACAAGCGGCCGATGGTCTGCACCAGGTCGTCCTGCTTGAACTGGATGCCCGAGACATTGACCGCCACCGGCACGTCGCACAAGCCCGCCGTGCGCCAGGCCTGGTTCTGCCGGCAGGCTTCCTCCAGCACCCATTCCCCCAGCGGCACGATGGCACCGGTCTGCTCGGCCAGCTCGATGAACTGCAGCGGTGGAATCATGCCGTGCTGCGGATGCCGCCAGCGCACCAGGGCCTCGTAGCCGCAGAGCTGGCCCGTGAGGTTGTCCATCTGGGGCTGGTAATGCAGCTCGAACTCGCGCTGGGCCAGGGCCTTGCGCAGGTCGCGCGCAAGCTCCAGCCGATCACTGCTGCCCGCCTGCAGCGCCGGCTGGTAGCTGCGCACCACGCCCCGGCCATCCGACTTGGCCTTGTACATGGCCGAGTCGGCGCGCTGGATCAGCGCCGTCACCGTGTCGCCGTCGCGCGGAAAGATCGCCAGGCCGATGCTGGCGGCGACGAAGTAGTCCCGCCCCTGCAGCACCACCGGCTCGGCCAGGGTGCGCTGCAGCCGTCCGGTGATCTCCTCGAGCTCGGCCGGCTCGCCGATGCCATCGAGCAACACCACGAACTCGTCCCCGCCCAGCCGCGACACCGTGTCGCCCGGCCGCACCGCCAGGCCCAGGCGACGCGCCACTTCACGCAGCACCTCGTCGCCGGCGCTGTGGCCGATGCTGTCGTTGAAGGTCTTGAAATTGTCCAGGTCCAGAAAGGCCACGGAAAACTGCGCCCCGCTGCGGCGGGCCTTGAGGATGGCCTGGGCCATGCGGTCCTCCAGCAGCTGCCGGTTGGGCAGGCCGGTGAGCATGTCGTGATGCGCGCGGCGTGCCAGCTCCTCCTCATACGCCACGCGCGCGCTGACGTCGGTCTGGATGCCCACGAAATGCGTGACCCGGCCCGTGGCATCACTCACGGGCGACAGGCGCAGGTGGTTCCAGAAGACGCTGCCATCGCGCCGGAAATTGCGCAGCGTGGCCTCGCCCGCACGCTGGGCCGCCAGGGCGCGACGCAGCTCGACCAGGCCCGGCTGCTCACGCTCGGTGCCCTGCAGGAATCGGCAGTTGCGGCCCAGCACCTCGTCTGCGGAATAACCCGTCATGCGTTCGAAGGCCGGGTTCACATAGACCAGCGGCAGATCGGGCGCCTGGGCATCGCAGATCATGATGCCGTCGCTGCTGGAGATGACGGCCGCCTGCTGCAGGTGCAGCTGCTCCAGCATGCGCGTGAGGCCGGCATGCAGGGCCGCGAACTCGACGGTGGAGGACAGCACACCAGCGCTTTCGGCCAGCCCCGCGTCCTCGCCCCGCCCGGCCCTTTGCATGCGTTGCAGCAGCTGGGTCACCGGGCGCGCCACCTGCCGGTGGGCCAGCCACGCGGCCAGGACCACGCCCGCCAGGGTACTGGCCAGCAGCACCGTCAGTTGTTGGCGCAGCTGGGCCAGGCCCGGACCCAGCACCTCGTCCTGGTAGGCGCTGACGGCCACCAGCAGGCGGATCGCGCCCTGGGTGCGCACCGGCACCAAGACATGCAGGACGCCCTGGCCGTCGGGCTGGGTGGTCTCGAACTCGCCCACGCGCCCGGCCTGCACGGCCGCCAGCAGGCCGGCATCGGGCACCGGGGCGCCGATGGCCGCGGGCGGGGTCTGGCTGGAGGCCAGCAGCACACCTTCTGAATTGACCACATAGACACGGGTGGCGCTGCCCAGCTGCAGCGCCTTCAGACGCCGGTCGGCCCGCTCCAGGTCCAGCCCGACATAGGCCACACCCTTGAGCTGGTTGGCGTAGTCGTAGACCGGCACCGCGAAGGTCAGGGCCTTGCGCCCCGAGGCGCGGCCCAGCAGGTACTCGCCCACGGTGAATTCCTCGCGGGTCAGGGCGTCGCGGAAATAGCGCCGGTCGCTGGCATTGAACTCAGCGGGGACGTTCTCGCCGGCGCAACGCTGGCGCCCTGCCAGGTCCAGCACGCCGATGCTGCTGTAGTCCGGGCTGACCGCGGCCACATTGCCGATGAACTCCCGGCACAGCTGGGCCAGATCGCTGCGGCGCACGGATGGCCCGGCCGAGATGGTGCCCAGAATCTGGCGCACCCCTTCGATCGATTGCTCATGGTTGGCGGCGGCCAGGCTCGCGACAGCCCGCAGATCACTGCGGGTGCGCTCCAGGGCCAGGGCCTGGTCCTGCGTGTGGCTGTACAGCAGCAAGGCCATGGCGGGCAGGACCGCGACCAGGATCAGCAGGACCAGCCAGGACCTCAGACGGACATTGGAAAACATCGGCGCCCCATTCTTTTTTCGGACGGTATCGTCAGAGCAGTTCCGCACAGTCGTCCTCCCGGGGCACGACCTGCGCCCACTCTACAGGAGACTGGGCCGCAGCGGCGGGACGTCCCTCACGCGGCTGAGGGTTTGAGCTCAGCCGGGACGGCCCATGGGGGCCAGCCCGCTACTTGAGGGTGCGCGGCCGGCGTTCGGGCCTGGCGCCTGACGCCTGGCAGGCCTTGCGGTAGTCCTGCAGGGTCTTCTGCGCACGGCCCAGCACAGTCTCGGGCGGGTAGCCGCCGGCCCCCGCCACACCGAAGGGCTGGCCGCAGAGCAGGGTCATGCCCTCGCCGGCGCTGTCGGCCGTCCAGATCTGGAAACGCCCCTGGACCACCGCCTCGACCACGCGGCGCTCCAGCATGAGATGGCGGCGGTTGCGCTGCGGGATCAGCACGCCCTGGCGGCCCGTGAGGCCGAGGCGCTCGCAGCTGCGGAAATAACCTTCGATCTTCTCGTTGATCCCGCCCACCGGCAGCAGCTCGCCGTGCTGGTTCACCGCGCCGGTGACGGCGATGCCCTGGCGCAGCGGCAGTCCACTGAGTGAGGACAGCAGCGCGTAGAACTCGGCGCAGGAGGCCGAGTCGCCCTCCACCCCGCTGTACTCCTGCTCGAACACGATGGCCGCGTTGAGCGCCAGCGGCGTGATGTGCACGAACAGCGAGGCCAGGTAGCTGTGCAGGATGAGCACGCCCTTGTCGTGGATGGGGCCCGAGAGCGCCACCTCGCGCTCGATGTTGAGCAGGCCCTCGTCACCCGCGTGGGTGCGCGCCGTCACCCGCACGGGAAACCCGAAGCGGTAGTCCCCCAGATCCAGCACGGTCAGGCCGTTGACCTGCCCGACCTTCTCGCCGTCCACATCCAGCAGGCGTTCACCGTCGGTGAGGGTTTCCTGCAGGCGCTGTTCGGGGTAGTCATGGCGGTGGATGCGCGCCTGCTGCGCGGCCAGGACATCGCCCTCCTCGACCAGCGTCGCAGCACGCGCGCGCGCCATGGCGGCCGCCTCCATCACCAGTGCCTCGCTGTGCGCAAAGATGGCGCTCTGGCGCGCCTGGTCCTCGGCCTCGCGGTGGGCTTCCTCCAGCAGCGCGGCCACGGCCGGCGCAGTGAAATGCGGCAGGCCCAGCTTGCGGCAGGTGTGCGCCACAAAGATGGCCGTGGCGCGGCGCGTGCTGGCGCTGGCCGTGAAGCTCTCGGCAAAGTCCACCTTGCAGCGGAAACGCCGGGCGAACTCGGGGTCGCCTTCCTGCACGGCGTAGTACTCCTCGACCGAGCCCACGAGGATGATCTTCACATCCACATCCACCGGCTCGGGTTGCAAGGAGACCGCAGCGATGGGCGCGTAGAGCATGCCCGGCTCCTCGATCTGCAGCCGCGCGCTGCGCAGGAAGCGGCGCAGCTTCTCCCACACCGGTTCGTCGCCCAGCAGGTCGCGCAGGTGCAGCATCAGGAAACCACCATGCGCACGCAGCAGGCTGCCGGCACGGATGCGGGTGTAGTCCGTCACCAGCACGTCGTTCTCGTTCTGGTACTCGATGCTGCCGTACAGGCTGCGAAACAGCGGGTTGTCCTCCACGATCACCGGGGCGCCCTCGCGGCCATGGTTGTCCACCACCAGGTTCACGCCGTAGCGCGCCAGCACGCTGGCCAGGGCCTCCACACGCACGCCGTCCTCGACGTTGTCCGCGGGCTGGAACAGCTCCAGGTTCTCCAGCACGTCGTGGGCCACCTGGTCCAGGTAGCTGCCGAGCTTGACGCTGTCCTTGATCTGCTTGCGCAACTCGTTGCGGATCTCCTGCAGCTCGTGCTCGAGCAGCGGCTTGATGACCTGGCGCCGCAAGGCAGCCAGGCCCTCGTTCATCACCCGCTCCAGCGCGCGTGTTTTCTCCAGGTAGCGGGTGATCTCGGCGCGCAGTTCTTCCTCCAGCCGGTCCGCCTCGGCGCGTTTCTCCTTGGGCAGGGCCAGCAGCTTGCCTTCGGTCATGGGCTGGCCCTGCGCGTCGCGCAGGGTCAGCACGAGATGGCCTTCGTCGCGGATGATGGCAAAGTTGCGCGCTTCGGCATAGGCATCGAGTTCGGCGTAGACGCGCTGATCCTCGGCCTTGTAGCTCTTGTGCAGATGGGCGCTCTCGGCGCGGAAGTCCTCCCCGTCCAGGCGCTTGGCAATCTCGGTCTGCAGGGTGCGCACCAGCTGCTGCATCAGGCTGCGCAGCTGCCGGCCCTGACCCGGGGGCATGCGCAAGGCACGCGGGCGCTCGGGTGCATCGAAGTTGTGCAGGTAACACAGGTCGGGAGGCACCGCCCGGTTGGCCGCCACCTCGCGCATCATCTGCGTGAGCAGGGTGGTGCGCCCGCTGCCCACTTCGCCAAGCACGAAGAGGTTGTAGTCCGGCGCATCCATCTGCAGGCCGAAGCGCGCCGCCTGCTCGGCCCGCTCCTGCCCGATCCAGGGCAGGGCTTGATCCAGCAGCTCAGCCGTGTCGGCAAAACCCAGCGTCGCCGACTCGACCGTCAGCCGCAGTTCGGCCGCAGGCAAAGCGGCCGGGACCGGCTTGCGATTGTCAAGCTCCATCGAACGGTATTCCTCCATCACGCGGACCTCATCCCTACGTGCGCACTGAGGCCGCCGCGCTAAGTCGGGCTCAGGGCCACGGCGTCCGGCCGCATGATCCAGGGCTGACGCGCGAGCCAGAGCGCCATCCACTGCATGAGTTCGTCCGCCGGCATCGGTCGGCCGATTCCATAGCCCTGGCCGAGCTCGCAGCCCAGTTGCAGCAGCAGACGGCCGTGGGCGGCAGACTCCACCCCCTCGGCAATCACCTCGCGGTCAAAGGCCCGGGCCAGGCCGATGACGCCTTGAACGATAGCCAGGTCGCTGCGGTCGTCGAGCATGTCGCGCACGAAGGTCTGGTCGATCTTCAGCAGTGTGGCCGGCAGGCTGCGCAGGTAGGTCAGCGAGGAGTACCCCGTTCCGAAATCGTCGAGCGCGAACTGCACACCCAGTTCGGCGCAATCGCGCATGAGCTGCGACACCTGGGCCACGTCCTCCAGCGCATTGGTCTCGACGATTTCCAGCTTGACGTGGTGGGGATCCACCGAGGGTCGACGCTGCAGCATGGCGCGTAGCCGCTGCACGAAGTCGGGCTGCTGCAGCTGCCGCGCGAATACGTTGATGCTGACGGGGATGCGCAAGCCATGGCGCTGCCACTGGTCCATCTGCTCCAGCGCCTGCTCGATCACCATCTCGCCCAGGGCAATGGAGAACTCATGGTCCTCGACCGCAGGGAGGAAAAGACCAGGCGCGAGCAGGCCGCGCTGCGGATGACGCCAGCGCAGCAGCGCCTCGACCCCGACCACCTCGCCGCTGCGCATCTGAACCTGGGGCTGGTAGTACAGCTCGAACTCCCGCCGCTCCAGGGCCAGGCTGATGGCCTTGAGCGTGTCCTGACGCTGACGCACGGCCTCGTTACTGGCCACGTCGAACATCTGGAAGCGGTTCTTGCCCGCCTGCTTGGCCTGGTACATGGCCTGGTCGGCGTGCCGCAGCAGCATCTCGGCCTCCGCGGCGTCCTGCGGGAAGACCGTCACCCCGATGCTGGCGCTGACCCGCAGCATCAGCGTGCCCAGGCGCACCGGCTCGGCAGCGCAGGCCAACAGGCGCTGGACAAGCGGTGCGCAATCCTGTGCTTCGCCGAGGTCGGTCATGACGACCACGAACTCATCACCGCCGATGCGGGCCAGGGTGTCACCCTCGCGCAGCACGGTCTTGAAACGCCGGGCCAGGCTGACCAGCATCTGGTCGCCCACGGCGTGGCCGTGGGCATCGTTGATCTCCTTGAAGCCGTCGAGGTCGATGAAGGCCACCCCCAGCGCACGGCCACGCCGGCTGGAGTGGGCGATGGCCTGGCGCAGGCGGTCGCCCAGCAGGACACGGTTGGGCAGGTGCGTGAGCACGTCGTAGTGCGCCATCTCGGCGAGCTGCTCGTTCGCCTTGAGCAGTCCAGCGTTGGCGGACTCCAGGGCCTGCTGGGCGGCAAGCCGCTCACTGATGTCGCGGATGATCATGCTCATGAAGACCTCCGCGCGCGCATTCCTGAACATGCTGGCGCTGACCTCGGCCTCAAAGACCGAGCCGTCCGCGCGCGCCATACGCAAGCCGCCGGCAGCGTCGCCGTCGTGCTGGCAGGCGCGCATCAGGTTGGCGGGCCGCTCATCCGAGCGGTCGAACAGCAGTTCGCGGCTGGCGCGCAACATCTGCTCCAGGGACATTCGGAACAGCCGGCAGGCGGCCGGATTCGCCGACAGCACCTCCCCGGTCCCGGAGGTCAGCAGCACGGCGTCCAGGCTGCTGTCGAAAAGGGCCTTGAGCCGCGCCTCCCGGTAATTCAGCTCCTGCCCCAGGCGGCGCTTCTCGGTGATGTCGACGAAGGTCACCACGATCTGGCGGATGCTGCCGGTACTTCCGTCATCGAACACCGGGTCGGCGCGGCTGAGCACCCAGGTCGGCTCGGGAGCCCCGGGCTTGCAGACCCCGACCACGAGGTCCTTGACCACCCCGCGCGAGGTCAGCACCTGAGCCGCGGGATACATACTCACGGGCATGGGGGCACCATCGTCCTGGATGAACTTCCAGGACGGATCGATCAGTTGCTTGCCCTGCATCTGCTCGATGGTCAGCCCGAGCAGGCGCGAGGCCTCGACGTTGGCGCGGATGACAGAGCCGTTGTGATCGTGTACCACCAGGCCCGTCATGAGGCGATCGATGAGCTCGCGCTGCTCGCGCTCGCTCTGGCGCAGTTGCAGGTCGATACGCTCGCGCTCATCGTCCCAGGCTGATTCCCGGCGCAAGAGCACGCGGGCCGCCATGTGCACCGCCAGAGCCAGCAGCGCGGTGAGCAATAGCGTGCTCGAGATGGTGCTGAACCAGGCAGCGAAGATGCCCAGACTGGGCTGAGCCACGAACACGGTCACCGGGAAGTTCTGCAGGCGCTGGAAGGTATTGACGAAACTGGTCTGGTTGGCCAGGACGTTGTAACCCTCGACCACGCCGGAGGAAGGAAAGCGCTGTTCCTGCAAATGCTTGTACAGCACACCGGTGCGGGGCGTTCCATAGACTTCCTTGAGATCGGCACCCGGTACCAGGGGGTGGCGTCCGAGCAGATAGCCATCGTCGCGCAGGACCCCGAGGGTCATGCCACGCGTCGCGAAGGAGGGCGCATCGCGCCACAGCGAGAGCAGGAAATCGGTGGGAATCACCTCGTTGATATGGGCATAAGGCTGCCCCGTGCGGTCCTTCAGGGCGTAGCGGATCGAGAAACCCCATTCCCCCGTGGTCAGTCCCAGCTGGGGACGACCGATGTACGCCCGATCACGGCCGTCGTAGTCCCTCAGGTACTGCTGGAAGGTGGGTACCGCGGAAATATCGGGCAGGTCCTTGAGTCGTGCCAAGTTGGAGGCCGCCAGGGTCTGACCGTCCCAGCGCACCAGCGACACGAGCCGGACTTCGGGCCTGTGCTCCTTGAATTCGAACAGGTGCTGCCGGACGGCCTCGAGGTTGGCGACACCCCCGGAAATGAGAGGCAGGGAGTCTGCAAGTGACTGCAGACCCGCCTGCTTGTCCTGGAAATAGGTGTCCAGCGCGCGGCTCATCAGCAAGGAGATGGTCTGCATGCGCCGGATTTCCTGTTCCTTGACCGTGCGCCAGCTGTCGTAGCCGTAGACCAGCAGGAACACCACCAGCAGGCACAGTACGAATCTGGCCATGCGGTGCAGGCTCTGCGCCGCCCGCAGGGATCGGGTCTGCTGGGTCATGGGACCTCCTGTGCGCGCGGAAATGCTCTGCGATGGAAACACCCATCGCGCAAAGCACGCCATCGTGTACCGCCAACCCATTGCAGCATACAAGCACCGTCTTGCCAAGAGCGGCGCGCGCCATCAGCGACTGGTTTTGATCTGAGTCAAGTGCGGCCTGCTGCGAGGCGCCTCAGGTGGCGAAGCCGTCGTCCGCCTGGATCACCGCGCCGTTGATGAAATGGCTCTCGTTGGCGCACAGCATCACCAGCACGCTGTCCAGGTCGGCCGCCTGGCCCACACGCTTGCGCGGCAGCATATTGATGAGCTTTTGGCCCTGCTCGGTCTGCCAGTGGTGGTGGTTGATCTCGGTGTCGATGTAACCCGGGCACAGCGCGTTGACGTTGATGCCGAACTTGCCCCACTCCAGCGCCATGGCGCGGGTCATGTGGACCACGGCGGCCTTGCTCATGCAGTAGATGCCGATCTGCGGCAGCACCTTGAGCCCGGCCATCGATGCGATGTTGACGATGCGCCCGCCGGTGAACGTGCCGGGCGCCGCGCCCTTGGCCCGGGCCAGCATGCGCTTGCCCACTTCCTGCGCCACGAAAAAGGCGCCCTTGGTGTTGGTGTCGAGCACGAAGTCGTAGTCTTCTTCGCTCACGTCCACGATGCGCTGGGTGGTGGACACGCCCGAGTTGTTGATCAGGATGTCGATCGAGCCCACCTCGGTCTCGGCGCGCGCGACCGCCGCGCGGATCGAGCCCAGATCGGTCACGTCCAGCTCCACCACATGGGCGTCACCGCCCTCGCCTTCGATCTGCGCGCGCAGGTCCTTGAGTTTTTCCATGCGCCGCGCCGCCAGCACCACGGCCGCGCCGGCCCGGGACAGGGTGCGCGCGAACTGCGCGCCCAGGCCACCCGAGGCGCCGGTGATGAAGGCCACCCGGCCCGAGAGATCGATGCTGTAAGCCATGGCAGGCCCTTTCGTTTGAACACCACAAAAAATAGAACGACCGTTCTATTTTTAACGGAAACCGGACTAAAATCAGCCGCACATCCGAGAGGCCGGGTGATGGATCACCCCGGGCCTGCGTTGCATTATCAAGCGACTTCCCAGGAAAGCAGCCGCCATGACCCACGAAGACATCCTTGCCCAGTTCGGCCCTCGCGAAGCCATGGAGTACGACGTTGTTGTCGTCGGCGGCGGACCCGGTGGCCTGGCCACGGCCATCCGCCTCAAGCAGCTGGCCGCCGAAAAGGGCCAGGACGTCTCGGTCGTGGTGCTGGAAAAAGGCGGCGAGCCCGGCGCGCACATCCTCTCCGGCGCGGTCATGGACCCCATCGCCCTGAACGAACTCTTCCCCAACTGGAAAGAGCTGGGTGCGCCGCTGCACCAGCCTGTGACTGGTGACGACGTGCTCTTCCTCACCGAAACCGGTGCCAAGCGCACCCCCGACTTCCTGGTGCCCGACAGCTTCCACAACGAGGGCAATTACGTCATCAGCCTGGGCGTGGTGACCAAATGGCTGGGTGAGCAGGCCGAAGCCCTGGGCGTGGAGATCTTCCCCGGCTTCACGGCCGCCGAGGTGCTCTACACCGACGATGGTGTGGTCAAGGGCGTGGCCACGGGCAACCTGGGCATCGGCAAGGACGGCCAGCCGCATGACGGCTTCCAGCTCGGCATGGAACTGCACGCCAAGTACACCGTGTTTGCCGAAGGCGCGCGCGGCCACCTGGGCAAGCAGCTCATCGCCAGATACAAGCTGGACGAAGGCAAGGACCCGCAGAGTTACGCCCTGGGCATCAAGGAGCTGTGGGAAGTGCCCGCCGACAAGGCGCAACCCGGCCGGGTGGTGCACACCGCCGGCTGGCCCATGGACAACAGCACCTACGGCGGCGGCTTCCTGTATCACCTGGAAGGCAACAAGGTGACGCTGGGCTTTGTGGTGGGGCTGGACTACCAAAACCCCTGGCTCAGCCCGTTTGAGGAGATGCAGCGCTGGAAAACCCACCCGGCCATCC
>JACCDQ011316249.1_pt1 | contig 13825 bp, 24 predicted proteins | sample 7446031 | NCBI WGS metagenome assembly JACCDQ01 (sample SAMN15323442, study PRJNA562643) | freshwater metagenome | isolation source: river surface water | place: USA:Blue River Watershed | collected 2017-08-17 | reverse complement strand
CGGCTCAGCCATCACCAGCACAACAGGAGATCCAGCATGAACCAGTACATCATCGTGAGCGGCGGCCCCGTCAACGGCTTCGGCTTCATCGGCCCCTTCTCCGACCACCAATCGGCACTCACCCACGCGGAGCTCAACTGCTCCGGTGACTGGTGGATCACGCTGCTCGCCAGCCCCGAGAACCAGGCAGCGCCCAAAGTCCTGATCGAGGTCAGGGGCGGCGTCGCAGAGTGCACCGGCAACACCCACAACGTGGACGTGGAGGTCTTCGACTGGGACAACTGGTTCGCCACCCCGGAGGCCGAGCGCGCAGCACTCCACCTCGACAAGGCATGGGGCGAACTGAACCCGGCGCTGCCGCTGAGCTAAGGCTCGCCTACAATCGAATCGGCACCAGCGATGGTGCTTTACCTTCGGCGCATTGCCTCCCTGTGCGCTGTTCCAAAACCCGCCCGTGCTAACGCATCGGCGGGTTCTTTTTTGCGCAAAACAGAGGCCCCGAAAAGTCCAATTAAATCAATGGCTTACAGGCGTTTGAATCAATAAATGTCCTGGGATACTACATAAGCCACCTGAAGCGTCCGTAAAAGCGCAATCCCAAGTCAATAACCGCGCAAGGCACGCCGTAAACAAAGCACTCAAAAGCGCAAGGCAGCCCATTTCACGGTCAAGAAAGCCCCGCACCCCAAACGAGCGAATGGAAAGCGCGCAAGCCCCAGCCAACCCCCAGGACAGGGCAACCAAAACCCCAAGCCCACACCCCACCAAGCGACCGGGCCGAGCATGAAAACCACAACCAGGCAACATACGGCAAGAGGATCAGATCGGCCCCGGAAGAGCAACGCAAACCCACATAGGCGCACAGAAACGCAGTCTCACCACCAAACAGGCATAGAGACAGAGAGGGGAAGGGTCCAACTCACACAGGCTCACCAGTACCCCATACACATAGGCATCACACAGATACAGAGAGGAGAGACAGAACCATCCCTCACCCATAGGAGAGATAGAGAAGAGGTAGATCAGCATGTGCCTACGTGTAAGAAACCTTATGGGGCGGGTTGGCTTCCTTTCATCGTTCAAAAGGCACTTTTCCCCACGCACCCTTTTGGCGCACGTGCACCAGATAGGGCCGAGACCGCGCCATGTAGGGGAAAACCATTAAAGGATCGTTACAATCCGCGACGATTTAGAAGTATCAGGGAGTTCCATGTCACAGGTCATTCAGTTCCAGCCCCGCCAGCCCCGCCGCCCCCAGCCGCCGGTCCACTCCCTCCCGGCTCACCAATCCCCCGTGCTGCGCTTCACCTACACCGACCAGATCGGCTACGAGCAGCACGCGAGCATCTCCAGCTCGGGAGGGTTGGCCACCTTCTCCAGCGACCCCATGGCCCAGGAAATCTTCCTCCAGGCGCTGGGGGCCGCCTTGGCCGTCTGCGGCGCCCGGCTCACCAGCGCCCACACGGTGGCCAGCGCCTGCGTGGAGCTCGACTGCAGCAACCTGTACTGTCCAGCGGCCGAAGGGCCATCCAGCTCCCATGAATCAGCGAACCCAGAACCAGGACGACAGCACGCAGCCTGAGTCGGCGCCCGGGCCTGCCACGGTGCATGTGCTCTACCTCGACACAGCAGGCACCGAGCAGCGCATCACCCTTACCTTCACCGACCAGGCAATGACGAGCGACCCCCAACGGCTGGAGGCCCTGCAGGCCTGCATGGCGCAAGGAGTTGCCAAGGCGGGCGGCGTGCTGCTGGCCATGCAGCTGGAGATGAGCGCCGACAGTGTGTTGCTGGAGCCACCCCGGCCGCGTGCGGAGCCTGCGCAGATCCTGCCCCTGAAGCGGCCCGACGCCCTGATGTGGGCCGCGGTGGCGCTGGCTGCCTGTACGGCGCTGAGCCTTGATGGATTCGGCGGGCTCCTTGCCCAGGACAGGCAAGAGGTACGGCTGGCTCGCCATACAGCCTAGGCGGCGCTGGCAGGCACGGCTGCCTGCCGCTTTCCGTGTACGGCTGCAGTCCTGACCTTATAGGCGCGCGGGTTCGGCAGCTCTCCTATGGAGAAAAAATGGTCCCCGCCTTTCTTATAGGTGGAGGGGCCGAAATTTCGCAGGAATCGGCATGTGCTTATACGGCGGGGTTCCTGACCTTATAGGTAGCACACCTAGCTCTTATAGCTAGGATAGCTAGTTCTTATAGCTAGACAGCCTAGGCCTTATAGGTAGCACTTATAGGAAGCGGGCCCCAGGCTTATAGGTAGGCTGCGTGTGCTTATAGGTGGGTGTGTCCTGGGGTGGGGCGAGACACTGAAGGTCTTGAAACAACCTTACAGGTAAGACCACATGCAACGATTTGCCTTCGCCCCCGAGGACAGAGAAGCGGACGACACCAGTGCGGTCCTGTTGACCGTGGTGCCCCACGACGCACCCACCTGGGAGATCGGCCCGCACCGACACAACACCGGGATGGGCCTGTACCACGAAGACGGGCGCCTAGAGATCACCAGCTGGTGGGGTGACATTCCCACCTTCACCCAGGAAGAGCTTGAAGCTGCGCGACTCGCTGCTGCCGATGCGGGGTGCGTGCTGTCCTGAAGTCAGCGCTGACAATTGAATCTGTCCCGGGCACGGTGCCCGGGCATTTTGAGAGGGAAAGAGTTTTCCACATGAACCACATTGCTCCTATCACCATCGAAATACCCGAATCCTTCCCGTTCAAGACCAACATGGGCCTTCACGGTGACACGCAATTCTTCGAGGTCAGCGCCGATCACCAGATGACCATCGCCGAGCCCGTGTATGAGGGCGACAAAATCCACTTCGTGTATCAGTGCTGGGACAGCGACGAGGGCAGCGTGACGATCTCCTACCAGACCATTTCGGGCGAAGACGCGAAGACGCCCGAAGAGGACGAGAGCTGGGACGTTGAGATCACCAGTGGGTCCGATGTGTGGGGACTGGTCGAAACTGCTGCTGCGGTGCGCGATGCGGTCGCCCTGCACACTGCGCTGGGGCGTGACAAGCCTTTTGCGCGCTGACAGACGCAGCGAGGGGAGGGGCACCATGCCCCTCTTGGAGCATGGGCAAGCGCCGCCTAGGACACGTTCGTCGCAGGTGTGTCTGTCCTGACCCCGGGCGCGACAGTAGAGGTGTTGAAACAACGCACCTTGAAAGGTCCACGCCATGTTGCAGAGAATCGCCAAACCCGTCGCCGCCCTGAGCCTTGCCTGTCTGGGCATGGGCCTGTTGTTCTGCGTCTTCGGCGAGCCCGCCAACGCCATGAAGAGCCTCGCCGTCGGACTGGCACTGGGCCTGCCGGTGGTCGGTCGCCTGTAAGTCACCCCTGACACATCAAAGAAGGAGCACACCATGAGCCAGCACGCCAAACGCCACGTCAGCCGCGCCAAGCACATCCAGCGCACCCTAGGCACGCGGGTCGCCGCCGGATACCTGCGCAACCAGGGCGTCCTGATCGACGAGGCGCTCGACATCCTGGTGGCGCGCTGAAAGAGCGCCATGCCGGGCAGGGCCAGGGTCCAGTGCGGCCCGGCCCGCCAGCAGGGGTTAGCCGGTCCTAGGCGCGCTTGCTCGCCAGGGTCAGGCCCGGCGTGGCTCGCCGTGGTCCTAGGCGGCTGGAGGGTGTTTGCCTGGGCGTGCCAGGGGCCGTGGGGTGGTGTGGGGCAGGGCCGAGTGGGTAAAACGCAGCCTGGGCCCGATGCGGGTGTCCTGGGGTGGGTTCGATCATTGATGTGTCGGGCAGTTGAGCCCGACAGACCACAACCACACAGAAAGGTAGAGCACCATGAGCCACGTTTCCCGCATCGTCACCACCGACCGCGTGTTTGCCAACCCCGCGCTGATGCACCGCGCCGAACTATCTGCCCTGCAGCACCTGCACAACCTGAACCTGCACGACGAGGAAGACTTTGACGACGCAGACGACGAGTTTGCCGACCTTGAGGTGGTCGATGAGAGCGAGGTCTTCATGGACTTCAGCGACCACATCGACTTCGATCCGATCTTTGACTGATCGGGCAGGGTGACCAACGGGGCCGAGAGTGCCCCGTTATGCGTGGGCAAGCGCCGCCTAGGAGACGATCACCCGAGGTGCCCGGGTGTCCTGGGCTTTTGGGGTACGGCTGCAGGGCTGACCTGGCCTAGGAAATTGTGTACGGCTGCAGCGCTGACTTTCCTAGGCAATTTTCATGTACGGCTAGAGAGCTGACCTCGGTAGGCAGAAACGGGGGAGGCGGGCAAAGACCACAAGCCTGACTCGGGAATAGGGCCTTTTCGCCATGCGGGAAGACCCCATGCCTTAGTCGGGAATAGGGGCTTTTCGCCAGGTGAAATAACCCCACGCTTGCGCGGGGCTTTCGTTTGTGGTAGTCGTGCGCACCACGTGCACGGGCGCCCATGGTGCATACCATAAAAACCGGGTTTTGTCTATAGGGGTTTCTCCCTACAAAAAAAATCTGGTGCATACCAAAAAAGCGGGTTTTTTGGTGCATAATTGACCCCATCAGCAAGCGACACGGGGCGCAGCTGATACACCAGAAACAACCCCGATTTTAAGGTAAAGCACCATGTCCAAGAAAGCCAACATCCTGTCCTACGCCGACGCCATCGCCATCATCAAGGCCCATCCGAAAGCCGACACCAGCGACATCCGAGCCGTCCTGAAAGCCGGTGGCAAGTATGCCTACACCGAAGCCATGCACGCCGAGCTCCTGGGCCATGGGATTGATCCTGCCGTCGCCTTGACCCTGCCACAAAAGCAAGTCAAACGATTCTGCCAGTTTGTCGGGGCCTTGGTCCACCGCTCCATCAAGGACTTTGACTACACCCACGCGCGCGTCCTTCTCGCCATGCGTGAGGCCGGAGACCACAATCTGGCACGTGATGCCGTGGTGGCGCTTGCTGCCAGCATCATCAGCTCCACCGCCAATACTCGCGGCATCACCCGGAGCCAGATCAATGCACTATTCTCCAGCCGGCACAATGTGTCCACGGTGGAGACGAAAGTCTCCAACAGTACCGGCAAAAATGGCTTTTATCAGGCGCTGGGCCTCACGTATGGGAAGCCGGGCCAGCAAAATCGGGAATTCACCCTAAACCGGAGCCATCCTCTGGTCGGACTGTTCTTCCAAGTGATGGACGGAGCCACCGAAGGCCAGCTCCGTGAGATGGTCGGCGAGGACGCAGAATAACCCCACACATCCGAGGGCCTTTGCCCTCGGACCTTGCACCCCCTAGGGCGACCGCGCCCCTGGGGGTGGCCCTTGCCGCCGTTTTTCCTGGCCTCAGACCTCTTCCTTATAGGGCCAGGCCCGCAAGCACACCAACGCCGAGCTGCAGAAAAACTGCACCGGGCCGCACCCTCAAAAATCCTGCCAGCCCCGGGCGCCAAGCTCTCCTTATAGGGCCAGCTGGCACTGGGCACCACGCACGAAGCACCCAAGCACAGGGCACCGTGCACCCAAAATCCTGCCGCCAGGTCGCCCAGACGCTTCCTTATAGGGCCAGAGTACCCAGACCCCACCCACCCCGCGCGGAGCGCCCACACGGGCTGCAGCGGGGCGCTGCGCGCCCCTTGCAAGCCCACTCGGGCACAGTGCCCATCACCAAGAGCCCGCCGACCCGACCTCGTTCGCAAGCACCTCGTCAAGCTCGATGCCGTCATCGAGCACGTTGTCACCCGAGCGCCACCACTCGTCGGCCTCCAGCCCCGCAGCCGCACTCACCGCCGCTTCGACGCCGTGGTCCCGATGCTTGCCGTTGACCACGAAGTGAATGAAGTCGTCGTGGTCCGAGCTGCTCCAGGTCTTCGCGTACTTGTCTGCCTCGTCGTCGCGCGCCCAGCGGGAGTATTGCTCCATGAAGCCGACCGAGAAGAGCAGCTCCTTCAAGCGGTCGAAGTTGCTCATGCCGCGCTGTATCGCCATCGCGCCCCAGTCGGTGACGTTGTGCTCCTGGAACGTCACCCCGCCCGACCCCACCGTCTTCAAGCAGTGGGGCAGGCCGTGCAGCGGCAGCGCTTCGGTGCGCGACAGCGCCCAGTTCAGCGTGGCGACGCGCCAGTTCTCGACCTCATCGCGCCGCGCCTGGCGCTCCTCTGCGCTCAGTGCTATTCGGGTGGGTGTCACCATGGTTCGATCTCCTTTGGGTTACCAGCTGCCCGCGAAGGGGCTGCTGTGGGCGACCGCCGCTTCCAGCGTCTCCTCGTCGGCTTCGGGCTCCGCAGAGTCCCGGGGTGCCTCGCCGCCACGGCCGCCGTTCTCGACCACCCGCAGTTCGGGCAACTCGGGCACATCGTCTGCGCCCTCCAGCATGATCGAGTCGTCCTTTGCGCCGAGCTCTGCCCTGCGCGCCTCGTAGCCGCCCGCGTTGAGGTACGACGCCATCAGGCGGTGCTCCGCCTCGTCCCAGCGGTCCACCATGCGCTTGCGCAGGTCTGCCGCGGTGCCCATGAGACCTGAGCCCGAGCTGAGTTCTTCGTCCGCGTCGCCGTAGCGCATCGCTTCCAGGGCCCGCAGCAAGCGGTCGCTGCCCGGGCCGACCCGCCGCACGTAGTGGGGGAATTTGTCTTCGAGCCAGCGCACGCTGGTCATGCGCCACCCGGTCGCGGGCTTGGGGCGCTCTTCTTCGAGCAGAACGTCCATCGCTTTCTTGCTTTCCATCTCAATCCTCTTGGCCAACATCTCCGCAAACATCGACTTGCCGACGCCGCGAGGTGCGCTGACGATGAACTCGGTAGACCGCGGCAGGGTCGGGCTCGTGAACGCCGTGGTCATCGCCCGGGCGTGGCCTTCCTCCAGGCCGGCGGGCACCCCTAAGTCAGGTTTGACTGAGGTGCCCACGCTGGCAACCCTGAACTTCTCGGTTGCCATGGGGTCAGGCTGCCCCGACCTTCGCTGCCAGCTCGGCGCGCAGCTGCGCGATCTGCTCGGCGCTCAGGTTCGCCCCCTTGAGCATCGCCGCCAGCTCGTTGATTTCGGTCTTCTTGTACTTCTTGCGCGGTTTCGGGTTGTGCACCACGCTGGCCCGCTCGACGATGGGCTTGAGCAGTTCGCCCGCCTCGTCGGGGAAGGTCGCAATGCAGCGCAGGATGTCCGACACCGAGTTCGCGCCCGAGGTCTTGACGGCCTGCTCCAGGTTGGGGAAGAGCTCCTTGCTGATGGCAAAGGTCGAACGCTGCTGCGTCTTGCGGTAATCGGCGCCCGGGTCCACGTATTTGCCGGTCGCTTCGGGGGTTTCTTGGGTCATTTGGGGTCTCGCTCCGTGCCCCGTCGCAAATGGATCGGGGGTCGGCAGCATTATAGCGACCGACCCCCGATTTTTTGGTATGCACTAAGACTACTTGATGTCCGCCGTGAACCCCATGGGCTGGCTGTCGTCGTCGTCGTCGTCGTCGTGGCCCTCGTCCTGGAAGCGCGCCATCGAGTGTTGGGCGAGCATCAGGGCGACCACCACGAGCCAGGGCTGGGAAAACTCCCAGGCCAGCACGCCGCAGACCGCCAGGGCGATGATGTTGAAGATCAGGGAGTAGTGGATCGGGTGCACCGTGTTGTCCTTGTTGTTGTAAGTACGCACTGACTTTGCCACGGCGCGGCCCGGGCGTCAACTGCCGAACGAGACCTCCAGCACCATCAGGGGCGAGTCGTCGTCGCTTTCCATGCCCACCGCCTCGCAGGGCACCTTGTCCAGGGTCTCGATGAAGCAGTGATCGGGGTCGAGGTGTGCCGCCTGGCGGTAGATGTTGTCCGCGGCCTTCCAGAGGTCGAGCCAGGTGTACTGGCCGTCGCCCGGCAGCTGGCACACATGCAGCTCGTGGCCAATCAGCTTCGGACCGTCGAAGATCGGCCGCCGGCGCACCATGGCCACGCAGTCCAGCAGCTGACTGTCGGCGACCTCCGCGCGGAAGTCGTGCGGCGCGGGCTCGATCGCCCACGAGGTGGCGAAGTCATAGTGCTCGCCGAGCTGCTCCAGGCGCTCAAATTCCGCTTCGTCGAACTCTTCCATGTGTAACTCCTTGGTGTGCACTTTACCCGACCGTGGTCATGCCGCCTCCCGCGCCCGCCTCAGACCCAGCGCCGCGAAGTCGAAGTCGGCGACGATGTTCTCGCCGAAGCCCGGGGTGCCCGAGACGATCTGGCGGCGCTGCAGGTAGTGCGCCTTGAGGTGGTTGTTGAGGTCGTCTGCCACGTCCACGATGAAGGCGACGTTGGGCGCGCCGTTCTTCTTCTCGCGCAGGCCGCGGCCGATGCGCTGGCGGGTGGCCACCTCGGCCTTGCCCCCGCCCGCCAGGATGATCATGCCCACGCTGGGCACGTCCACGCCCACGTCCAGGATGGTCGAGCCGATCAACACGTCCAGGCTGCCGTCGCCCAGCGCCCTGAGCGCCTTGTCGCGGGCCTTCTGGTTGTCCTCGCCGTAGATGAACTCGGCGCGCGCGCCCGCCTGCAGCAACATCTGCTTGAGCAGTTCGCCGTGTGCCTTGTGCTGCACCAGGATCATCGCGTTCAAACCCCAGCGCATGCCCCGCAGCACCTCAGCGCAGATCGCCTTGTTGCGGTAGGCGTGCTCGACGATGCCCGCCTCGTAGGCGGCCTGCCAGGGCGTCGAGCGAAACAGCTTCTTCGGGCGGGCCGACTCGGGGATGGCGATGTACTTGAAGTAGGGCCGCGCCAGGATGCCCCGGTCGATCAGCATCTTCTCGGTGATCTTGATGGCCACCGGGCCGCACGCTGCGAGCAGACGCATGTTGGCCTCCTCGTCGTCCTTCATGAACGGGGTACCAGTGAGCGCCATGCGGTAGTGCGCGTTCTTGCAGGCGCTCATGACGTTGTAGAACGAGTTGCCCGAGACCTCATGAGCCTCTTCGACGATCACCAGTTCAAAGCGGGCCAGGATTTCCTCGGTCGCCAGGCGCAGTTTTTCGTGCTTGGCCACCTTGGCGGTCACCTTCGGGCGCTCCAGCTCGATGTCGCCGTGCTTTTTGGTCAGCTCCGTGCTGAGTTTGAGCAGGGCCGACCCGATTTCCACGATCGGCACCTTCTTTTTGAGCAGCGCCTTGCGCTCGGCGTCGAGCTTGCGGGCGATTTCCGCGTCGCGGCGCTCTTTCAGCGCTTGCATTTCGTGCTCCACGGTCTTCTTTTCGAGACGCTGGGCGAGGGTTTGCACCATGCCGACCGTGAATTTGCTGATTTTGCGCCCCTCCGAGCCGTCCGCTCGGGTGTAGGGGATGCCCCACTCACCGTCGCCCAGGATCGCGCAGGGCGTGCCCTCCATCTCCTCGATGGCGCGGTGCATCTGGTGCATCAGGATGCCCCGGGTGGTCAGAAACAGGGTGGGCCGGTCGATGCGCTTCATCGCCATGCGGGCGATGCGGGACTTGCCCCCACCCGTGGCCACCTGGACCGTGATGTTGCGGTGGCGGACCAGCTGCTCCACCGCGGCGGGCTGGTAGTCGTAGCGCTCGTGGTAGCCGAACGCATCGACGGTGGGGCGCTCCGGGCCCAGCGGTTCAGGTGCGGGCTTCGCAACGATCTGGACCTCGTAGCCGAGCTTCTTGAGCCCTTGGGCGACCAGCCGCACGAACCCGGTGGGGAAGGTCTGCTTGTCGAAGCTGAAGAAGCTGGAGCGCCCGTCCCAACCCCCGCTCTTGAAGGCGGCCATGTGCTCGGAGCCCTCCACGCGGTAGGACAGCAGGCGGTGCACCTCCAGGAGGGCGTCCTTGGGGGCGTTGAGGATTTTTGCGTGAACGGGGTTGTGAGCGATCTGGATCATGGAAGTGTTGCCAAAGGTGCCAAATTCTTATACAGTCAGCACTGACTTATTTTCCCTTATAGAGAGCAAAGTGACAAGCCGCATCGAGATTGAACATCTGCCGCCGCAGGGCCTGAGCCCGAACCCCTGGAACTCCAATCGGGTTGGTCCCGAGATGGAGCAGCGCCTGCGTGCCAGCATCGAAAAGTTCGGTTTCTACAAGCCCATCATAGTGAGGGAAGTCGCGGACGGGTCGCTGCAGATTCTGGGCGGCGAGCACCGCTGGCGTGTTGCCTGCAACATGGGTCTCGATACGGTCCCGGTGGTCAATCTGGGCCGCATCGGGGACAAGCAGGCCAAGACCATCGGCCTGGCAGACAACGGCCAGTACGGTGAGGACGACGCCCTGAAGCTGGCCGAGATCCTGCGCGACATCGGCGAGTTCGATGTCGGCGAGCTGCTGCCCTACACCGAGGCTGACCTGGCCGGCATGTTTGCCGCCACAGAGGTGGACCTCGACAGCCTGGGCTTCGACGATGACACCAGTCCCGAAGAGTCCACCAAGTCGCTGGACGACCTGACCCGCCAAACCATCACCCACGAACTGATGCGCTTCAAGGTGCCCGTCGAGGACCGCGAGCGCGTGCAGAAGTTCATCGAGCACGTGATCAACACCCGGGGCCTCAAGACCGAAGAGGACTCGCTGGTGGCCGCCGGCATGGCATTGGTGGAGATCGTCAACGCCGCCAAGGAGGCCATGTGAGCGACAAGTTCGGCTGCTGCGACACCTGCGCCTACCGGGGCACCGACGCCTGCGACGAGTGCGAAGAGGCGGACCTGTACGAGTTCGACGAGGACTTGATCGAGGAAGAAGACCGCCTGGAGGCCGCATGCGCGTGACCCACATCGCCACCCGCAGCAAACACGCCGGCAAGGCGCTGTTCCAGCTGCCCCAGGAGATCGAGGCTGACCAGATCGAGGCGCTGCGCGTCTCCATGACCCGCGAAATCACCAAGGAGCTGAAGGAGCGCCCGAGCGTGGTCCTGATCGGCATTGAAGGAAGCAAAAAGTGAGCAACACCCTGCAACAACCCCAAAACGAAGCAGAGCAGGCCGAGGTCGATTACGGCGAGCACGTGATCTGGCAACTGGTCGGCTCGACCATCACCAGCTTTGGCGCCAACGAGGCGGGCGAGATCCTGCTGTCGGCGCGCACCAAGACCGGCGCTCCGGTCGAGTTCATCATCGGAAAAGACGAGCGCGGCGACATCGCCCTCTTTGAGGTCGAGCGCAAGGAGGTCCAGGCATGAGCAACAAGCCCATCGTCACGCTCAAGGTCGAAATGTGGCCGATCGAGAACCTGACCCCCTACGAGCTGAACGTCAAAAAGCACGAGAAGGATCAGGTCACCCGCATCGCGGCCGCGATCGCCAAGAGCGGCAAGTTCGACCAGCCCATCGTGGAGGACCGCCACGGCGTGATCATCAAGGGCCACGGCCGCCGCCTGGCCGCCCTTGAGCTGGGCATGCGCCAAGTCCCGGTGGTGGTGCACGCCGACCTGAGCCCTGAAGAGGTCCGGGCGATGCGCCTGGCCGACAACCGCGTGGCCATCTCCGACATCGACAGCGACATGCTCAAAATCGAGCTGGAGGGCATCGACTCCATGCTCAAGGGCATCTTCGACGACAAGGAGCTGGACTTCATCGGCGCCGACCTGGGCGAGGTCAACGAAGACGCCTTCGTGAACGACATGGGCGAGGTGCTGGACGAGCAAAAGCGCGACATGGAAGAGCGCGTCGAGCGCGCCGCCGAGGAGCGCGTGCCCCTGTCCAAGGCCTTTGGGTTCAAGGACGTGTCCGCGAGCGCCCAGATCCACATCACGCGCCTGATGGCCAAGGCCCAGGCCGCCACGGGCCTGGAGGGTGGTGAGGCGCTGGCCGCCTACGCCGCAGCGCTGTGAACCAGCCCTTCGACCACGGCCGTTGGCGCAACGCCGACGGCACCTACAACGGCGTGGCAATGATGGCCGACATCACCGGGCTCTCCCGCGAGGAGATCGCCTGGACGTGGGACCGTCTCTCCACGCTGCTCAAGTCGGGCATGGCCAAGCATGAGGCCCTTGCCCTTGTCAAAGAACAAGCGAAATCGAAACCATGGACCAGTCCGAACACACCTACCTGATCGACAAGCGCTTCACCACCCGCGTGGAGCGCTCTGACCGCGTGCTGGAGGTCGCCGAGGCCTTCGGCATCGGGCTGGAAGACAAGGAATTCGTCGTCTTTGACCAGTTGCCGCTGCCAGTGCGCGACGGCGACGTGGTTTACATCACCGGCCAGTCCGGCGGGGGCAAATCCGTGCTCCTGCGCGAGCTCCAAGCCCAGATGGCCGCCCGGGGCAAGACCGTGGTCAACCTCGACACCGTGGAGCTGCAGGCGCGCCCACTGATCGACCAGATCGGCAAGGACACCAACGACGCCATCAGGCTGCTGTCGGCCGCGGGCATCTCCGACGCCTACCTCTACGTGCGCAAGCCGCACGAGCTCTCCGACGGGCAGCGCTACCGCTTTCGCCTGGCCAAGGCGATGGAGCAGGGCGCCCAGGTCTGGGCCGCGGACGAGTTCCTGGCTGTCCTGGACCGCACCAGCGCCCGCGTGATCGCCTACTCGCTGCAGAAGCAGGCCCGCATGGTCGGCGCCACGCTGCTGGTGGCCACCACCCACACCGACATGGTGGACGACCTCATCCCCGACCTGACCATCGAGAAGCGCTACCGCGAGAAGGTGCGCATCGAAGCCCAGGAACACGCCCGGGAGCTCGCCGAAATGAAAGCGTGCACCCGCGACGAACTCAACGAGCTGCTGCTCAAAGGAATCTGAAGTGATCGAACCCAATACCTCCCCCATCGAACCCAAAACCTTCGTGCAGCCAGCCATTACCGGCTACCGCCAGCTGAGCTATGCCGACGTGGAGCTGATGAACGAGATCAAGGCAATGGGCGAGCAGCTGCGCAGCCTGATCACCCGGGTGCAGACGCACATCCAGAACCAGCCTGAGCCTGAGCCGGCGCACTCACAGGTGACCTCACCCATGCGCTGGGCCGCTATCGGCCAGACCGACCTGCAGCAGGGCCTGATGGCACTGACCCGCGCCGTTGCACAACCCACGAGCTTTTGAATCCATGAACTTCGCTGAACTGAAACAGTCGAGCGCCGCCGGCGCCAAGCTGCTGGTCCTCTTCTACGGCAATGCCTGCGCCCCGTGCGCGCGGCTGAAGCCGCGCCTGGTGGAGCTGACCGACCGCATGGGCATCCCGCTGCACCAGCTCAACGTGGCGGCCGACATGCCCGCGGCGCGCGAGCTGGGCATCCGGGGCGTGCCCAGCCTGGTGGCGCTCAAGGACGGCCAGGCCGAGGTGCTGTTCACCGGCGAGCTGTCGGACGCCCAGATGAGCGAGCTGTTCATCGCCAAGGGTCTGGTGCGCGGAGCCGTCTGACGTGAGCGATCAAGTCCTCATCGACAACGAAGCAGTGCGGGTGGTGCGTCGGCAGCGCCCGACGCGCCATCGGCTGTCCCTGCTCCAGCACATCTACGTCGAGTGGGGCACGAAAGCCGATTGGGACGCCCTGTGCGAGCTGCACTACAAGGGCCATACGCTGGCCGCCGGCAGCCGCTTCATGCGCTGCGTGCTGGCCGAGCCTGGCCAGGCGCCGCAGCTGATCGGCGTCATGGTCTTTGCCAACCCGCGGCCCCTGGACGGCGGGCGCAACGAGGTGTTCCCGCGCCTCAAGCCCAACGTCAACGGGCGCGACAACCGCCTGATCAACCAGGCGCGCCTCGCCTGGATCAACAAGAACCTGACCTGGAACAACCGCACGGTCCTGGACACGATGTACCGCAGCGCGGGCATCGCTTACCGCTTCAAGAACCTGGCTTACCGCATGTACTGCAGCCACTACGGACGCAAGGCCGTGGAAAGCCGCAGCTCGATGGGCCGTTTCAACCCGTTCTCGATCAAGACCGGGATGAAGTTCACGAAACCCAAGCGCGCCGCGGCGCTGGACTCGG
>JACCDQ011319222.1_pt1 | contig 13828 bp, 12 predicted proteins | sample 7446031 | NCBI WGS metagenome assembly JACCDQ01 (sample SAMN15323442, study PRJNA562643) | freshwater metagenome | isolation source: river surface water | place: USA:Blue River Watershed | collected 2017-08-17 | reverse complement strand
TAAGGCGAAAAATTGAAAGATGCTATCCGATTAATCGTTACTTTTGTCTTTGAATTCTCAATACTGTATGGAAACCAATCACCAAAAAGAAGCTACGCTAGAACAAGCCATCGATTTAGGCCTCCGCCCCGACGAATTTGAACACGTCAAAGAAATCCTTGGTCGCACTCCAAATTTTACTGAAACAGCTGTCTACTCCGTTATGTGGAGTGAGCACTGCTCTTATAAAAACTCTATCCTTTGGCTCAAGACGCTGCCTAAAGACGGTCCACACATGTTGGTCAAAGCGGGCGAAGAAAACGCTGGTTTGGTCGATATCGGCGACGGTTTGGGTTGCGTTTTCAAAATCGAATCGCACAATCACCCGAGTGCACTAGAGCCTTATCAAGGCGCAGCAACCGGTGTGGGTGGTATCAACCGCGACATCTTTACTATGGGCGCCCGTCCGATCGCGCAGCTCAACTCTTTGCGTTTTGGCAATATTGAAGAAGCGCGCACCAAATGGTTGGTTAAAGGTGTCACCAAAGGCATCGGCGACTACGGCAACGCTTTTGGTATTCCAATTGTAGGTGGCGAGGTATTCTTTGACGAGTCTTACAACACCAATCCGCTCGTAAATGCTTTCTCTGCGGGCATCATCGACACCAAAAAAATCATCTCTGCCACGGCTAAAGGCCCAGGTAATCCCGTTTTTATTGTCGGTTCCGCTACCGGTAAAGACGGTATCGCAGGTGCCGCATTTGCTTCCAAAGACATCACCGAAGAATCTGCCAACGACCTTCCATCGGTTCAGGTTGGCGATCCCTTCATGGAAAAACTTCTCCTCGAAGCCACCATGGAACTCTCCACAACCGATGCCATTGTCGGGATGCAAGACATGGGCGCTGCAGGTATTACTTGTTCCACTTGTGAAATGAGTGCTGCAGGCAATGTCGGGATGGAAATCTTCCTAGACCGCGTTCCTACGCGTCAAGAAAACATGTTGCCCTACGAAATCCTGTTGTCAGAATCTCAAGAACGCATGCTTGTAGTGGTTCAAAAAGGCAAAGAGCAAATCGTCAAAGACATCTTTGATAAGTGGGACCTCCACGCCGAAGAAATCGGGCACGTCACCGACACTGGCCGCATCCGTTATTATATGAATGGTGAGCTCGTGGGCGATGTTCCTGCCGAATCACTCGTTTTGGGTGGCGGTGCCCCACAATACAAAAGAGAATATACTGAACCTGCTTACTACCAAGAGTTCAAAAAATTCGACATCTCTCAAGTTGCCGAACCTCAAGACCTCAAAGCGGTTGCTGACGCCATGCTCGGTTTGCCAAATATTGCCTCGAAGCGTTGGGTCTACGAACAATACGACTCTATGGTGGGTACCCGCAACATGACCACCAATCGCCCTTCCGATGCAGGTATCGTCAATATCAAAGGCACCAACAAAGCCCTCGCCATGACCGTAGACTGCAACTCGCGCTACGTCAATGCCGATCCAGAGGTTGGTACCATGATTGCCGTCTCTGAGGCCGCCCGTAACATTACTTGTGCCGGTGGAAACCCGAGCGCCATCACCAACTGCCTCAACTTCGGCAATCCCTACAATCCAGAATCTTATTGGCAGTTTGTAGGCGCCATCAAAGGCATGTCTGCCGCTTGCTTGAAATTTGAAACGCCAGTAACTGGCGGAAACGTTTCTTTCTACAATCAAACCGTCATGAATGGCAAAGAAGTGCCAGTGTTCCCTACACCAACGATTGGCATGATCGGTATTGTACCAGACAAAGATAAAATCATGACCCTTGACTTCAAGCAAAAAGGGGATCTCATTTTCTTGATCGGCGACTACACCGAAGACATCGCGTCCTCAGAGTACCTTGCCACATACCACGGCGTCAAGGCATCGCCAGCTCCGTATTTCGACCTCGACAAAGAATTCCAAATGCACCAAGCGATCAAAGGCTTGATTGCAGAAGGTTTGGTCAATGCCGTTCACGACGTCGCCGATGGTGGGCTCTATGTTTCGCTTGTCGAGATGTCAATGCCTAGAGGTTTAGGTTTTGATATCGTTTCCGATGCCGACATCCGTCTAGATGCCTTCTTATTTGGCGAAGGTCAGGGCCGCGCGGTTGTTTCTGTTACCGAAGAACAAGAAGAAGCATTTGTAGAATATATGGTCGCTTCTGGCGTCAACATGACCCTGTTAGGGCATGTTACCAAAGGCAAACTTCAAATAGACGAACAACATTACGGCTTCATCGCTGACGCCAAAGCCATTTACGACAACGCCTTGGGCGCACACTTAGAAAAATAAACATGGAATACAACACCACGCGTGGTCCGCTGATTTTGCCAGAATACGGTCGCAATGTCCAAAACATGATTGCTCATGCCATGGAACTGACCAACCGCACGGAGCGCAACCTCGCTGCCAAAGCCATTATCGAAGTGATGGGGCAACTCAATCCGCACCTGCGCGATGTCGAAGATTACCGCCACAAACTCTGGACACACTTATTTGTAATGTCCAATTTTGAGCTAGATGTCGACTCTCCCTACGAAAAACCAAAGCAAGAGGTGCTCAACGAGAAGCCACAACGCATGACCTATCCGTCTAGCAAAATTCGCTATGGTCACTACGGAAAATACACGCAGTCGATTTTAGAGGCCGCAATGGAAGTCACGGTTCCCGAAGAAAAAGAGTTCCTCAAGCATACCATGGCCAATTTCATGAAAAAACAGTTTTTGGCTTACAACAACGACACCGTAGAAAACCACGTGATCGCACAACAGCTCAAGGAACTTTCCAAAGGCGACCTCATTTTGGAAAACCCTGATGATTTAGTCCACACCAATACTTTGCTTAAAACAATGGGTATCGGACAAAATCAGCAAAAAAACCAGCGCTTTAACAAGCAAAAGAGCAACAACAATAACAAGTACAAAAAGAAAAAATTCATCAAAAAATAAAGCATGGCTTCTTTTGAAATATACGGTGGCAAACCACTCAAAGGTGAAATCATTCCGCAAGGTGCAAAAAACGAAGCCTTACAAGTGCTTTGCGCTCCCTTGCTGACCTCAGAAAAAGTCACCATTTCCAACATTCCAGATATTGTGGATGTCAATAAGCTTATTGCCTTGTTGCAAACGATGGGTGTGAAGGTCGAAAAGGTCGAGAAGGGTACGTATATTTTTCAGGCCAAAGAAATTGACCTCGCCTATCTAGAAACCGAAGATTTCAAAAAACGCGCGTCTTCTTTGCGCGGTTCCATCATGATTGTTGGTCCGTTGTTAGCGCGTTATGGTCGTGGATTCATTCCAAAGCCAGGTGGAGACAAAATCGGTCGCCGTCGCTTAGACACCCACTTTGAAGGTTTTGCGCTCTTAGGCGCCAAATTCAACTATGACGCCGGTGAACATTTCTATTCCGTAGAAGCTGCAAACCTCAAAGGCACTTTCATCCATCTAGACGAAGCATCTGTTACCGGTACAGCAAATATCCTGATGGCGGCTGTTATGGCCGAAGGAGAAACTACCTTTTACAACGCGGCTTGTGAGCCTTATATTCAGCAACTCTGTAAAATGCTCAACGCCATGGGGGCGCAAATTACAGGTATTGGCTCCAATATGCTCAAAATTCAAGGTGTCAAGTCTCTCGGTGGTTGTTTTCACCGCATTTTACCCGACATGATTGAAATCGGTAGCTTCATCGGCTTGGCCGCCATGACCCAATCCGAAATCACCATCAAAGATGTTTCCTGGGAAAACCTCGGCATCATACCTAATGTATTCAGAAGACTCGGTATCAAATTAGAGCGCCGCGGCGACGACATCTTTATTCCGGCTCAAGAAAAGTACGAAATCGAAACTTTCATCGATGGCTCTATCATGACCATCTATGATGCACCGTGGCCAGGTTTTACGCCAGACCTGCTTTCTATCATCTTGGTTGTGGCAACCCAAGCCAAAGGATCAGTGCTCATTCATCAAAAAATGTTTGAATCACGCCTGTTCTTTGTGGACAAACTCATCGATATGGGGGCACAAATCATACTTTGTGATCCACACCGTGCTACTGTCATCGGGCTCAACCGCGAACACGACCTCAAGGGCATTGAAATGACCTCGCCAGATATCAGAGCTGGTGTGTCGCTTTTAATTGCCGCTTTGTCCGCGAAAGGCAAAAGTGTGATCCACAACATCGAGCAGATTGACCGCGGTTACCAAGACATTGAATACCGCCTCAACAATATCGGCGCAGATATCAGACGCATCGGATGAAAAAGTCAAGTATCCTCTTCATCGCGCTCGTAGCCGCTTTTGCATGCTATGCGCTATGTTTTCGCCAAGAGACAACTTCAAATGCGCCGACAGACGCAATAGCACCTGAAATTGCACTCGCTTCTCCGAAAGGAAAGCTCCTCAAGCTTTCGAGCTTGCGTGGTAAAATGGTCTTAGTTGATTTTTGGGCATCATGGTGCGGCCCTTGTCGAAAAGAAAGCCCGAATGTAGTAGAAGCGTATCACAAGTACCATCAAAAAGAATTCAAAGCTGCGAAGGGTTTTGAGGTTTTCAGCGTGTCCCTCGACCGCGATGCCGAAGCCTGGAGGCAAGCCATTGTTGCCGATCAACTCGTTTGGAAATATCATGTGCTCGATGCGCAAGGCTTAGCTGCTGCCAACTATCAAGTGGCTACCATACCTAACGCCTTTCTGCTAGACGGCAATGGCGTCATTGTGGCAAGTGGAGCGCAACTACGCGGTCTCAACCTGCACATCACCTTAGATAAATTCTTGAAATAAACGGTCGCTTTAAAGAACTGCTTTAAATTCGTTCGAGCACTAAAGCTATGAGCTCGTCCATGGCTTGGTCAATACCTGTAGAAAATATTTCTTGAGGCCGATTGGCTACTCCTAAACAAATAGAGGTGCACTGATGCCCCAACGCTTTTCCGAGCGCAAAAATAGCCGAGCTTTCCATCTCAAAGTTGACAATTTGCAGCCCCTCGTGTTCAAAATTACCTAAAGCCAGATGGATGTTTGGCATGAGACTAGGTAGCCGCAAGGAGCGTCCTTGGGGTCCGTAAAACCCAGAACTCGTTACGGTAATTCCTTTTCTAACTTGATCCGAAGCAAATTTTTGAACCATTTCTGGGCAGGCCGCGCTCAGGTAGGGTGCAATACCTTTTGGAAATGAGACTTGCGTTTTCACCTCAGTTAACAAGTGCTGCTCTTCCTGACTCCATTCGATTGGGTAGAAATGAGCGATGTTGTCTAGCCCTAAAGCGTGGCTAGAAAGCACAAAGCTGTGTAACTCCATATTGGCTTGCAGCATGCCGCAGGTGCCAATCCGAACGATTTCTAGCCTTGATTTGTTAACTTTCTCGGTTCTTGTGCTTAAATCGATATTGACCAACGCATCGAGCTCAGCCATGCAAATATCGATGTTGTCGGTACCAATGCCAGTGGATAGCACGGTAAGGCGCTTGCCTTGGAAAGTACCTGTGTGACTGACAAACTCGCGGTGCTGAACGCGGTGTTCAATGGTGTCAAAAAACCGCGAAATTTTTGAAACCCGATCTTGGTCGCCAACTAAGATGATTTTGGAGGCGAGTTGTGCTGGTTGCAGCCCAAGATGATAAACCGCACCATTGGCATCGAGAACCAATTCTGTTGCTGGAAACTGCATAATTCAGAATGGACAGGATAAATTAAAGCGAACCGAATACTTTGGCAAGTAGGTCTGTGACACGCGCCGCAGGATTCACACGAATTTTGTCTTCTTCTTGCTGAACAATTAAAAACAAGCCGTCTATAGCACGTTGCGTAACGAATGCGTCTAAATCTGGGTTTATTTTTTCACCGCCTGTCAAGGCCATCGCTTGGTTATATTTGTTCATGAGTGGCGTCCATTTGGAAGTGAGACTTACTTTTGAGGTAGCTTCTTTCACCTTTGGTAAAAACGCGTTGTAAAGTTGTTGGCTGGTTTGGTTTTTAAGAAAGGTTGTAGCTGCGCCGTTTCCGCCTTTTAAAATAGCAAAACCATCTTGCACACTCATGTTGAGAATGGCTTGAGTAAAAATAGGTAGGGCTTCTTTAACCGCTTCTTCTGCCGCTCTGTTGAGGGTGGTTTCAAATTGCTCGACTTGGTTTGTCATGCCAAGCTGCACTGCTTTTTCCTTTACTTTAAGTGCATCAGGAGGGAAGGGCAGTCTAATTTGTGCATTCCCCAAAAAGCCATCAACCATAGCACTCTGGTTCACAGCATTTTTGATGCCGATTTGCAACGCTTCTTTGAGGCCAGAAATGACTTCATCGTTGGTGAGCTGAGGCGCGGAGGGAGCTGTTGTGATGTTGCTTACCCCGTTGGCCATGGTTAAGAGTTCTTGAGAAATCTTGGAGCACTGCGCCACAAAAAGTGAAAGAAAAGAAAAGAGCAGAATTTTCATGTTGACTTAGCGGATAACGTGGATCATGCCGGTTTTAACAGTTTTACCGTCGGTGTCTTTGTCTTTGAACCAAGCTTTCCAAGAATAGGTGCCCGGTTGAACTTTGACGCCATTGTAGTAGCCATCCCAGAAACCTTTGGTGTCGTAGGTTTCCCAAATGACTTCGCCCCAACGGTTATAGATTTCTAAATGGAAGTTCTCGTAGTCGATTCCTTCTACATAAAAGGACCAAACTTGGTTGTGTTCGTCGTCGTCTGGCGTAAATGCGGTTGGCGCATAGAAAATGACGTCAGAAACCACCTCGATATCTATCGTAATTGAATCTGAACAACCATCTACTGTGGTGACAGTGAGCATAATTGGGTACGTACCCACAATACCTTCAGGGTAGGTAATCAAGGCACTAGAACCTGTGCTCACAATATTTGTGGATCCTGGTGAAGACCAATTGTATTGCGCGATGTTACCCACAGAAACATCGTTGGTTTGTACCGTTGTTTCGAACCAAGTAACAGGGTTTTTGGAGATGGTAAAGTTGGCAATTGGATTGTCTGTAACGGTAAGGAGGTCATCAAAGAAACCATTGTAAATACAACCGTGTACAGAGGTCATGACCACTGATAAATCGTAAACACCCGGCTGAACAATTGTATGTAATAGGTCGTCTTGGTTAAGGACCGTAAAGCTATCACCATTGGAGAAAAGATACGATGTGCTCGCGATATCTTGGCCATTGCTCGACATATTGTGCAATTGGAAGTCACCTGGTGTACAAATTTGATTGTCTACTGCCGTAATGACAGGAATGATGTCGAGCGGGAAGATGATGGTCATGCACTCAGTGGTAGTGGGTGATCCACACGCTTCGCTGAGGGTAACGCAGTAAACCGTTCCGGAGTTGATGGGGTCAACAGTGATGCTGTTGCCGTTGCCGATTGGAATGCCGTCTTCTGTCCAAGAGAAATTGTAGGTGCTAGAACCCCCTGCGCCGATGGCTGAAAGCAAGATGCTAGACTCTGAGCAGATCATGGTGTCTTGGGTCAGGAAGGTGATGTCGAGTGGGCTCGGTTGGTTGATGTTTACGGAAATAGTTTGGATACACCCATTGGCATCGGTAACCGTACAAGTATGTAAGCCGGCGCCGAGGTCAAGCGCAGTAGCCGCTAAAGATGCAGAGATATCCCAATCAAAAGTGTACGGAGCAGTACCTAATTGCACGTCGATGGTGGCTTGTCCGTTGGCAATTGTATAACAATCGGCGTCTACCACATTGATGGCGCTCAGCACCATAGCTGGAATTTCTGCAATGGTTACATAAATGGTGTCTGAACAACCTGTTGTGTTGGAGGCATAACACCAATAGCTTCCGGCGCTGAGGCCAGTAGCTGTTTGGGAGGTTTGACCATTGCTCCATTGGTAGGTGATGACACCTGTTGCAGGTGTGACGTTTGCTGTTGCCGTTCCGTCGTTTCCACCTGGACAAGAAACAAGGGTCGTGGTAGCAGTAAAAGTTGCCGGAGTGTCTCCAACTACAGCTGTTGCTGTTGCACTACAACCGTTGCCATCAATTTGGGTAACGGTATAGGTGCCTGCGAAGAGGTTGTTTGCAGGGTTGCCTACAATTGCACCTGGGTTCCAGGTATATGTGCACGGCGTGGGGGAGCCAGCCCCTGGTGTAGCCGTGGCACTACCAACACCCTGTGTACAAACATCGGGCAAGACGGTTGTGGTCACGCTGGGGTTGGATCGGGTAATCCAGGTAGTGTCTTGGGTGATGGAGCCAATACTGGTTCCACAGGCTGCACCAGATAAGAAATAACCGGTAGTGCCTGGTGGAACGATATTGACATTGAGTGTGCCATTGTTGTATGGAAAGGTTTGGCCCAGGGTATTTGCCCAAACAAAATTGCTTCCAGGGCTATTGACCATAATATATGGAATTTGTGACATGGTGTAAGATGCCGTGTTGCTTGGTGAAGTTGGCAAGAATCTGCGGCCATCTTGGTTGGCACCCCAAACGGTATTGTTGCGACCAGGTGTGATGTGTGCTGTAGGCATAGGCATGTTGTTTTCGGAGCCTTGGATGGCTAAGCCACCGTTCCAGCCGGCACAAATTGGTTTGTTTCCGATATGTAACTCAAAGATGTTAGAAGTTTCGTACATCACGATTGCCATATAGTTACATTGTGCAGTACAGCTAAACATCATGATATTTTTGTACAAGACTACAAATTTTCTGTTTGGAGCAGTTCCAAGTGTTTGGTATTGAATCTGACCTCCCAAAGATGGGTTGATGTCTTGGTAGGTGAGCATGATGCTGTTTTTGGCGGCTGCAAATCCGGCATTTGGCAAAGTTCCAACACCACTTAAGGCCCAAGGACAATAACCTCCAGCATTGGATAGGTTGAACGAAACAATTCCGTTTGAACCAATCACACATTGTGTGTAGGTGTTGCCGTAGAAGCTAAACGGAAAACCGATGGCTACAGCACCAGACCAAGAGTCGTCTGAAAGTTGCACATTGGTCGGTGAATTGAGGTAGAGACCTGCAGCAGTTCCTGGAGTGGTTCCGGTGTTACAATTATTGATGATCACAGCTTGGCCTGGGCAAACAGTTGCGTCTTGACCTAGACATAAAGTTACGGGGCCTTGCGCATCAGCATTCGTGGCGTTCAATAGTGCGAGCGCAATGAATAAAATGCCTGAAAAAGTTGCGAGTAAAGTAGATTTTATTTTCATGTAGGTTGTATTCAAATAGTAGGTACTCACCTCAAACGTAAAAGCGAGTTCTTGGGTTGCTTTGAGCGTTGTAAAAATAACGACTTTTTTACCGAAGGTCAAATTTCTATTCATGCTTTTTATTTATGCTTTAAATTAGTGTCATTTTGACACTAATAAATTGTTGAAAAAAGATGGATTTTGGACCTTATTTTGAATTATTTTTGCCCAAGTTTACAAACTAAAACACCTTATTTATTATGTCAAATCAGTATCACGTAGAAATCGAGGCTTTCATGGATCGTGTTCGCGCAAAAAACGGCCATGAGCCAGAGTTTTTGCAAGCGGTTCAGGAAGTAGCCGAGGCGGTTATTCCTTTTATTGAGGCTAATCCGAAATACAAAACAGCAAAAATTCTCGATCGCATCGTAGAACCAGAGCGCACCATCATCTTCCGCATTCCTTGGCTAGACGACAACGGCAATGTTCAAGTTAACCGTGGTTACCGCGTTGAATTCAACAGTGCTATCGGGCCATACAAAGGTGGTTTGCGTTTTCATCCATCTGTTAACCTATCTATCCTCAAGTTTTTAGGCTTCGAGCAAATCTTCAAAAACTCCCTCACTACTCTGCCTATGGGTGGTGGTAAAGGTGGTTCTGATTTTGACCCTAAAGGTAAGTCTGACAACGAAGTAATGAAATTCTGCCAATCATTTATGTCTGAGCTCGCTCGTCATATTGGTCCTGATACCGACGTGCCTGCTGGCGATATCGGCGTTGGCGGTCGTGAAATTGGCTACATGTTTGGTCAATACAAGCGTTTGCGCAACGAATTTACAGGTGTTTTAACTGGTAAAGGCCGCAACTGGGGTGGTTCACTAATCCGTCCAGAAGCAACCGGTTACGGTACGGTTTATTTTGCAAAAGAAATGCTCGCAACCAAAGGCGAGTCTTTCAATGGCAAAATTGTTGCAGTCTCTGGTTCTGGTAACGTAGCACAATACGCTTGTGAAAAAGCAACCCAACTCGGCGCAACCGTTGTTACACTCTCAGATTCTGAAGGCTATATCTACGACGCAGCGGGTATCGATGCAGAAAAATTGGCTTGGGTCATGGATCTCAAAAACGTGCGCCGCGGCCGTATTTCTGAATACGCGAAACAATTCCCGGGTGCTCAGTTTGTTGCTGGCAAGCGTCCTTGGGAAGTGAAAGCCCATATTGCGCTACCTTGTGCCACCCAAAACGAGCTCAACGGCGACGAAGCACAAGCACTCGTTTCCAACGGCGTCATGTGTGTAGCAGAAGGCGCCAACATGCCTTCTACACCAGAAGCAATTGCAGTTTTCCAAGCGTCAAAAGTGTTGTTCTCTCCAGGTAAAGCTTCTAATGCAGGTGGCGTTGCCACTTCAGGTCTCGAGATGTCGCAAAACTCTTTGCGCTTGTCTTGGTCAGCAGAAGAAGTTGACGAGCGTTTACACAACATCATGGTGTCTATCCACGAAGCTTGTGTCAAATACGGTAAAGATGCCGATGGTACTGTTGATTACGTCAAAGGTGCCAACGTAGCTGGTTTCGTTAAAGTAGCCGACGCTATGCTTGACCAAGGTTTGGTTTAAGCCATCAAAATATAATTCATTGGAAAAGGCCTTCTCTCGAAGGCCTTTTTTATTTTTGCACCCTATGCCGATCCGATTGCTACTCTTATGCTGCGTTGCTACTTTCTTCAATGTCCGTGCTCAATATTTTATTGGGATGGGCGCTACTATGCACCGTTACGATCAGGTGCTGAGTGTTAAAGTGTTGAAGTCCTTCGATTTAGGTGGCTTTGGGCTAGATCTTGGTTTAGGGGTGGAACGCAGTTTACAAGGTGCCTTGGCACCCGCAGTAGGTCTTTTTTGGATAGATGCGCTTACCAAGTGTGCATTCAAGAAAACCTTGCCCTTTTATTCGTTTCGCTACCAATGCGATATGCAAAAATCAACTTTTTTAGACCTGCATCAGGGTGTTTATGGTGGTCTAGGTTTGGCATTTGGTCCAAAATATGAATGGGGAGTGGCACTATTTGCTGGGCTCGCTATGGAAACTTTAGCCGGACTCAACTACCAAAATAAACCCATCTTTTTCAACCCCCAGCTGCAGTTACATTACTTTTTATTCCGTGATTAAATTACTCAAACATTCGGCTTCTTTATTGCTGCTGAGCTCACTGTTGTTAGCTTGCCGCAAACAGGAAAGTTATCCTGACGTGCAGATTTTTGGTCATGCGGGTATGGGAATGGATATCGGCATGAGCGCCTTTCACGATAATTCGCTGGAGGCAATTGAACTTGCGTTGTCTTTGCCTTCTGTAAACGGTGTGGAGGTCGATGTGCGCATGAGTGCCGATGGCACGCTGTGGTTGTATCATGAAAATACCTTAGAAGCGCATACCGATGGTGAGGGTTGTATTTTTGAAACGACGGATCAAGCACTTGAAAAGGTGCGCTACAAAAGCCTGCACCATGAAAAATTAGCGCGTTTGGATCAGATCTGGCCTTACGTTCGCCCGCAGCACAAGGTCATTTTAGATCTCAAACACTGGAATCAATGTACAGCAGGTTATGTCGATATGCAGCTTTTTAAGGAAGCATTGTACGCTATTCCTTTGGAATTCAGGGGCCAAATCATTTTAGATTCTTCAAATCCAAATTGGTTGGCACAAATCAGTCAGGATTTCAAGGTGGTGTTTTCTACCGTAACTTTTGAGGAAGGGCTCAAGCAACTCGAAAAAGTACCTGCGCTTGCAGGATTAATGATGCGCAGCAAGGATATCACGGCCGAGCAAATTGCCTATTTGAAAACGCAGAACAAGGAAAGTTATCTTTTTGAAATGCGCTCGAGTAAAAAGCAAAGGGCCGCTTTACAAAAGCAGCCCTCGGCGATTTTAGCAGATGACCCGCGCGGTGCGTTGGTCATTAGAGATTGATGTTAAACCTTGTAAAAAGGTAATTTGACCACTTTTGCTTTGATTCCTTTTTCTCTGATTTCAATAAAAATTTCACTTTCCAAAGCGCTGTGACTCGTTTGAACGTAACCTAAGCCAATTCCGACCTTCATGCTTGGCGACATCGTGCCTGAAGTGACTTTGCCAATGACGGCTCCGTTTGCATCTAAAATAGGGTAGTCGTGGCGTGGGATGCCGCGATCGATCATTTCAAAAGCAACGAGTTTTCTAGTAACGCCAGCTTCTTTTTGGTCTTTTAAGAATGCGGAGTCAGTGAAGTCTTTGGTGAATTTAGTGATCCAACCTAGGCCTGCTTCTAAAGGTGATGTTCTGTCGTCGATGTCGTTTCCGTACAAACAAAAGCCCATTTCTAAACGAAGTGTGTCGCGTGCAGCGAGGCCAATAGGCTTGATGCCCCAGTTGGCGCCAGCAAGAAATACAGCATCCCAAAGTTTTTCGGCATCTTCGTTTTTCACGTACACTTCAAAGCCGCCAGAACCTGTATAGCCCGTAGCCGATACCATTACGTTTTCAATGCCGGCGAAGGTGCCGTATTGGAAAGTGTAGTAGGTCATGTTGCTCAAGTCAATTGAGGTGAGGCTTTGCATCGCTTCTGCAGCTTTTGGGCCTTGAATAGCTAGTAAAGAATATTGATCTGATAAGTTTTGCATTTCGACACCGAGGTCGTTGTGGCTGGCGATCCAGTCCCAGTCTTTTTCGATGTTCGAGGCATTGACGACAATAAAGTAGGTCTCGGCGTCGATGCGGTAGATGATGAGGTCGTCTACAATACCGCCTTTACCATTGGGCATACAGCTGTATTGAGCTTTGCCGTCAAAAAGAACGGCAGCATCGTTGGTACAAACTTTTTGAATGAGCGCCAAGGCATTTGGTCCTTTTAACAAGAACTCTCCCATGTGCGAAACGTCAAAAACGCCCACGCCATTGCGGACGGTGTCGTGTTCGGCATTGACGCCTTCGTACTGTACGGGCATGTTGTAGCCTGCGAACGGTACCATTTTGGCGCCGAGTTCGCTGTGCTTGTGGCTGAGGGCTGTGTTTTTCATGTTATCCTTTAACGCGTTCTACGTAGACACCTGTACGGGTATCGATTTTGATGACCTCACCGTTGTCGATGAACAAAGGAACGCGAACTTCTGCGCCTGTTGCAATGGTTGCGGGCTTCATGGAGTTGGTAGCGGTGTCGCCTTTAACACCTGGCTCGGTGTAAGTAACCTCAGAGATGATGTACATTGGCAATTCGACGACCAATGGCATTTCTTCTTCTGCATGATACAGAATATTTACAGTCATTCCTTCTTGCAAGAATCCAGGTTTTTCGACCATTTTGAGTGGAATGCTCACTTGTTCGAAGGATTCGTTGTTCATAAAGATGTAGCCTTCTGCCTCTTGATAGAGGTATTGGTACTCGCGGTTTTCAATGCGAACAGGTTCAATTTTGTGACCGGCAGAGAAAGTGTGGTCTAGGACCTTGCCACTTTCAATTTGACGCATTTTGGTGCGCACAAATGCGGGGCCTTTACCCGGCTTCACGTGTTGGAATTCGATGATTTGAAAGAGTTTTTCGTTGTGCTTGATGCACAAACCGTTGCGGATATCTGCAGTTGTTGCCATAATTCTAATTCAATTTTGCGCAAATATAGCCGAATTCCTATTGTTATCAACAC
>JACCDQ010192338.1_pt1 | contig 13829 bp, 13 predicted proteins | sample 7446031 | NCBI WGS metagenome assembly JACCDQ01 (sample SAMN15323442, study PRJNA562643) | freshwater metagenome | isolation source: river surface water | place: USA:Blue River Watershed | collected 2017-08-17 | reverse complement strand
GCGGCTGGTTCGAATCCAGGCTCAGGCTCCACACCGGCGCCAGCTTCTTCACGTTGCCGCGGTTGATCTGGGTCAGCTTCGAGAAACGCTGCTGGCCATAGCCCATGCCGTAGGTCGTAACGTCACCTGCAGTCTTGGTATCGTTGATCAGGTCCGCAGCCGACGGACCCATTGCCATTGCAGGTGCCGACACAGCGGCGCCCAGCGCGGTCGCCAGGGCCAGGCCCAGCACCTTGCTCGTCATCTTCATGATGTCTCCCATTGTTATAAAAAAGATCGCACTGCCGGAAAAACAATGCATCCTTGACTTGATCGTGTCCTCGTTTGTGACAAGTTGCCGATCAGCGAGGCGATTGTACATAAGCTTTTCGTGTGAAAACCAACTTTGCCAACAAGGAAAACGAAATATTTTGCAGGCGTTCTGATGATGCAAAGCATCAGTTTTAGGCGACCTAAAACAGGGCCCGAATTTCGCGAAAATTTTGGCAGGGATGTTGCGACGCAACAGAAATGCGCGCCATCGCGGCGCACTGCGCGCAGGCCAACCGCGAACGCGATCAGGTGATGAGAGTGTCGTCAGTGCGGGTGACTTTTTCGGTGTCGATCCAGCTGATCGTGACCTTGTCGCCCGGCTTGCCGCCGCGGAAGCGGAAAGAGAAATACGGATCGCGGGCGACCGACATGCCGAAGTGCACATGCAGCACCGGCTTGCCATTGCAGTCGCCACGGACCGTTTGTATGTAATGCGGCAGCACCAGGCGCCCCTGGACGTCCCAGGTCAGGCGCGACAGCATGCGGTGCTTCATCAGGATCTTCACTTCGACCCAGTCGCCGTTCATCACGGCGCGCACGCGCATCGGTTCGGCGGGCGTCGTCATCCGAGGCATCCTCCGATCATGACCGTGATGTCGCGCAGCGTGAAATACCATTTGCCGCCGGCACGCGCCGCAGCCACCAGGGTCGAGGTCTCGGCGACCTTGATGCGCACCGAGAATTCGGCATCGTTTTCGGGCAGCACATTGAAGCCAACACAGACCGGCATCGGATTGTGATCGGCAATCAGCGCGATGAAATCCGTATCCGGCAAATTGCAGCGGATCGTCACCGGCACATTGGTGCCGTTCTCTGCCAGCTCGGGCGCATCGAGCAACAGCTCATTGTCCCTGGCGCGACTGAGGTTGGGCGCATTGCCGCGATCGACCACGGTGCGCGAGGTGTTCGGCGTCGTGGTGTCGCCGCTCATCGCGATCACGAAGGCTTCAAGGCTCTTGGCGGAATAGACAGCACCATTCCAGTCGCTGCCCCACGCGCCTTGGGCAAACACATCCGACGGCTTGAGCAATCCCGAGCCGAACGCGATCGCGAAAGCCGAAGCCACGCGCATCAGGTCACGCCGGTTTTTGTCCAAGGTGGGTCTCCGCTTCAGGCTTTGGGGATGAGATAAGGTAAGGCACTGCCGGACGGCATTGTGCCACCGTTTTTAAAATCGCAGCGGACCTTGTATGCCGACCTTATTTCGGGCGACGCGTATCGACACCGCGCACCGGCCCCCAACTACGGTTCTGCTCGGCGAGGTTGCCATTGAGCCCGTTGACCGCCGGCGGCAGCACCACCAGCGACGCATCATTGACGCGGCAATTATTCATGCAGGCTTCGATTTTGACGTCCGGCTTGCCATTGACGTCGAACATGCCATGCGCCGTCGACATGCCGTCGCGATTCGGCATCCGTGCTTGTGCCTGCGCGATCGTCTTTTCCGACAACGTGAAATCGGGCGAGACGATGTCGGCCAGGTGCAGCAGGTAGGCGGTCGCCGCATAGACTTCGTCGACCGACAGACTCTTCGGTTTGTCGAACGGCATCGCGCGTCGGATGTAATCCCACAGCGTCGAGACATTGGCCACCTTCATGAAGGTCGTCTTTGCATTCTCGGTGATCGCCGTCAGGCCGGTGACGCGGCCGCGCTCGATATCGGCCTTGGTGGTGCCGCCGATCAGCGGCGGGAACACCGCGGGCGATTCGCCGAACGCGCCATGGCAGCTTGCGCATTTCGTTTCCCACAGCTTCTCGCCCTGCACCACCGAACCCGACCCGGCCGGCAGGCCGGCGAAGTCAGGACGCACGTCGATGTCCCAGGCAGCGACTTCGGAAGGCGTGGCCTTGCGACCGATACGCGCATAGTTGTCAGCGGCAGCAGCGGTCGATGGCATGACCAGCAGCGCCGGCAGCGACACGCTCAAGCATGCCTCAAGCAGCAAGGCCGCCAGCACAGCGCGCGGTGCCGACGCGATGGCCCGCGCCCTTCCCGCTTGCACCGCTTGCACCGCCTGCACCGCCTGCACCGCTGCACCCGCGCGGCTGCGGCGAACGAGGTCAGGAGATCTGGACATTCACCACCTCCCCCGAGCTTTCAACCCGCCACGACTGTATGCCATTGTTGTGATACACCGAGCGCGTGCCGCGCACGGCGCGCAGCTCGCCAATCTTCGGCTGCACGTAACCGGTCTCGTCGATGGCGCGCGACTGCAGGATGCAGGGCTTGCCATCCCATTCCCAGTCGATATTGAAACGCGTCAGGCATTTCGGCAGCACGGGGGACTCCAGCCGCGCCGTCTTCCAGTTGCGCCCGCCATCGACAGACACATCGACGCGCTTGATCGTGCCGCGGCCCGACCACGCCACCCCGCTGATATTGAAGAAGCCCTTGTCCAGCAGGCGCTGCCCGCCGGACGGTGTCGTGATCACCGACTTGCATTCCTGGATCAGTGCATACTGCCGGTGCAGGCCGTCGGGCATGAAGTCGAGGTATTGCGTCGACTCTTCGCGCGTCGCATACGGCGCGTCGCCCACCTCGAGACGGCGCAGCCATTTGACCCAGCACACGCCCTGCACGCCCGGCACCACCAGCCGCAGCGGATAACCATTCTCGGGGCGCAGCATCTCGCCATTCATGCCCCAGGCGACGATCGCATCGTCGAGCGCGCGTTCGATCGGAATCGAGCGCGTCAGGCCCGCGCCGTCCGCGCCTTCGGCCAGGATGAATTTGGCTTTCGATTTGTCGATGCCGCAGTCTTCCAGCAGCAAGGACAGCGGTACGCCGGTGAACTCGCAGCACGACAGCATGCCATGCGTGTACTGCACCGAGGGCACGGCCGGGCTGCCCCAGTCCATCGCAGTGTTGGCACCGCATTCGATGAAATGCATGCGTGACACCGAAGGCAGGCGCAACAGGTCGGCCATCGTGTAGACCTTGGCGGAAGCGACCAGACCATTGACCATCAGGCGATGCGAAGCGGGATCGAGGTCATGCCAGCCCGCATGGTGGCGCTCGAAATGCAGGCCGCTGGGGGTGATGATGCCGAACAGGCCCTGCAAGGGCGTGAACGCGATGCTGCTCTCGCGACGACGCGTCAGCCCCGGCGATTCGCGACGCTGCAGGTTGGCTTCGTATTTCGACGGCAGGCCATACGGTGCCTGCGCGACCGGGTTGCCAAGGCTGGTCGCCGCCTTTTGCGGCTGCAGGATCGCAAGCTCGCCATCCGGGGTCGGATGGTCGAGCGCCAGCACACTGCCGCTGGCCAGCGCAGCGCTGGCCGTGACGAAGCTCTTGCGCAGAAAATCGCGCCGTGCCGAATCGAGGCCCTTGCTGGCGATCTCGTCTGCCAGCGTATCGGGCACGAAGTTTTCGGGCGCGGGCAGCAGGCGGCCGAACCTCTGCTTGCTCATGGCGATATCCCGGTGCGTCCTTACTTGGCGCAGGCGATGCGGACCAGCGTCTCGTCGACGCTACCTGCCGCGGGGTTGACCCAGGGGCCCGGCTGGTACACGGCCTGCACCATCTTGTTGTTGCCCATGCCGCCCGTGTGGTAGAAGCTCAGCATGTGGCGATGTGCGCCCTTGTCGCATTCATACTCGTCCTGGCCCTTGACAGACATGTAAGGCCGACCATCCAGGTCCTGCTCGGCTTTGTAGTCATACAAGTGCCACATCTGGACAATGCCGACGCCAACGGTCTTGATCGAGTCGCGGTCGATATAGACAGCCAACTGGTCGGCCGCAACGTCGACACGAGCCCAGTCGGCGTGCGCCTGGGTCGCCAGCAGGGCGAGGCTTAGGGTGGCGAAAATCTTCTTCATTGAATCTGGGTACTCCGGTTGTCCTGCGCGCTCACGGGTGCAAGCAAAGATGCGCTTGCGGAGTATATCAGTGCAATTTTTTGCCTGTACAATCGACAACACGGAACGGCTGGCACAAGCAAGCATCAACAGCCACACGCGGTCGCCGAACCGACAGAACACTTCACAAACCGCTTGCAGCAAGCGCTGCAGGAGACAAGCTATGCGACCCACTTCCCCGCGCGCCGCGCTGGCGGCGACTTCGCCTTGCGCCCCCGCGCTTCGCTTCCGACTTTCCGTGGCCATGGCCGCTACCATCGCGCTGTTTGCGCTGGCGCCCTCGCCTTCGCGTGCGGCCGATGCGCAAGCACTCTATGTAAAGGGGCTGGCCGCAACCTGCGCCAACTGCCACGGCACCCAGGGCAAGGCCCAGAAGGACGCGACCGTGCCCGGGCTGGCCGGCCTGAAGGCCGACTACATCATCGAACAAATGCAAGCCTTCAAGAGCGGCGCACGCTCAGCGACGATCATGCACCAGATCGCCAAGGGCTATAACGACGAACAGGTCAAGCAGCTGGCGGATTACTTCGCCGGCCAGAAATGAGGGGATGAACATGGACCGCAGAACATTCCTGCAAGCGGGCGCTGCGCTCGCGCTGCTGGGCACCGGCGTTTCCGCGCACGCGATGCGCGGCGCCAAAGTCGTCGTGATCGGTGGCGGTTACGGCGGCGCGACAGCGGCCAAATACCTCCGCCTGCTGTCGGACAAGGCCATCGACGTCACGCTGGTCGAACCGAACAAGGAGTTCATCTCCTGCCCGCTGTCGAACCTGGTGGTGGGCGGCAGCCGCAAGCTGGCCGACATCAGCCGGCCGTATGCGAACCTGACCCGCAACTACGGCATCAGCGTCGTGCATGACATGGCCGCCAGCATCGATACCGCATCCCGCATCGTGAAGCTGGCCGGTGGCACCTCACTCAGCTACGACAAGCTGGTGCTGTCGCCGGGCATTGACCTCAATTTCGCCAGCATCGAAGGCCTCGAGCAGGCGCATGCCGATGGCAGCGTGCTGCAGGCCTGGAAGGCCGGCGCCGAGACTGTCGCGCTGCGCAAGCAGCTGGAGTCCATGCCGGACGGCGGTGTGTATGCGATCACGATTCCTGAAGCGCCCTTCCGCTGCCCGCCCGGCCCCTATGAGCGCGCTTGCCAGGTCGCCTGGTATTTCAAGAACTTCAAACCCAGGAGCAAGGTGCTGGTTCTGGACGCGAACCAGGACGTGGTGTCCAAGCCCGGCCTGTTCAAGAAAGCCTGGGCCGAGCAGTATGCGGGCATCATCGAATACCGCAACCAGCACAAGGCGATCGCCGTGTCGTCCAAAGAGGGCCTGATCAAGTTCGACGTGCAGGGCGATGTGAAAGCCGACGTGATCAATGCGCTGCCCGCCATGCGGGCCGGCAAGATTGCTCAGCAAACCGGTCTGGTCAACATGGCCAACAATCGCTGGTGCGGCGTCAACTACCAGAGCTTCGAATCGGCGGTTGCGAAAGACGTGTTCGTGATTGGCGACGCGATCCAGGTCGCGCAGCTGATGCCCAAGAGTGGCCACATGGCCAACAACCATGCCAAGGTCGCGGCCGCAGCCATCGTTGCCCAGCTGTCCGGCTTCGATCCCAACCCGCAGCCGATGCTGACCAATACCTGCTACAGCTTCATCGACGACAAGAACGTCGTGCACGTGGCCAGCGTCCATGAATACGTGGCCACCGAGCGCACATTCAAGGTCGTGCAGGGTTCGGGCGGCGTATCGACCGGCCCGACCGAGCTCGAAGGCTCCTATGCCAACAACTGGGCCCGCACCATCTGGGCAGACATGCTGGAGTAAGCTCTAATGAAGTGTTCGCTGTCTCGCCTGCTGTCCCCGCTGCTGTCAGCGTCGACGGCGCTGGTCGCGGTCGCGATGCTGTCGGCTTCCGCCGCAGCGCTGGCCATCGACGACAAGCCGCCGATGGCCATCGAGAATGGCGGCCGCATGGAATTCATTCATGCGATCCGCAGCGGCAAGCTGACGGCGGCGCAGAAGACCGCGCTAGAAGCCCGGCTCGCGGCAGAATGCGAGGCCCCGACCAATCCGATCACGCAGGGCATGATCGAGACGCGCGGTCCCGGCAAGTGCATGGCTTTCGTACGCAACCAGTGCAATTGCACAGATTGCGAGATGCCCACCTACTGCCTGCCGCCCGAGGCACGCTGATCGACTCTGGACAGGACTGCCCTGGCTCCCATGGATCAACAGCCGATCGATCACGCCCCCGTCGACTGGTACTTCGATTTCATTTCCCCGTTCGCCTACCTGCAATGGCATCGCTTCAGGAAGGAAGCGCCGTCTCTTGCGCTGCGGCCGGTGCCGGTGCTGTTCGCAGGGCTGCTCGCGCATTGGGATAACAAAGGCCCGGTAGAGATTCCGCCGAAGCGCGGCTGGACTTATGCGCATTGCCTGTGGATCGCGCGCCGCCACGGGATTGCGATGCAACTGCCTGCCGGCCATCCTTTCAATCCGCTGCCGCTGCTGCGGCTATCCATCGCCCTCGGCAATACGTCCAAGGTCATCGATCGCCTGTTCGCCTATGTCTGGCGCGACGGCCACCTGCCCGACTCGGCCGCCGACTGGCAGCAACTGCTGGATGAGCTCGGCGCATCACCGGCGCAACTGGACACCGATGCAGTCAAGGCCACCCTGAAAGCCAATGGGGAACGGGCCATCGCAGCTGGCGTTTTCGGGGTGCCGACTGCGGCAGTTGGCAGCGAGCTGTTCTGGGGGGTCGATGCGACCGATATGCTGCTGGCCTGCGCTGGCGGCGACCCCTTCTTCTCATCGCCCGAATATCGCCGCGCGTACGACTTGCCGGTGAGCCTGCAGCGCAAACGCAAGCCCGATATTCGCTAGGCTGAGCGTCCTTTGTGCACGCCGTGCCTTGATTTGCCTCAGCAAGACAAAACCAAATCAAAACAAGGGCTAAGTTCAATTCCGCGCAAGTCATCCACAGACTTATCCAAGCAATGTGTGGATAATTTTCTGCCGTTGAAGCGCCGCCCGGGAATGTCGACCCTCAGCCTCCGGCAAGGGTAACGAGGCTTGCGCGGCCGATTTGCACTTGAAGGCAAGAATTTATTTCGCTCACGGATTAAAATCAGGCGCACACGGGCGGCAACGTGGCTGCCCGACGAAGATGTTGTCCTGCCCTATGATTTCTGCTTTCAGCGCGACTGCCCGACGAATCGCTGGCGCCGCCCTGTTGCTGGCGCTGGCCGCCTGCGACTCCGGCCCGAAGACCTATGACGACTGCATGCTGCACGCATCGCGCAACTCGGAAAAGGACCGCCAGTTCCGCGCCATGGCCGAGCGCTGCAAGGAAGAATTCCGCAACAAGTAAAAAAGGCCTGCGCTCGGCGCAGGCCTCTGTACTTGCCGCTGCAACTCAGCGCAGCCTGAAAACGGACACCGACTGTGCCAGGCGCGCCGCCTGATCTTCCAGACTGGCTGCCGCGGCCGCCGCCTCTTCCACCAGCGCCGCATTCTGTTGGGTGACCTGGTCCATCTGGGTGACGGCCTGGTTTACCTGGTCGATGCCCTGGCTTTGCTCATGGCTGGCGGCACTGATCTCCGACATCAGGTCCGTCACGTGGCGTACCGATTGCACGATGTCCTGCATGGTGTCGGTTGCATGCGCGACCAGACGACCACCGGCCTCCACCTTTTGCACCGAATCATGGATCAACTGCCGGATCTCGCGCGCCGCGCCAGCGCTGCGCTGCGCAAGGCTGCGCACTTCGCTGGCGACCACCGCAAAGCCTCGCCCCTGTTCACCGGCACGCGCGGCTTCCACCGCGGCGTTCAGTGCGAGGATATTGGTCTGGAAGGCAATGCCGTCGATCAGGCTGATGATCTCGGCGATTTTCTTCGCCGATTCGCTGATGCCTTCCATCGTCGTGCCCACTTCCGACACCGCATCACCCCCCTTGCGGGCAACGTCGGAGGCCGAATGCGCAAGGTGGTTACCCTGCTGTGCATTCTCGGCGTTCTGCTTCACGGTCGACGCGAACTGCTCCATGCTGGCCGCCGTCTCTTCCAGGCTGGATGCCTGCGCTTCCGTGCGGCCTGACAAGTCCATGTTGCCCTGCGCGATCTCGCGGCTGCCAATGTGAATCGCTTCCACGTTGGCGCGCACATCGCCGACCACGGCCACCAGGTTGGCGCTCATCTGCTGCAGCGCCTGCAACAGCTGCCCGGTATCGTCGCCGCGGTCCACCTTCACCTGCTGGGTCAGGTCGCCGCCCGCGATGGCGCGTGCCACACGCGTGGCCGTGTGCAGCGGCGACACGATCGCCTTGTACAGCGCCAGCCATGCGGCCAGCAGCAGCGCCAGCGACGCCAGCTGCATGCCCAGCATCGAGCCCGCCGCGCCCTTGAGCATCGTCATGATGCTCATCGCCGCGACCAGCAGCGACGGCAAGCCAAAGCCCAGTCCGATGCGCAGCGACAGGCGCATGTCGCGTATCGCCGCAAGCCTGGCTGCCAGCCCGGTGCGCACCACCGCGCCGTTGCGGATGGCAAGGCCGCTCGCCTTCCCTTCCCTGAACTTGCGATAGATCGCGTCCGTCGCTGCCACCTGCTCGCGCGTCGGCTTGCTACGTACCGACATGTAGCCGACCGGCTGGCCGCGCTCGACGATGGGCGTCACATTGGCGACCACCCAGTAGTAGTCGCCATTCTTGCAACGGTTCTTCACCATGCCGGTCCACGGCACGCCGGACTTCAGCACCCGCCACAAGTCATCGAAGGCTTCCGGCGGCATATCGGGATGGCGCACGAGGTTGTGCGGCGACCCCATCAGCTCTTCTTCCGTGAAGCCGCTGACCTCGATGAAATACGGATTGATGTAGGTGATGCGCCCCTTGAGATCGGTCTTGGAAACGATGGACTTCTCGGCGCTGAGTTCAACTTCGTTGTTGGTGACGGGCAGATTGGTGCGCATGATGGCGGCTCGGGTCCTCGAGTTGATTGAACGGGAAGCAAAGCGCCTTGAACGGCCCTTCCCTGTTGCTCGCTATCCTGCACTGAGGCAGGGGGCAGACAACACGGAAACAGCGCAGGGAATCCGGCGCTGTTTCCATATTCATGACGAGGAAGCAACACAAACGGCCCTGGCGCGGCTGTCCATAGCCGTCATGGCCGGGTATCCGGCGCGCCCGCTCAGATCCTGGGCACCTCAACCACATCGCCGAGCATGGGCACGCTGGCCCGCCAATGCAGCTCGCGTTCGATGCGACAGCGCAGCGCATCGGCGGCGGCCGGTTCGCCGTGGGTCAGGTAGACATGGCGCGGGGGTTTGGGCAGCGTGCGCAGCCAGTCGATGATTTGCGATGCATCGGCATGCGCCGACATACCAGGCAGCGATACCACCTCGGCATTGATGCGCACATCCTCGCCGAAGATGCGCAGCTCGCGTTCGCCCGCGGCCAGCCGCGCGCCACGCGTGCCGCCGGCCTGGTAGCCGGCGAGTACGATGCTGCTCCGGTGGTCCGGACCGAAATTGCGCAAGTGATGCAGGATGCGGCCGCCGGTGGCCATGCCGCTGGCGGAGATGATGATAGCCGGATAGACCTGCCCCGACAGCTCGCGCGACTCTTCCACCGTGCGACAGAATTTCGCGACATGCGACAGGGCCAGGCAGTCCTGCTTCGATAACCGATGCTCGGCGTGATGGCGAAGGTAGATGTCGGTGGAATCGATGGCCATCGGGCTGTCGAGGAAGACCGGCAGGTCGGGGATGCGTGAGGCGCGCTTGAGCTGAAGAATCTGGTACAGCAGTGCTTGCGCGCGGCCGACCGCAAAGGCCGGGATCACGACCTTGCCGCCGCGCGCCGCCGTGCGCGCAATGACATCGGCCAGCATGGCCGCGCTGTCTTCATAGCCATGGCTGCGGTCGCCATAAGTTGATTCGACGACCAGCGTGTCGCCGGTCTCGATGTTGGCCGGCGGCTTCATCAGCAAGTCGTCCGGGCGGCCGATGTCGCCGGAGAAGAACAGGCTGCCCCCTGCGCTACGCATCTCGACCGAGGCTGCGCCGAGGATATGGCCAGCCGGCCGCAGCCGCACCTTCAGGCCGGCAAGGTCGATCGCATGATCGAATTCCAGCGGACGCAATTGGCGCAGCGCATACCGCGCATCTTCCTCGGTGTACAGCGGCAGTGCCGGATCGTGGCGTGAAGACTTGTGGCGGTTTGCGAAATTCGCATCCTCTTCCTGCAGGTGGCCGCTGTCGGGCAGCAGCAGGCCACACAACGCAATGGTCGAAGGCGATGCATACACCGGCCCCTTGAAGCCGTTGCGCACCAGCAGCGGCAACGCGCCAGAATGATCAAGATGCGCATGGGTGAGGATCACCGCATCGAGCTGCGTCGGGTCGAATGGCAAAGGCTGCCAGTTCATCAGGCGCAAGTTCTTGTAGCCCTGAAACAGACCGCAATCGACCAGCACGCGCGCGCCGTCATGTTCGATCAGGTATTTCGAGCCAGTGACGGTGCCAGCACCGCCCAGAAAAATCATCTTCACGCGGCGTCCTTTTGTCTGGTGTCGGTGCCGCTGATCATGCCAGAATTTGGCATGATGGGGTCGGCAGATTGCGATAGGCATGGCTGCCAGCAAGATGCCACCCCGCCACCGACCGCTCGTCCACCCGAATGATGTCCCGACGCCATGGGAGACCCGATGAACGAAGGTAGCACTGGCATGACGACAGGAATGACAACGGGCATGAGGGCAGCCATGCGGACCAAGATGGGGTTCGGCAAGCCGGACGGCGCAGGCGAGGGCCGGCGCGGGCTGGATGCGGCAACTGCCGCACGCCGCTTGCGGGAAGAAGGACCGAACGACATCGGCCTTTCGCAGCAGCGCAGCCTGCGCGCGATCGTGGTCGAGGTGGGCACCGAGCCGATGTTCCTGTTGCTGATCGCCGCCGGCCTGGTTTATCTGCTGATGGGCGATGCCGGCGAGGCACTGGTGCTGCTCGGCTTCGTGCTGGCGATCATGGGCATCACAATTCTGCAGGAACGCCGCACCGACAACGCGCTGGAAGCCTTGCGCGACCTGTCAAGCCCACGTGCGCGCGTGGTGCGTGACGGCACGCCTGTGCGCATTGCCGGCAGCGATGTGGTGCGCGAGGATGTGCTGGTGCTGGCCGAAGGCGACCGTATCGCCGCTGATGGCGTGCTGATGGAAGCGCACGAACTGGCGGTCGACGAATCGATGCTCACCGGCGAATCGCTGCCCGTCACGAAAGCTGCCGGCGATCCGGTGTACGCGGGTACGCTGGCCGTCAGCGGCCAGGGCGTGGCGCAAGTCAGCGCCATCGGTCGCCACACCGAGATGGGCCGCATCGGCGCCTCGCTCGCTGAGCTCGATCTCGAAACCTCGCCGCTGCGACGCCAGATGGACCGCCTCACGCGGCGCTTTGCAGCGCTCGGCCTGCTGCTGTCGCTGGTCCTGGCCGCAACCCTCTGGATGGTCCGCAACGACCCGGCGCAGGCGCTGCTGGCCGGGATCGCGCTGGCGATGTCGCTGCTGCCGCAGGAATTCCCGGTCATCATGATCATCTTCTTTGCCTTCGCCGCGCGTCGGCTGGGCAAGCTGAAGGTATTGACGCGGCGACTGGGCGCCATCGAGACACTGGGGCAGACCTCGGTACTGTGCGTCGACAAGACCGGCACGCTGACCCACAACCAGATGCAGGTGGCTGCGCTGCGCACAGCATTGGGCGAGCATGCGGCCAGCATGAAAGCCGATGCAGGCAGCCTGGCCGACGACATGCACGAACTGGTGGCCACGGCGGTGCTGGCATGCGAGATCGTGCCGCACGACCCGATGGAAAAAGCGATCCTGGACTTCGGCGCAGCAGCCGCCGAAGTCCAGGCGGCTCCCGGCAACCGGCAGCTCGCGCGCGAATACGAGCTGTCGCCAGAACTGCTCGCAATGTCGCATGTCTGGCGCAGCGCCGATGGCGCACCCGATATCGTTGCCGCCAAGGGCGCCCCCGAAGCGGTCGCCCTGCTGTGCCGGCTACCCAACGCGCAGCGCGAACGCGTGATGGCCGATGCCGAGACGCTGGCAGCACGCGGGCTGCGCGTGCTGGGTGTGGCGCGCGCCAGCCACCCGGCCGACACCGACTGGCCGGCAGCGCAGACCGACTTTCATTTCAACTGGGTTGGCCTGGTCGCGCTGGCCGATCCGTTGCGGCCTGAGGTGCCGGAGGCCGTCAGCTTGTGCCGTGCGGCGGGCATACGCGTCGTGATGATCACAGGCGACCATGCGAGCACAGCTTCGGCCATTGCGCACCAGGCAGGCATCACTCATGGCAGCGTGCTAACCGGTGCGCAACTGGCCGCGATGAGCGAAGTCGAGCTGCGGCGCGCCGCCGCCGGCGTGAACGTGTTCGCGCGCGTCAAGCCCTGGCAGAAGCTGGCGCTGGTCGAGGCCATGAAGGCACAGGGGGCCGTGGTGGCGATGACGGGTGATGGCGTCAATGACGCGCCGGCGCTGAAGGCTGCGCACATCGGCATCGCGATGGGCCAGCGCGGCACCGACGTGGCGCGCGAAGCGGCCTCGCTGGTGCTGCTCAAGGATGATTTCACCTCCATCGTCGAAGCCATACGGATGGGCCGTCGCACCTTCCGCAACATGCGGCAGGCCATGGTGTACACGCTGGCCGTGCACATACCCATCGCCGGCCTGGCCTTGCTGCCGGTACTGTTCGGATTACCGCTGTTGCTGGCGCCGCTACACATTGCTTTCCTCGAGCTGGTGATTGATCCGGCCTGCTCGGTGGTGTTCGAAGCCGAAGAAGAAGACAGCCAGCTGATGCGGGTGCCACCGCGCCCGGTTGACGAGCCGCTACTACAGACGCGCAATGCACTGCTGGCCATCGCCTGCGGGCTGATGACCACGGCCATCGCATTTGCTGCTTATGCACTGTTGCAGTGGGAGGGCATGGCGCCGGCCGCTGCCGCGACCTCGGCCTTCATCTTGCTGGTGTGCGCGAATGCGCTGCTGATCTTGCCGCTGCGCTCGCCGGACACAGGCTGGCGCAAGCTGGGATCCGAACTACCGGCCATCAGCGCCTGGGTGATGGCTGCCACGCTGGGAGGCCTGTTGCTGGTGACAGCGGTGGCGCCAGTAGCGCGCGCCTTCGGTTTCGCAGTGCTGCCCGCATGGCAGTGGCTGGCCTGCGCGCTGGCGGCACTGGCCGCGCTTCCGGCGTATCAGGTGCTGAGGCTGGCACTTTCGCCCGTGCCGTCGGCATCGGGCAGCGTGTACAGACGGTAGCCCCCTTTGCCGGCCGCCGTCGGATCAGCTGCCCGGCAACCACACTGGCCCGCAAACGCGCAAGCTCGACAGCTCGCTGGTGCAATTGTCCGCGGTCATCGCTGACCTTGGCGACGACCACGCCGCACAAGCGCAGCAAGAACACCAGGCAACCGGCAACCCAGCTATCGGGAAGCGTACGCCAAGCATGGGCTGCTCGGCGTTTCCCCCGGACTGATCAGCGCAATCAAGCCTGCCACCGGCGCCGCCAGTGCGCCAATCACGGTGGCGGCACCGGCCTTCAAGGCGACGGCACGCCGATCCAGCCCGATTTCGGGCTTCTCGAAGCTTCCTC
>JACCDQ010068423.1_pt1 | contig 13829 bp, 8 predicted proteins | sample 7446031 | NCBI WGS metagenome assembly JACCDQ01 (sample SAMN15323442, study PRJNA562643) | freshwater metagenome | isolation source: river surface water | place: USA:Blue River Watershed | collected 2017-08-17 | reverse complement strand
CCACTGAGCAAAATGAAAATTGTTCAGTGAACATAAGGCAGATAGACAGACGCCGATTGAACCATGTCCTCCCGGATCCCGGCCGTACTTACGTAAAGAACAAGCTACTAGCTAGCTAGTCTCGAGTGGGTCCTAACACACGCACCAGTCCCGACTGGCCATCCTAACACACCCAGCTCGTGACCCAGTCCTTTCGCATTAGATTTTCTAACACAACCAAGTTGCCTTGGGGTAACACTCACCCCCCACCAACGCCTGAATAACGTCCCCTGTGGTCACGGTCACAGGCCTTTTGGAGGTCACCCACTGCTAGGGAGTGAAAAGAATCGTGACTCCAGGAAGCCAGCCCCACCCACAAAACCGAGAGAGACCCCCAGCAACGGTAAGCGAGTCTTGGTTTCCTTTTACATGCCTCCAATGATTTTCTCAATTTCTCACTTTTTAGGAGAAAACAGAAAAAAATGATTAAATTATCGGCCATAGGTACACCACAACATGGTCACAACACCAACAGTTGCAGCAACAAAACTCTCCTAGTCTAGGTTGTCATGGCCACCACAGGAAGTAGCATCTCAAGATCCAGCCAAAGAGCGGCTGATGAATACGAAGCAGTAACAGGACAAAACCTGGCAGCGGATGATGCAGCTGGGATCCGGCACGATGTCTTCCCTGATGGTTTTCAAGGTGATCGAATTTTTTTTTGCCGAGCCCCCACAGGTGCCCTTACCGAACATACAGAAACAGGCAGGCTTATCTCCAAGACAGGTCTAGGATCCACCCCTTTGTATCGCAGACTGGGACCCCAGCACAAACTGGGACCCCAGCACAAACCTCAGCTTCCCGCCGTCCTTCCAGCAGCTAATCCTAATCCAATCCAACAGGGGAGGGCCCATTCAAACTATTCAGATTCAGATTCAGCTTTGAATTCAGGTTCAGAAGCAGATTCCCACTCCGACTCAGAGGAAGATCTAGACTCAGACGAAGATCTAGACCCATTCTACGACCACCCAGACTCGGACGAGCTCTCAACGGAATCAAAGCGACAAGCACACGCTGCCATGATGGAAGCAAGCAGCCAAACCAAGAAGAAAACCAAAACCAGCAAGAAGAAAGGCTCTAGGGGTTCACCTCAAAACCCCTGCTCTCAGAACCGGCAGGTCCAAGCCAACCAAAACCAGGCCCAACCCCAAGCCAACCAACCCATAGAAACACCAGAACAGGCTAAAGCCCGAGCCAATGCCAATGCACAAGGTATGCCTAGTGACGCCAGAAAGGATGAAATTGTGGCAGAAGCGGCAAGAATGTTCATCGAGAACACGGCGGACAAAACAAAAGCCATGTACGGGGACATGAGAGACCCAACATCCAAAAAGGGATATGCAGGCGAGTTTGGCCTATGGTGTCACCAAGGAGGCAATGTGCTGTTCAATGGGGTAAGGACACCTCCAGAGAAACAAGCATACAGCATCATAAGATGCACCCACGTTGTTGCCTTTGAGTATTTTAAATATCATTTTCTTGTCAGGAAGCAATGGGACCCTAGTAAGAAATCATTCACGGTTGACCTACCCTTCAGCAAGTCAGCATTCCAGAACTGTCTGAAATCCCTTAGGAAACTCTACAGATACCAGGCGGCAGTTTTCCCTGGTGGTCCCAGCGAGTATGCAAGAGTGTATGGGGAAATTCCCAACCATGATCGCTCCATCTCTGCTCTCTTTGGGGACTACTCCCGAAAAGCGGTACAAAAGAGGAGACTGCTGCATCGGCCAAGAGGTCTTGCTTCCTTGACTATGGAAGGATACACAACCGAACAAGATCAACAGCTATGTGAATTTGGAATGTCCAACGCGTCCTTGGGCAAGCACACCTTTACGAAGAGCATGGACCGCATTCGCTCCGTTCATACTCATCACACCCTCTCCAGGTCGTATGTTCTTCGGTTTGACGATCGATCGCCTATACAATGGCCACAGTTCTGCTGTCAAGAAGCACCAGATCGCATGAGACAATATAGTGGTCCTCTGCTCACATGCATGCTGGAAAGGAGGAAAACCAACCAGGTAGGCTGTCGGGAAGAGAGCGTAAAGGCCCTTCGACACTTCCACGACCCATACCAATGTGCATGGTTTGCTCTGGCTTTTGAACTATATGCACAGATCCACTTAGATGACCTCCCTTTCGAAGTTGAGCAGTTTATCCCAAAAAAGCGCCAAGACCATGAAGGTTCATGGGAACACCCATGGTACGACCGGTATGTGTTCCATGGCTACACACCCACCCGAAAGGGTCAATGCTCACAACCTAATCCCAAAACGGAAGTCAGCTACACAAGTTGCTACAAGATGTTCAAAGAAACGGTCTATCCTCAAATCGAGCCCCCCATAGAGAACTATCACATATTACACCTACAGAGGGGAAACACAGTACGACACGCGCAAAGAGAAGGAGTGGAGACTAGCCAGATCGCAAATCACGGGGGCTGGAACCTGCAAGACTCTCTGAATACGCACTATTTGACTGGTGCACCCATGGATATGATCCGGCTCCTTGCTGGATACGAACCCAAATTGCAACCAGGAGTGGACATCCCCATCATCCTGCGAAGCATTGTGGCGCCACCCCAGGAACTAATTGACATGGTTTTCCCATTTGTAAAAGAAGTCCGTGAGCTCATGCAACAGCAACCAACAGCTTTTCCAGCCAGCGAATGCCAGGCTCTGAAGGGCTTCCTGCAGGTTTGCGACTACGCTGCCGTTGTTTTCCTCCAGGACACTGCCTGCCTCCAAACAGAGAACGGAATGAGCCGCAACCCAGTCTACAGTACCAGTCTGTTCAAGACGGTCGAGTTCGCCAACTTCCAAGCTCAACTCTGGGAAGCCATGGACCAGTACGAACAACCAGCCCCCCAAGGGCAATTGACCAAGCAGCAAACTACCGACGCAGCAGAGTGTGTCCGGCTTGTCAAGAAACTATATCTACTGTGCGCCGAGTGGGGAGGGAGAATCTTCAAGTGTAAGGTGCAGGACCCCGAGTTGCAGCAACTTTTGCAGGATGCCCGCATTGCCATCTCTTCCAGGAGTAATGAAGTAGATGCACACACTGGCATCCATTCAGCAAGTGCTCCAAAGGTAGTCTCCCCAACACAGGCACAACCAACTGAAATCTCCCCTGTGGGCGTCTCACCCACTACAGCCCCCACACCAGCGTCACCCACCACAGCCCAGTGCCAGACACCAAGTCAAACTTGCACTCCGTTTACTCCAGCAACATTCACACCCTCACCATCCACACCCTTTTGGTCCGCCGCATCCCCACAGACTCCACTGGATCAACAAAGGATCCTAGAATCCATTCTAGTAAGTGCTGACGATCAACCAGAAAGCAATGATCCTATAGAAAGCACCGATTCTATCAATTACCTGGGCCACTCTATCCCAGTGGCCATGGCTGAAAGGTTCGACAATCCAACTCCCCAGGCACGGCCTTGCGACCCAACCAATCCAGATACCTGGCCAAAGGAATGCCCTCCATGGGCGCAACTAAAGCCAATTATCTCAAAACCAAGCTCCACAAGGAAAGCAGTGCTAGAGTACTTCGTAGGACATCCACAACCTCCAGCTCTTCGAGACCTGGAACAAAAATACGGTCAAAACTCAGGAGTCAAACGAGGCCAAGGATGGAGATCGGATGCCAGCAAAAAGGTAGCATCCAGGAAGAGAACAGCTTGGTGTGTTAGAAAACATTTTTACGACTACCTGGAAGAACGTTGGGAAGCGCACAGGGACACAGAGGATAAAATGTCCCGCATAGAACTCATCATCACAGATGTAAACACGTACATCCGAGACAAATTTCCAGAGGAAATTGGACAGAAGGATGTCACTGACCCATCGTTTCCTGACTCATGGTCCATTCTTTTTTCTTTGTACCAGAAATTGAAGACAGAAAAGCCAGGATACACTGAGAGATCAACAAAGGCCAAACGGAATGCCTCTGTTCGCCAGGAAAAAGCCAAGAGATCAAAGTCATCTCCTGTCACAAATTAGTGCATGTTTATCAGAAGCAAACTTATTCACACATTGATAACAGTTACTTTAAAAATCTACTCCATTTACTCAAATTCAAACTCTTCCTCCGAGTCCGAGGCATTGGCTTCTGCTCCTACTCCTACTGTGGAATTGGCTTCTGCTCCTACTCCTACTGTCGCTTCTGATGACGACGACAGTGGTGGCTTTACAAGGCATATCAGGGGCTTGTTCAAATCTGCATCATCTTCTGCATCCCAGTCCAAGTCAGTGTCCTCCGCAACAACCAAAGATCCGTCAATAGATAATGCAGCCTCTACAGAGTCAGCCTCTACAGAGTCGCTATCCTCCTCTTCTTTGGAGTCAGTCTCCTCCTCCGAGTCTGTATCTTCCAAGGGAAGAGATGAATCATCCGATGAATCCGAATCTGCAGACAGGTCGATAACAGCCATTGCTGTTGCCAAATGAGCTCTAGCCCCTACAGCTGCTTCCATTCTTGCCTCCTGGCGCACATCAACAGGAGCTCCCGATTTGTACCTAGGAATGATCTCCCCAAGGGCATCGTAGACGCATTGGGGTAACCCATTTTCTCTAACATACCTGGCATCAAAGTACTTCCGCATGTACCCTTTCATCATGGTCTCGCATCTCCTGGTAACAACTAATGTGGAGACATTTTCTTCTTGAATCAGCTTGGCCGTCTTTCGACAAAGTTCCGGGAAGTGAGTATGGGCAACACAGGGCAAAAGATAGCAGCTCTCACAAAATTCTGAATAGATGGTTGGTCGCGGGTATTTAGGAGGCACATAAACAAAATCACCAACAACGGAATTGTAAACACATTTGTTCTTTGGCATCCCCTGAAAATTCAAGACAGTCTTATAATAGTTCTTCATGGTGTTTTTGGGTTTCTTAGGCTTGCGGGCCTTTCGGTATCTAGCAGCCCTCTCCATGATTATGTGACAAAACAAGCACTTTATGATATCAAAACAAAACAAGCACTTTGTGATATCAAAACAAGCACTTTGGGATATCAATGTTCAGTTAACAATAACATAGCAGTCTGCTACTAGCTAGAGCCAGCAATAAGAACATTCAATAAGAACATCGCAGCCTGCTACTAGAGTGAGCGAGCCATTACTGGTCACAATCAGTTTACGGATTTGAATTTTTGAATTTTTGAATTTCAAATGCCCCAGCTATCTCCATTCATTCTGCAACAAACATACATATCAACAATCGCATAAAAATCAATACAGATCCATAAAATCAATACAGATCCATCATGGATCCGGTAGCCGAAACAAGTCGGCAATCCCTGTTGCCACCTACCCAGAATGAACCCAACCAGCTGGACTACTTGCATGGAATAGTCGGGGATCCTTTTGGGTCCCAATCCCAAGAAGGATCCCAATCCCAAGACCATCCACAGCCTTCAACCCATCCTCCAGGATTTGTCCAAGGTCACTTTGTTACCGCCAAGCAACTGAAGGATGAAGAGGACAAGATTGAGGAGAAGAAGAAGACTTTATTCGACGAACTCACCGTGAGCAAAGGAGACAATAGCTTTGCCACCGGATTTTCCCTTCCAAGCCCACCCGACGCAAAACCGATCACCCTGTCTCAGTGGCTGGATTCCAATTTAGTCAAATGTGCTCTCTGCCACCAGCCAATGAGCCCCGAACGTTGGCCGACCACCGGTCGCTGTGGGCACAGTTGCTGCGTGGAATGCTTCAACCAGAAATATAGCTCTGGAGCTTACAGTATTGCTTTCATGCCTCCTTGTCCATTCCCGCGATGTGGAAAGAATTATGCATTCGAGAGAGACAAGGTGACCAAAAAGCCACTTCGGGATGGTAAGCTCGTGGAGGCACTGCATAAACTGGCAAACATCCGGCGGAAATTCAAGGATGAGTTGGAGAAAATGGTAAGTAGGCACAATAGGACCGTTGCCCGGCTCGAAGAAGAGAATCATGAATTGAAGGGGCGTTGTAGTTTGTCGGACGAACTCAACATGAACATCCGCTGGGAAAAATACGAGGAGCGCGCCCAGGAACAGAGACAGTATATTGAACGCCTAGAAGGAGAAAAGGTGGCCATAATGAATGCAGGCAAGAACAGGATGAACGAATTGGTATCAAAGTCCAAACAGGACGCCGCCACCATTCAACAGCTCCAGCTCCAAATCAATGAACTAACTAGTAGCAAAGGAAGCGGAATGGAACTAGAAGAAGAAACTGTGCCGAATGATGCAAAGCTCAAGCGCAGGCGACTATCGTTGGAACCCTGAAAGGGACAAAAATTCAAATCTCGGTGTTACAGTTAAAATTATTTATGTTAACGGTTCTAACCAATGTATTTATGGTAATGGTTCTAACTAATGTATTCACGACCTGTTCAAACTAATGTATTCACGACCCCAATATTGCACGAAATGGTTTTATTCGCTACTGACTTACCAGTGGTTGTACTGGCGGTTGTACTGGTGGGTCTACCAGCGGTAGTACTATCCCCACAGAGTACTATCCGCAGTTGCAGCGAGCGGGCGTCATGGTCCCAGATCTCAACGCCCGCTCGGTACTCAAAGCCAACAAAGGGCGCGCGGCGGCTGTTCAGGATTCACGCGAGGCTTTAACGAGTCGTTTTACTGGTCCTGTTTTTCTGGTCTTGCGAGAAGATAAAAGCTACAAGAGTTAAAGCAGAATCATGGAAATTTTTTTGCTAGACAATTAAACTAATCAAAATACTTGAATCGCCGCCATTTCTGGAATATACTGCCATCCGCCATTTCTGGAATATACTGCCATCCTTATTCTCGGCCTAGTTTTGGTCGGGTGGTTGTTCTAACTGCTCTCGGAGCCGTCGGAATCGGAATGACCGGGGTAATTGTTTTGTACCCGTGGGAGCCGCCGGTAATGATACCTCACGTTGGCTATGATGGAAAACAAAAGCGAAACGTGGTACTTCTGGTGGAAGTGGGCCCTGATGACGCAAGCGATTTGACTGCCAAGAACTGGGTCGCAAGTAACGGCCCTGGCGGGCAATTTCTGCGTGAAAAGTTGCCCCAGCGACCCAAAAAGTTTGTTGACATCCGGGTATTGATGGCGCCCAACCCATGTCCTCAGGGACGCCTCGGCATGATTGGCATTGAACTTGGGTACACCGTTTATCCCTGTTGCGCCCAGCCCGAGTGCAAGACAGCAGCGCGTAACGTGACTGTCGCAACCAATACCTTTGTAGAGGTTGAAGCACTCGTTGAGCATCAGGTAGGCTGTCTTGGGTCCAACACCATGCAGGCTGACTAGACCTTCATACGTATCAGGGACTTTTCCGTCAAATCGAGACTGTATCCTGGAACACATCAGGCGCAGATTTTTTCTCTTCAGCCGATGGAGACCGTTGCGTTGTATGCAAGCAGTGATTCTGTCCTTGTTGCGTGTTTTGGACAATGCCTGGACCGTCAGTAAACCAGCCTCATACAATGCGATGGTACAGGCAATGCATTCGGAGTCTTTGCTTGCACCAGATAGGACAAGGCAAACAAGCATGGCCAACTTCCTTAGCTCCGGATCAGCTGGGTGTCCATCAACTGTATCCCTCCTTGTTAGATCCTCAATCATAACAATTAACTTGTACTCCCAGAGCCATCGATCAGGAGGAAAGCCTGCATATTTGCAGGCGGTGAAGAAGATCTCCAGGACCTGCAATATATCTTGTCCCATGACTCTAAAATTTTCATGTGGCTCCCTAAAGTTGGCTCTGCCGGCTTCTCGGTAATACTCTGGTGGCTGGAGATTCTCGTTCTCCGCCATTCCCATCATATCGCTCGGGTGCAAGTCTGGATCAGGAGGACAGTAATAGACGGTCCAGACCATGGCAGGGCTAAAACAGGCTCCCCGCAATGCATGTAGCTTGTGTTTGGGATCATTGCCGCTATAGATATTGATAAGTTCAACCAGAGCCTCATCCACCCCGAACTCATCCGTTCGCGCTCGCTCTGTAAGGACCTTGAGGTACTTTTGAATCAGTTCCTCAACATCCTCTGCCTCCAATCCTCGATCAGGATTATAACTTCCTCTGGTAGCACCAGTGTTCTTTGTCTGCATCCACCTTCCAGGGGGGCAATTGACTGACTCGGGGAGATTATCCCTTTGCTCCCCAGCGACCACAAAACCGGCAGTAAATTGGTCTTCAGCATCCGTGTCCGGATAATCTACTATTGTCCCGGCAACACTTGTCCCGGCAACGTCGAATTCATGCGGACCAACATTGTGTGGGATAGCCAAAATCATGGGAGGATTCATGACTGGAGGATTGTCTACTGGAGGGATAGCTTCATCATTCCCTGTAGCATCTTCTGCTACCACTCCAGCTACACCATCTGCTGCAACATCTTCTGCTACCACTCCAGCGGATGCTACTCCCGTGGAACCACCATCTGCTGCAACATCTTCTGCTCCAATTCCATCTTCTGCCTCCGGTGCCAACGCTGAAGCCTCTGAAGCTTCAGAAGACGCTGAAGCTTCAGCATCGGATGAAGCTGAAGCCTCGGATGCCACCGACGCCACTCCATCTGTTCTAACCCCATCTTCCACTCCATCTGTTCCAACCCCATCTTCTGATGAAGCCTCTGTGGCAACCCCATCTTCTGATGAAGCCGCCGCGGACGCCACTCCATCTGTTCCAAATCCAGCTACATCTGTTTCAACTCCAGCTCCATCATCTTCTGCTGAAGCCACGGATGCCACTCCATCTGTTCCAACTCCAGCTCCAGCCTCTTCGGAAGAAGCCTCTACTCCTGTGGAACCATCTGCTGATACTCCTGTGGAACCATCTGCTGATACTTCGGCTCCTACATCTTCTCCATCTTCTGCTGTCGAACCATCTGCTGCCACTCCATCTTCTGCTGCCACTCCATCTTCTGCTGTCGAACCATCAGAGGCATCTGCCCCTCCCTCTTCTCCAGCATCTTCTCCCATGGAACCATCTGCTGATACTTCCTCTGCCCTCCTGTACTTTCTTCGGGGAGGAGTAACAACATTTGCGGCCTCTGGGTGAGAAGCAGATCCTGCAGTGACAGAAACAACAGCAGAACCTGTAGATCGACTACTAGTGGACTGGCTACTGGAGTCCATAACCCTTGCCAATCTCTTCTTCAACAGGCGTCTGGAACACCCATGTTGAATGGCTGCGTCTGAGTCTTCATCTCCCTCCTCTTCCTCTGACTCTTCGTCTCCCTTTTCCTCCGGGCCTTCATCTCCCTCTTGGTACTCATACTCTGAGTCGTCCTGGGCCTTATCCTGGGCCTCCTCCTCTTCGTCTGAGTCTTCGCCTCCCTTTTCCTCTGAGCCTTCATCTCCCTCTTGGGCCTCTTCCTCTTCTCCAGTCTCTCCGGCCTCAACTTCAGCCTCCTCTCCAGCATCAGCCTTGAGGATACTGACGTTTTCTTCGAACTTTGCCCGCCATCTTTCAGTCATTTGCTTTCTAGATGCTGCATGGCGCAGGTTTTGGGCTATCCAGATAATAACTGCATCCCAAGCACATTCTGTATCGGCCCCTGGCCACGAATAAAGGAGATTCCTGATGATGTGCCGGTTGAAAAGCAGTTGGTGGTTAAGGTCGGACAAGGTTGGGCATGTCGGCATCGTAATGAGGGCTTCACCACCGAACTCGTAAGCGGCTACTAGCCAGGGAGCAACTGTTTCCCATTCCTCAACAATAATGCCATGAGCTTCATTCAACAAAGTTGAGTACCTCTGGGGGACAGTCCCACCGCTGCGAAGTGGTTTCCAGTTGTTTTGGCGCAGATAATATCTCTCTACCAGCTTGTCTTCGCGTTGCACTTCCAAGCAAAGCTCTACTGGATGCAGACCCTGTGCCTTGCAGATACAGTAGAAATACGAGCAATATTGCATCCATGGGCTTTTCCGGCTTGGACTGCATATAAGCAGGCAGAGGAGGGTCGCAAATTGGTAACTGTTTGTATTCTGAAGGGGGGCAGGAATGGTCTCGGAGACTTGCCTTGCGAACATGTCACGAGCCCGTTGTCGGGCTGCTTGTATCTCCTCTGCACTAGGAGCAATGGGTTCTCTTGGTGGCCTGGCTTCTCTTGGTGGCCTGGGTTCTCTGCCGTTATTAGCTATCCCACCGATGTTGGAATCAATGTAATTATTTGCCAAGATCAACCTCTGGCGGGCATCTGCCAAATTCATTCCATCCTCTCTGAATATCTCCTCGCGCATTCGGCGGTTCATCGTGGGCAGGTCCTGGAATCGACGGCGAGGAACAAGATTTCTCGGGGGCTCCTCTTCGGGCGCTTGGTGAGCAGCGGCAGCGGCAGCTACTGGGGGTTCTTCAGCAGCTACTGGGGGTTCTTCAGCAGCGGCAGCCACCGCGGCAGCTGGTTCCCATATCGAGCTTGGCATTTATCAAATAAGATCGGAATAATGAGACAGAGGCAAGAACGAAACTTATGAGAGGCAAGAACGAATTTTGCGAGGGCAGCCTAGCACTATCAATTCCCAACGCAGCCTATAAGTTTCTAACGCTCGATTTACTGGACCAACGCAGGACCATCTTATTCATTGCTAGTAATAGGGATTGGTGTATGTATTCGGTTCACTTAGGTTTGTATCCTTCCCACTTACGTTTGTATCCTGCCTAAAAAACACCGTTACTCTTGGAAGAAGTAAAGATTTCTCAACCGAATGAGACTCTAGTTAAACACCGCCCCGCTCTCCATTTAAAAAACGAACTTTCGCTAATTAACAAGATCTAAGTAATCGGACCGTAGCGACTTGCCGTTAAGCCTTCATAGTACTTTTTCTGTACCACCCGACCATACGACCGACAGTGACTTCGACCATAGGACCGACAGTGACACCAGTCTGCTACTACTAGTACTTTCACCAGAAGAAGATGGCCCCAGCCAAGAGGAAGGTTGAGGTGGACCACTACGCACCCGTCCCAAAGTTGCATGCTGAACTGGTAGTTCGAGGACCCGCGTATCGGTTTTGGTTCCAGGACATGTTTCGGAAGAAGTACCCCCTAGGTAGGGACCTGACCGTGGAGATCGCGGAGATAATTCTGGATTTCTTGTGGGGGTCGTGAACGCTGTCTAAGATTCATACATCTAATATCAATATAGTAGGCGACATTCAATCAAAATCACATTGAACTATTAGGAGTTACTGACTATAGTTTGCAAAACCAGCCATGCTTCGTGGCCCACGGCTTGACGTACTTGCGCAACGAATCATCATCCGTCATCATTGTCCATCGTCCATGATGGGTGATATCTGAGGGGCTGATTCCTTCTACCACGCTAGTCTTGGAGATCCTCCTGGGTCCCCTTCTGGGCGGGGCCATGGCCTTCTTTACGGCGACCGTCGGTTTTACCGTCGGTTTTACCTCTTCGGCAGTCATGTTGGTGTATGTTTCTTCTATCAAAAATGATTGTGTCAATGATTGTGTGCTTGCGCTGCCGCTCCTCGTGAAAGACAAACCAGGACTGTGACAGCCAACCAATTACTTTTAATTAATGCAAATTACTTTTAATTATTACCCAAATAATTATGTTCGTGATACTAAATCAAGAGCCCATAGCTAGTTTTGGTTGTAATATTCAGGCATGCTTTGCATGTTGTTTACCGACTTCGAAAAGAGCGGCATGGCAACTTCAATAAATTTGTTCCAGTGAATGGCTTCGACTAAGAAGCTGTATGTGGCACATCCTTTGAAAACATCGGACAGAAAGAAGTTCTGTCCCGTGTGTTCCATGACTGCGATCGGGAAAGGGAGCAGGCTCATTACTCTACCAGGCATCCGGACCTCAAAAAAATCTTCTAGCTTCGCTGTCAAGTAACCAGGGCTTTTAACCTGGTTGTAGCCAGAGTCGACAGGACGGGGATGATAGGAAGGCCTGATACCCGGACAAAAGACAACAATCTTTGGGTTCACTGCCCTTTCGGTCGTCGGGGAGTATTGAACAGGAGATGAATCGTCGCTGTCGGAGTTGCACTGGACTCTGCTCTTCCGGGTTTCGACATCTTCCCCTAGTATCTTGAGCAGGTCGTCGGTAGCCACCAGAACCACGGGATTTGCGTTTCCTTTGGCGCCAAACAGCTGCCTTAGATTGACCCTTTTGCCGACCCTCAATTGAATTTTGTCCCACTCCCACACGTTTTGTTGAATGTAGATATCCGAAGACCAGCGGAAGAGAGTGGCTGCGAAGTTATCGGCTTCCCTCTTGGTGCACTTGATTTCGACCGAGGCAGTGCGATCTCCCTGATAAGACCGAAAGTTTACACCTGGGAAAATACCTGTCCCATGCTCATCCAGCGAAAGTACAAGGGGCTTTGGTAACAGCAGCACGCTTAGCAGCTCCTCGGAGCCTCCGTCATGGAGACCATCATCCAATTGTTTACACTGCAGCAACGGAGGGGGGGCCAGTACCTTCTGTGTACTGGGATGCCACGGAAAAAGATAAGCCATTATTTCGTGGGTCGATTGGAAACTGGAAACTGTATTGTTGTCGGAAGAAGAAGCAACTGTATTTTTGTTAGCAGCGAGCGGTTGTATTCTTGTTAGCACGAACTGTATTCTTGTTAGCAACTGCATTGTAGCGAACCAACCGGAACCAACTGTATTTTTGTTAGCAGCGTGCGAGCGGGCGTCGTGGTCCCAGTTCACGACGCACGCTCGCCCCTACCCGGAACCGACTGTATTTTGTTAGCAACCAACTGTATTTTACAAACTGTATTCTTGTTAGCAACTTACAAGAATATTTTACCAACTGTATTCTTGTTAGCAACCGGAACGAACTGTATTTTTGTTAGCAGCGAACCAACTGTATTTTTGTTAGCAGCGTGCGAGCGGGCGTCATGGACCCAGTTCACGACGCACGCTCGCCCCCTCCCAGAACCACCGCTGGTACGACGCTGGTACCACCAACCATACAAAAACTGTACCCGTATGGACACCGTTGGTGCGACCGCTGGTACGACCGCTGGTACCACCAACCATACAAAACTGTATCCGTATTGGACACTAACCATACAAAAACTGTACCCGTATTGGACCATACAAAAACTGTACCCGTATTGGACACCGTACGATTGGACACCTGGTACTGTACCACCAAACTGTATCCGTATTGGACACTAACTATACCCATATTGGACATATTGGGCTCAAAACAATTGAATGGGCTTCTTGTATTTGATATTGTTGGAGTATTGTCCTGTATATCTACTAGTATTGTTGTGCTTCTAGTTGTGCTATTTGATACACAGTAGAACCTGTATTGTTTTGGATTGATTGTTTGATGTTGTTGGAGTAGCAAACTGTATTGTATTTGATGTTGTTGGAGTTGTTGGAGTAGCAAACTGTATTGTATTTGTTGTTGTTGGAGTAGAAACCTTTATTGTTCTTCTACATTGTTAGTAGTGTTATTCTTGGCTACCAATACTTGGGTATTGTTTCGTTTGGGTTGATATTGTTGGATTGTTTATTTGCATTATACTGTTGGAGTAGAAACCTGCAGTGTTTCAGTAGAAACCTGCAGTGTTTCTCGTTTGGATTGATATTATCTAATTATTTCATTTCATTTGGACTGATACTATCTATTGTTGTTCTTCTAGTCTGCTTGTTCTTCTACTTTCTCATTGGGTCCTTCTAGCTACTAGTAGTATCAAAACAATCATTGAATGGGTTTGTATTTGTTTATTGCTGTGCTTCTAGTCTACCAATACTTGGGTATTGTTTCATTTGGGTTGATATTGTTGGATTGTTTATTTGCATTAT
>JACCDQ011928795.1_pt1 | contig 13830 bp, 8 predicted proteins | sample 7446031 | NCBI WGS metagenome assembly JACCDQ01 (sample SAMN15323442, study PRJNA562643) | freshwater metagenome | isolation source: river surface water | place: USA:Blue River Watershed | collected 2017-08-17 | reverse complement strand
CTCCCGTCGCTGGGGGGCGGAACCCCCGCGGAACCCCCGCGGAACCCCCGTTACTCCGCACCTCCACTTTGAACCACCATCGTCTTATACCGTTTCTTCAATTTCAGATTATTCGTGGGTATCACCTTACTATTTACAAGAAAATCGTTATTATCTTCATATAATTCTGGTAGTATATGCGTAAGAGGTTTATTTACAATATGAATCATTTGGGGTCCCTATGATAAAGAACGATATTCATCGATTGTTAAATTCCCGTAATATTTATCAAGAAGATAGTTTGGATTTGGAGCAGGTTTGAATCCTTTATTACCCGAACTTCCATATAATAAATGAAGCAAGTGGATACGCTCAAATTTCGTGGATGTATCAAGTTGCTCTTTTAAAAGAGCCGCAAGAGCACATTCCGGGGAACAGAAACAACCGCTAACATGAAAAACACCATTTACAATCATAATCGGTAAATAATAAATAGGTCCATCAAATTCACATGTGTCCCAAAAACACGCACATTTATGATTAACTTTCATTTGTATTGTTTCGCCATTATGAAACGAATATTTCAATCGGTTAATTTTTTTCATGATCTCCTTTTGATATCGTTCATTCAGTACATGAATAGATGAATCAGTTGCTGACTTTTTTATATATGTTGAAGTAGCTTGAGATAATGAAGGGGTGGTATTTCTATCGTTGGACGGTACTCCAACAGACGACGCAGCAGATTGTACGGCAGATGTAGAAATTGACGTAGAAGCTAATACGGAATTTGATGACGGAATTTGGTTGGATGGATACAAATTATGCTTAATCGTGCTAGTGCTAGTTTGATCCTCTTCCTCTTCATCATGAGATTCTTCATTATACGTCTGACACAGATCACTTGATTGAAGATTATTGGTCGATAAATTATACGATTCGACTTCGTGGATTGACGGTATATAATCGTAATTCGAAATAGACTCGTTTATCTTCAAATCGGATAAATGGCATTTTAAATGTAATATAATATTTGGAACCTGAGATGTGTCATAAATACCTGCGTTAGAATTAAAAATAAATCCGGCTTTAGGTTTTCGGCCGCGTTTTTTATTGAGTTGTCCTTTATATATTTGATTCGGAGAGACGAGGTCTGACGTCGACGATTGTAATAATGTGTCGTATTCATTCGCGACATTTTTTGCGGTTTCAACCGGTTTTGTTTCATTAAATGGATAATGGTTATGTTTTACAATATAATTCTTGTCAGTTTGCTTTAATATAACAACATCTGGAAATGTCGGCGCTTGATTTGTTTCTTCATTTTTATCGGTATTCGATACTGGAACAGACGAAGAAGTGACTGCTGAAGGATATGAAAAAGTCGGCATCGATATCTTGGTAGTGGGATTATAAAGAATACGAATACGAAGAAGAATTAAGAAGAAGAATTAAGAAGAAGATTAAGAATAAGAATAATAATATTATAGATTTACATTTATACCCTTTTGTTTGTCGGCTTTATTGATAAAAAGAACTTAAAGAGATCCATATATGTTTATATGACGCAACTTACTTATTCATCAACCCCCCTCTTGATTGACTCTCTCTGATAACACTCGCGGCAGAGCGGTATATAATTGGATGAACCGATGACTACCTGATCTTTTTCATTTGTGATTCGAAAACTGAATACACCGGGCGTTCCATCGCGGCATAGACTACAAAGCGACTTCAATTTGATGATATTATCGCTGAATGGAATGAGTTGAAGTAAATTTCCGATCGGTTTTCTCTCGAAATCTCCGTCCAGACCGCATATATAGACTCGCTTATTTTCGAGTTCAACCAGACGTTTTATCTGTTCTTCAATATCTGGAAAGAATTGACCCTCGTTGATAAGAATGGTTTCTGCTTGAGTGATCGTGGCTGTGTTATTCGCGATTGCGTCTGATATCGTGGACGCAAGAATACATGGTATCATTTGCTTGTCGTGTGTTGAAAGCATCGCTTCGTTAGTATAACGATTATCCGCTGCGTAATTGATGACCGCAACTGGAATATTACAGAATACACATTTTTTATAGACATCCAATAAATAAGAGGTCTTTCCAGAGAACATAGAACCGAGAATTAACTCAAGGTATCCATGATTCTGTTTCGTCGTAGCGATCGAGGCGGCCATCGAGGTCTTGTTATGAAATAGATGTAGAGATGTATATAGTTATAATTACGCAAAGTATTGTTCAATTATTTCCATAATTCGCATTCCATTCCATTCCATTCCATTCCATTACATTACATTACATAAACATATTTCGTATTATGTATTATATCCTATGGAACCAGAAGATCACTCTAATTACGTAGCTCTCTCATCCACACCGCAATCCATTAATAATGCGATGCCATGGGTTGAAAAATATAGACCATCGTGTTTTGACGAAATCGTCTTAGATCCTATGAATCGTACAATATTATCCAATATCCTAAAAACAAACTATTTTCCTAACCTTTTATTCTACGGTCCACCTGGAACAGGAAAAACGACAACAATCATCAATCTTGTAAACGCATATCAGATGAAACTAAATATGCAAAATAGGGGTTTGATGATTCATTTAAATGCCTCTGATGAGCGTGGTATCGATATTATTCGTAATCAAATCAATAATTTTGTCAGTACTAAATCCATGTTTGGAAACGGTATCAAATTCGTCATATTAGACGAGGTAGATTATATGACAACGAATGCCCAAATCGCGTTGCGTTATCTTCTTACGAGCTATACAGACAATAATGTTCGTTTTTGTCTTATATGTAATTACGTTTCTCGTATTGACGAATCGCTTCAAACCGAATTTGTACGCATGCGTTTTAATCAATTACCAGAATCCGATATATTCGCGTTTCTTTGTAAAATCCGAGATAACGAACAATTGAAGTTAACCGATGAAAATATCGTTTCAATACAACGACAATTCCATTCCGACATACGAAGTATGATAAATTATATACAGACGAATCAAGACAATTTACAAGAACTTAATGTCATTACTGATAATGTTTGGGATAATATGGTGGTATTGTTCAGAAAATCATCCGCGTCTGATGACGTTTCTCATATTACAACCTATTTTCGAGAGATTAGTTCCAAATATTATATGGATCCAAGAACGATCATCAAGCAATTTTTGTATTATATCGTAAAACACCGTGCCGACGAATTTGTAAATACGGATATATTAAATAGTATTGAACATATTATTCATTTACATCACATTCGAACCGAATATATCGTTCATTATTTTATATTGAAAATTCGCGTCTATTTCACAAATCCGTCGCCGCTTCCGGTAACCCCCAAAAAACGAGTTATTAAAATTAAAAAAAAAACAAAGTATTTAATAACAGATATTTCATATAAATTGAAATGAAATGTACCTATTGATCATAAGTATTCATTCGTGCCAGTAATGTCATTAATATCTAACTCCGACACCGCCGCATCATCTGCTCCCGAACTTGATACGGAATGGATGAAGTTTATGTCTCGTATATCTCGGCAACAAAATTGTGATGGCGATGATGGCGATGATGGCGATGATGGCGATGGTGGTGATGATGATGTAGAATCTAATACAATCTATCATCCACTATCATCTGGATTTTCTACTATACCCGCCTCTTCATCGATTGTTTCAGGTATGAAGTCGAAAAAATCTTGTATTTCGAAAAAATCACAGAGAAGAACCTATTCATTTATTGACGACGATACTAAGACGTCGTCATCGTCGTCGTCGTCCTCGTCATCGTCCTCGTCGGCCGGTTGTTCTACTGATAAAGGTAGCAATCTATCTTCTATTCGTTCGAAAATAACACCAATTTATATTTCTACAAAGACGAAGATCGCTTATTTGAATCGACCGGTTGATATATATGATATGTTTTGGAAAATTCCTGTCCAACATTACTATGAGAGACGTGAAGGCGTTATCAAAAAACAAATAAAATTTCAAACAACTGACCCGGCTTTTATCACGTCCATCAAAGAAAAATTACAACAACAACCCCGTTGTTATGAAGAGTATATTATAGAACACATCGATAATCCTACCGGACGCATCCCGTATAAAGACCAGCGAAAAATCAGTATCGGTCTTTGTAAAAAAGACCTTCAAGGGGGGAATACGAAAAAGAAACGCGCGTTCTTTAACTGTTTTGTTGTGATTCTTCGAATTAACGGAGGTATCGCTCCGATTGAAGAGCGCGCACCGGAAGACGATATATTATACAAAGAAATGCACGTAAAGGTGTTTAATACCGGAAAATTAGAAATTCCTGGTATTCAAGAAGACGCAACACTCGTTCGCGTACTGCAACTTCTGGTTACAGTATTGCGCCCTTATTTGGGAGATGAACTAGATTATATGAAAAATAGATGCGAAACAGCACTTATCAATTCCAATTTCAATTGTGGATTTTATATTGACCGTGATAAACTATTTCATTTACTCAAATACAAGTATCGCATGAACTGTAGCTATGATTCTTGTTCATATCCAGGAATTCAAAGCAAGTTTTACTATATTCCCGACAAAAATATAGATGAACAAAATGGACAACAACCAGTTTCTATGGATACACCGTATTACGAAGTGTCTTTCATGATATTCAGAACCGGAAGTATACTTATTGTAGGAAAATGTAACGAAGAAATTCTTCACACGATTTACAGATTCATCTGTTCTATACTTGAGACAGAGTACGCTGGAATACAAATGGGAGACATCAAACAGGAAGAAGATGGCGAAGGTGGTACTAATATGAAAGGAGTCAAAAATAATAGGAAGAAGAAACTGACTCTAACAAATATCCGGTTTTATGAAATGGAATGAAATGGAATGGAATCTTATTGTTGTATTTAGCATAATTCATATCATATCGTTCGTTTATTCGTAAAGAATATAAAGATTTTAAAATTGAGTATTCTATATACACGATATTTTTTACTTATTATGTCAACTACGCAAAACGGCGGTGCTTCCCTAGTGCCATCATCAACAACGGCTTCTTCGGGCGATAACCAAAACACTCAACAGATTAGTCGTGTTCCCACTTATGCTTGCTTTCAACACGCAACAAAAGTGGCTATTTTAGAGGACAAGCCAATTATTTTGGACTATTGGACGAGCTCGCTAGATAAATCGTGTCTTATCGGAGTCAGGTCTAATAACGAGAAGCTTCTTGTAAAGAGTGAAGATGAATATACCAGTCCTATTGCGAAGATTTATAAGGTTGATACCGAGTACATTATTGTAACTGCTAACTCGGTATATATTGTAGCGTCGGATATCAGCACTAGACGAATCAACTAATTCATGATTCATGATTCATTATTCATGTAAATTTGGCGGTGCGATAATATTCTTATAATCGGTGTAATTATTATAAGAATTCAATTTGAAAAACGATTTATGGCATCATCCATTATATTTTTAAGTGATTGTACTCCGTTATATACAACATTAGGTGCTCCAGAACGTATTCTTTCCGTATCTGGGTTTCCATTACAAGGTTCTGCTCGTTTGGAATGGTCACCTCCACCAAATTCCGAAAATGTAGTCGTCGATTCATATATCGTTCGTTATAAGCTCACCGGCGCACCTCTATCGCAAACGATTAGCGAAAACTTGACTTTTTTCCCAACTATTATTATCACCGGATTATCCAACGGCGTTTCCTATGATTTCTGGGTGATAGCAAAGAACCGTTTTGGCGAAAGTCCACATTCACCCACGATTAGTGTTATTCCCGGGTCAGCACCTTCCGCTACTCAAATCGTGCGTCGGGCGTATCATTCCACCGTTGAAGGTAATGGCGTCGACGGTATTAATCCACAAAAAGTCGGTATCGAATTTACACCACCTTTCATGCTAAACGGCGCGCAATCACTCACATTTACAGCCAAATATACGCTTCTCAACGGTGGAGGCGCGATGACCGATATTTCATACACACAAATATATAGCGTACAGGCAAATGAAGTTATATTAGACGCCTCCGGTTTACCTGTTATACTTACGACCGGTGTAAAGGGTAACTACATACGTAAAGAAATAATACCACCTACCAGTTTGATTTCGCCGATGTTTCAAACCGGAAATTATCGTTTTCAAGTTTTTTCATCAAATATCTATGGAATATCCGCCGCACCTGATCTTTCATTTGTACTTTATTTATATTCGAACGCCGACCCAAACGCATCATCCGTACCTAGATTCACAGCACCTACATTCGCTTCATATAGTGTGCCAGCGAACGGAGGTATCATCGGAGTCGACGCAAGTGACTCATTCTTCCGTTTTAGGTGGAAACAATATCGCGGTACAGGAACCGGCAGCACCGGAACATCTGCTTACGCTGATTGGGTGTATCGTATTCAATACACAGATGACAAAGATAATTGGTATTATCCATTTTTAACGGTAGGCGCAACAGAAACCGCAAAATTCCCAGAATATAATCGGGCTTACGACCGAACAAGTGTCGGTTCTGGGAGCGATGATTTCGAATACTCTATCGATATAAGTCGTAATGTTGTAAATGGCCGGAGGTATTATATCCGTTATTGTATTGTGAATGCGGCCGGAGATACGAGCGAATACACTCAAGTAACGAATACGAATTTGTCTTTAGTATCATGTATTCCGGGGAAATTGCCGAACCCTCCACCCATATTTAACGCAAACAGCGGTAATCGTATTGTTCGTCTGTATTTTAATTGGCTAACCACCCCGCCAAGCTTGGAGTTAACAGGCGGATTGCCGATTTTAGATTACCGCATCGAGAGATATTCGGTGGTTCGTGAAGGTAACACATTTACGATTATACCTAGTTCAAAGGTAGTTTTTGAAAATATCCCCGGCCCATTTTACCAAGACACATATGAAATATATGTTAATGGTACAGAATACCAGTATCGTATCTATAGTCGAACCACAGTTGGTCATTCGATCGGTTTTAACACCGTAAATGCTATTCCATCACGCCAATCGGATGTTGTCCGGAACGTATTCGCGTCGATTGATAGTGGCCAAATTACGCTTAATTGGACTCAACCGAATGTTATCGATTTGGCAACACCTATCGTTCAATATTACATCGAATATAAAGAATATAATCTTTTTGACGTTTCAAATATTCCAGCGGGTAATATCGTTGGCCCGATTTCTAGTCAAACCACGATTTCAAATACAGTACAAGATATGAATTCGATTTTAGTAAATGACACACTATGGGCTAGTCTAGATACAACAGAGGTGGGGGTATTTACAAATTCACCCGCACTTTCATATACGATCCGCGACCTTATTAATAATAAGCCGTTTGTATTTCGTATCGCTGCTGTTACGCAAGATAGCGCGCGACGCAAAATAATTGGATTTTCGAAAGTGATTGGCGCAAATAATCCCTATTTACAGCGCCCTGCTATTATTGGGCGGGTACCTGCTAAATTATCTAATGTCGAATATAAAAATGGCGACAGTAGTATATCGATTACATGGAATAGTTCAGATCTTACCAATACAGAAGGTATTATACGATTTATCGTTGAGTATGGTATCGCTACAAATAGTATGGAATATTCACAACGTATCACCTTTGATTATATAAATAGTCTAATATTCAACGATGGTAGTACAACCCTCTATTTTAATGTTATTATTAATGGACTTAGCAATAATGTACCACAAGCACCGGATACACGCTCAAATAGCTATATCATGAAAATTTACGCCGAAAGTTCGTTGGGTTTCACAAATGAAGAAAATAAGGTGAAATTACAGGATTTGGTATATACAGATATCTTTGAAGGAATTTTGGTTCCACGTCGTATTCGTCCGAAAACAATACCTGATGTTATACAAGAATTACGAACTTAACCGCGGTATATCATGTGTTTTACAATATTTTTATTATGTATAGGTACCCAATAAAAATAAATAATAATAAAATAATAATAAAATAATAGGTTCATCATGTCGTTAATAACGCCGTCATTATACAATTTCACTATCGCCCCGCGGGTTATCTATAGAGATATATCATTTATATTGATAGACCCTTCATCCAGTAATACAAATCCTGCCGCGGTATTTACATTCACAAGTAGCAAACCTGGCGTGGCCGATATTTCTGGTAGAACAGTACGGATTATTAGCACAGGGGAGACTACAATTACCGCAATACAAGCACCAACGACCGGTTATACCACCGCACAAATCGACGCGACTCTTGTCGTGGATCCAGTAATAACGAGTTTTACAATCACACCGAAAGAATGGAGAGATGGTTCATTTAATGTACAAGACCCAACTTCAAATAGTCTTGGTTTATTCACATTTGAAACTTTGACACCGAATATTATATCTATTTCGAATCGGATAGTTACATTACATCGCGTAGGTCGTGCTCAAATCAAAGCAACTCAGGCGGCCCAAGGTGTTTATCCGTCTAGTTTTATTATTGCGACATTCGATGTATTGACAAGTATTGTGCGTGTTGGTACTCAGAACCAAATTGACTTATCATGGAATATTCCCACCGAAAATGGCGCAACTATTAAAAACTATTTTTTTTACACAGAAGAACGGCGTTCGATTTCAAGTCCAGCACCACCCGTAAGTACTATCATGGAAACTACGGTTGCGACAAACCCCAGTTATTATTCCTATGTCTTGCCGATTCCTTATTCAACACAAATTATCGCCGCGAGTGGATTGACAACCGGAATCGATGTAAATTTTGCGAATACAATTTTTACCATAACTACGTTACCACAATACACAAATGCCAATTATTTTGATATGGGATATTACGGTGAAATAGAATTAAATTGGGAATATCATAATGACCGGCCGATTGTTGAATTAGCATCAGATACAATAGCATCAACAACGATGACCCTTTCTGTTTATAAAGAGGCTAGTATACAACCAGGCGACAACCGGATTAATTTGATTTTTAACGAACAAAGAAACTATGATTCATCGTTAAATTGTTACGGACCGATGCCTCAAAATAATGGCAAAACGATGACCGATATATTTACAATAATGTTTTCGAGTGAATCCGCGCGCGAATTGAAATATTTAAAACCCACCGATGTTATTTATGGAAGCGTTAGTATATCAAGCAATACATATTTTCCGGCAGATTCACCTACTACCCCCAGAGAATATAGTATTCTCATAAAAAGTATCCGCATCGCACCTTATCGTTTTCCGATTACGAGAGATTTTACGTCGTTTGGGTTTGGTCTCGGTTCTTTTTTAAACGGGTTTTCGGTTTCAACATTTAACGCTTTATCAAGCGATGCGTTCCCCGACCTTAGTGGAGTATTATATCATATGCCAAAGATGACGCGACCGATGACCGATTTCAATAAAGCGTCGTGGACATTTACATGGAAATATTCCGCCAATCTCGCAAAATTGACAACAGATATATCGTTTTTACCTGTTAGCGGCGGACTTATTACCAACCTGACAATTCCATTTCAAATGCGAATTCGCGGATATTCTCGCCCTTACGCAACAACGGAAACAACCATATCGGATACTAGTTATAATACTACGACGGTGTCCTCTTTTTTGACGAATATTTCGAATACGCAATACAATACTCGCGCGCTGTTTGATATTTCATTTAACGCTGACGCAAGTTACAACCAAATATTCACCGACTCATCTGCGAACAACACAGTATCGTATACGTTTGATATATCCGGCGCGAATGGATTTTCACCATATACCCAAGGAATTGACTATTCTCATTCACAATTCGTGTTTTTATTTCAGATGAAGATACTTGATCCAAGTTATAACGCGTATTTTAGAATGATGAATACTCAGGCGAATTCATTTCAGGTGAATATGTTGTCACAAACATTTACACCGTATCAGGAATATCGTTTTGCTGGGCCAGATCCAACCCTAGAATCATCGTCGGCCTTAACGAGTCCAACGAATACCTTATACAATATTACTGATTATTATACGCCGATAAAACCGTTCTATTCATTTTTCAATTTATCCAACGGCGTCTTTTATTCGTATCGTATATCATCTCACAATATGGTGGGAACAAGTGCCTTTTCTGGGTTGTTAACACGACGATGCGGGTCTATTCCAAATAAAATCGTAAATAGAATAAATTCTCAAGAAGCAGATACATATACGGTTGAATCCGAACGTACATCGAATCGCGTAAATATTTATTGGGAAAAACCGGCGTTCACCGGGTACGAAATCCAGTATTTCATTATTCAGATGACGATTGATATTTCAGGTAGGTGGGTGAATTCTCTCGAATATACACCTGAACTCCCCGAAAATCAATTGTCATTTGACGCTTTTGAAAATATAACCGTTACCGTAACCGATCAAATTATCTCTGAATACAGCGCAATAGTTACTCAATATAGATATACAAATACGGTGTATCAACAATTGATTAACACTCTACTTGGTCTCAATACACCAATATTTGGGCCTCTTCTTAACGGGTATAAGTATTATTTTCGGTTGGCATCTATAAATGAAATAGGGATTTCAGAGTATTCATCGGTTCTTTCAGGTATACCATTTGCACGGCCAGATAATTCGCCAATTCAATTCGTAGGCGACCAAATCATCGGTAATCAAATGGCGATTCTTACATGGAAAATACCACAGGATGACGCGGGGTCTCCTATTTTAAACTATATTATTGATTACGAAGAGGTGGAAGAGGTCACTTTACCATCCGGTTCTATTGTAAATAAGTACAGCAATAAAATTCGATATAAACAAGATGCTATCGAAAATGGATTTTATCAACAACCGAATCGCGGATATCCATTTGATGATTTTGTTAAGGTTTATTCTGGTTATAAGAAATTTTCGTCTTTGACTACGGGTGAACAAACGATATTGCGTTCATTACGTAATGAAATATCAAATTATATTATACACCCTAGACCGATTACATTAAATGAAACGGATAAGTCTTTAAATACTTCTTCATCTGATCTATCAAAAAATATCGTATTATCCTATACAAATACATCATTTACGTACACTAGTAATTTACTTAATCAAAATGTATTCGATATTTCGAGTGTTCAGTTGAAATGGTATTATATTCGAGATATCACAAATGGAGGAAATCAATGGCAGAGCGATACATCGGTTTCATTTCATTTATCGATTCAAGCCGACCTAATTCATGCTAGTAGTAATCGAACTAGAGATATCTCTGGATTATTTGATATTTCTGGTACATATACCGTAAATTTATCCAAAATGTCGGATATTGATAATGTAGTATATAATTATATTAACTATTTGGATGGAAATGTTATTCAAAATGGAGTAGTACCTAATAAATATGTGATATTCAAATCATTATCACCACCCACCCTTTATCGTATTGACCATAATAATGGTGATGGTTATTATTTAAAAATGGTATACACTATCAGTAATTTCTCAAGAACTGATTATCGTTTTACGTTTTATTCTGGTAAGGTTATTATTAATGGTGTTGCGCCGGTTCGAACATTTTCCGGATTAAATACGGAATTTACAGTAACTGTAAAAAATAGCTCGTTTTCCCCGTTTGTAAACGGTAAAAAATATCTTTTTACTGTAACGCCATTTAATATCAACGCGTATTTTCCAGATCCGTTGAAAGATAATAATTATGGAACCGGTACAAGCCAAACCGCGCTTTTGATGGGAACCGAGTTTAGTGATCCAATTACAGATATGAGTTATTCATTAATTTCAACTAGTCAAGGCGGGAAAGTATTACTTCGATGGAGATATTCTTCGAGTCCACGATATTATATCAACATACAGATTCCACCAGAATACGCGAAAGAAGACGTTTTTCCGCAAGAATATCCTATAGCATTACAACCTGATGGTAGTAGGCGTTCTATATTGACTCCCAGTCTTCAACCTGTTAATGGTATTGTTACTTATATGATACCTTCAAACTTACAATCTGATATAGATTTGTCGAATGCTCAATTATATTTGAAATCAGGACGCGGATATCATATTACTGTTTCGCCGGTTCAGTCTTATATTAATAATCAAGGGAACGCAGAATATATACCTGCGCCTGAACGCAATATGTATTTGGATGGTACCTATATTATTCCGTTTAGAACACCGTTACGTCCTTTGGAATTTTCATCACAGGGGTATAGTGGTTATGTTGATTTGAAATGGCGATTACCAAACTTGTTTAACGACCCTAATTATTATAAAACGGATATTACAGCCACATATTATCAATATAAGTATTTTACACTTGAAAGTCGTGATGTATCGGCCGCACAACCCGTTTGGACCGTCGTTACTAATGAAATATCGATACCTACACCTGAAAATGGTGGCGTGGCTGGGTATCAGGCTCAATATACTGTTAGCAATCTTCAGAATGAACGACCTTACCAATTTCGTATTCGTACTGTCATTATAAACGAATACATCGGTCAGCGCGCGGAGTCGGAGTATACATACATGTCTATCATTAATAATTTACCGGCGCCGGACAGTTCTGGAGTTACTGTGACACCATCGATATATCCATATAAACCGTCTTCTGCGTTGTTGAGATTCGCAAACAGAACCGAAACTGCTACTGGAGTAACTAACGGTCTAGTATTACTGTTTGATTATCCGAGTTATTCTGGGAATGCGGATTATTACGAGTGTGATATTTATTATACACCGGTTGATAATGTATGGTATGGTATATTTGATGTAAATAACGGTATTGCCGACGTTTCATACAATATTAGCGTGAATAGTCAGTTATTTACAACAAACGGGAAAGTTCGTACTACATCAGCGACAATTGGCGGTAGTCAAAGAATTACGATTGTATGTAGGAATCCAGTATTAAGTTACGGTATAAGGATGCGCGTTTATCCTCGCAAAAATGGAATGGATGGAGTGTATCCTTCTGGTGATACGTTGTATTCAGATTTTTCTAATGTTTTTTACATCAATATTTAGAGACCGACTTGAAGCGTATTGATTTGTTCCGGTGTTAACGTATCCGGAAATTCTATATTGAATTTTATTTTAAGGACGCCTAATTCGCCGTTTTTTTCTAACCCCAAACCTGGTATTGTTTTTATATTACCTGGTTTAATGACATTGCCGGGCTTATTTGCCAATTTGAAAACACGCCCGTTGAGATGTGTTATCTCGAAATCGAAACCGCAAAGTGCGGATTTAAGTGAGATTGTTTTTTCTATAGTCAGGTCTAAATGATCGACTTTGAATAACGCGTGTTGAAGAACGTTGATTACGATCCGAACATCACCTTTCATACCCGCCTCGTTCATATGCCCGCAATCATTTAAGATGATTGTATCTCCTTGAAGAATACCCTTTGGTATTTGAGCATGTATTGTTTCGCGCTCGATTTTGATGATATCATTATCCGGGACTTGCCGGTCGATTTCAATTGGAATTGTACATCCATTATAGCACTGCTCAAGTGTAAGAGAAACGGTTTTGATGATTGACTCTGGTACTTGATATACGCGGATATTCGGCGCGGGCTGCTGCTGCTGCTGATGCTGTTGATGCTGCTGCTGGTGATTCATGAATCCGTTCATTCCATTTATATTAATACCGCCGGTAGGACGGCCATTGTGAAATGTTTGAAATACTACTTTTGGACCTTGTCCACCAGGACCCTGTTGATGAATATTAAACCCGCCACCGCCGCCACCGACGCCGCCGCCGAATAACATATGAAGCAACTCTTCAGGAATTCCTG
>JACCDQ011993665.1_pt1 | contig 13838 bp, 13 predicted proteins | sample 7446031 | NCBI WGS metagenome assembly JACCDQ01 (sample SAMN15323442, study PRJNA562643) | freshwater metagenome | isolation source: river surface water | place: USA:Blue River Watershed | collected 2017-08-17 | reverse complement strand
CGTTTGACCTGCATACTTGCCAAACAAAACACGATCACCCACTTTGACGTCCAAAGGGATTACCTTGCCAGAATCATCCTTTTTACCTGTACCAACAGCCAAAATTTCGCCTTGGTCTGGTTTCTCTGCTGCTGTGTCAGGAATCACAAGTCCTGAAGCTGTTTTAGTTTCATTGTCTAAACGCTTGATGATCACACGATCATGTAAAGGGCGTAGATTCATATAGACTCCTTTAGTATGTTAGTAAGCGTTAACTTAACAGTTAGTAAAAATAATTAATTATAATTTCCAGAAGTAGTTCAAACAGATTGTTAGCACTCTTACTGGTTGAGTGCTAATTATAAGGACGCTACCCCACCTTTTCAAGGGTAGCTACAACATCAACCCCTTAAAAAAATCTTTCTCAAAGATGGATGCGGGAAAGTTTTTCAAGGATTTTTACCTAAAACACACGCTATAAACCTAAAAAAACACATAACTCATTGATTTTTATTGGATTTAATTATGAAGCCCAAGTCTCGCTTATATACCCTAGTTAAAAATTGGAGCAAGAAACCTCCAACGGTTATTAAAGAGGCGGGAAATGCAAAGCTTTATGGTTCTGCCACCCAAAACCTCAATCAACAAATTGAAAAGTGGGGTCAAGCTCAAGACTTATTCTTCGAACTAGTTCTTGAGACCCAGACTCAATTGACACAGTTTGTCATGCTCAATTCATTGATAGATTGCCAAGAAGAAGATGTTTTAAGGCTATTTAATGATGGCATTCGAGCATCCTGCTACTGGCACAGCTATAGCAAACCAACAGCAATCATGATCCCTGTTAAATGTGACTGGTTAACAAATCAAAACATCCTAAAAGGTTTTCAAAACGCCTTGTTGAACTGTCACTTGCCAATCGGGCTTATCAATGTTGGTCTAATCAATAGACCAACAACAGCCGATAAGATCACACTTCAAGACTCCATCATCAAACTCCAAAGGTTAGGTGTATTGCTCCATCTAATGAACTTTGATGGCACACAAATAGACTGCGAGTTATTAAATGATCACGACTTTAAATATGTCTATCTTTCTGGAGCGCTATTAAGGCAAGCAATCCCTGGCAGTCAATGTGAAGAAAAATTATTGACTCTTATGAGAATCGCAAAAAAGTATGACTGCAAAGTAACTGTAGGGCCAATTAAGCTGATATATGAAAAATTAGCAGCAGAAAAATGGGGCGTTGATAGTTATTTTGGTCAACACATCATGCCTGCAATGACCATTCATCAAGTGATGAAGTTAGGCAAGAGTGCCAAACAACAAACCGCTATGCGTAGTCATTTGAATAAAAAATCATCATGAAAACCACCGCCAGAAAAAAAGTCTTACTAGTTGACGACCATCCTGCAATGATTTGGGCATTGAAAAATATGCTTAGTGAAAATGCTCATTTTGAGATAGCCGGCGAAGCTACAAATGGCGAGGAATGTATTGAGTTCGCTAGGCTAAACCCTCCAGATCTCATCATTCTTGATTTAGATATGCCAAGAACAGATGGCCTTGATGTTATTCGTCGACTACGTATTGCATCATCACAGATTCGTATTCTGGTGGTATCTAGTTTGGACCCCAAGATTTATGGCACCAGAATTAGAACAGTTGGTGGTCATGGGTTTATCAGCAAAACAGCCAACTCAGACATTATCTTAGCGGCATGCCTAGCGGTATCTCAGGGGTATACGTTCTTTCATGTCAATGATGAGGGCGATCCTCCAGATAGCGATGAAGAAATCATTGCCTCATTTTCGCCACGTGAATTCCAGGTTATGAAGTACCTAGCTGATGGCTATTGTAATTCTGATATATCTGAGTTTTTGCATATCAGTGGAAAAACCGTATCTACATACAAATACCGTGTATATAAAAAAATTGGCGTCAGCAACTTAGCTGACATGATTTCATTTTGCAGATCAAACAGAATTATCGATGTATAACATCAATCTATTGATTTCCATATCGGCTTTTTTAAATCTAGCATTCATTGTTTACCTAATTCTAAAAAGTAAGCAAGTGCAAAAGCTCATACTGCTCAAGTCAAGCGAAAATGAACAACTAAGAAAATTAATTTCGGCGAAAGATTTAACGCTATCAAACATCAGCCATGAAATTAAGAACCCAATTAGCGCCATCATTGGCATACATGAAAAAATATTAGCTAATAAGACACTGCCGACGTACGAGCACAAGATTCTTGAAAGTGCGAAAGAATCTGCACAATCAATGCTTGAAATGCTTAACCAGGTACTAGATGCATCCAAGATTGCAGCTGGCAAAGTTCAACTGGAAGAAACGGCTAGCGACCTTAAGAATTTATTAAAAAATATTGATAGAACACTATCAATCGTCGCAACAAAATCTGGGGTTAAGCTCACGACATATATCTGTCCAGAAATTGCACCTAGCCTAGTTTTTGATGGAGTTAAGCTCAATCAGATTCTTCACAACTTAATTAGTAATGCCATTAAATTTTCAAATAAAGGTCAAGTCATCATCACAACACGAGTAATTGCCAATGATCACTTTGCACAAATGATTTATTTTGAAATCGCTGATGACGGCGTAGGCATGCCATCAGAACAAATTAACAGACTCTTACGCCCTTATGAGCAAATAAACACCCAGCACCTAAATATTGAAAATATTGGAACTGGCTTAGGCCTAGGAATAACAGACCACTTACTAAAACTTATGAACAGTCAGTTATCAATTGAGTCTGAAATTAATCAAGGCACAACCGTTAACTTTCAACTGCAATTAGCGAGATCTATAGATGAACCAAGGTACGCGACAAAAAAGGATAGAGAAAACCTATCCTTAACCAAGGTTAATAGCAGTAAATCAGTACTGATTATTGATGACCACGCTCCCAGCAGGTTAATTACTGAATCCCAATTTAAAGATATGGGCTACTGTGTTCACAGTTATCAAAATGCATTACAAGGAAAAGACTTCTTGTTAAACACTCCCTTTGACATCTTGGTCACTGATTTTTCAATGCCAGTGATGGATGGTGAGAAGTTAGCTCAACTAGCCAGAAATGCGTACGGCGAAAATATTGAGATATATGGAATCACCGCCCACACTGATGGGGCTAAAAAATTGTTAGACCAGAATAGTGCTTTTGACTCTGTTTTGATTAAGCCAGCATCAATATCTGATTGGAAACGGGAGTTAAATTTATATGCCACATATACAACCTCACTTGTACAGTTAGGCCAAGGCAAATCAGGTATTTATTTAACAATTGCGAGAGAGATACTCGCCTTTCAACAACAGGCCATTAACTTGCTAAATGCTGGGCTATTGGATCATCAAACAAAATTGTCCGAAAAAGAAGCAAAAGCAATAGCCCACAAAGTACTAGGTGGCGCAAACTTAACCAGAGATATGCATTTAATTAAAGTAGCGAACCAATTTGAGAAGATTTGCCCACAACCCAATAAGCCGCTTTTTAATGAGTTTTGTATTGCACTTAGCAAATCCAACAAAATTCTTAAAAAAATTATTGCCGAAAAAACATTCATTAATTGAATTATTTTGGCTATATTATTAGCCATGCCAAAAAACAAAATCACTGTTGCCATAGTAAGCTTTCTGTTGGCCATAACTAGCCCATATGCATCTACAGAAATCAAACTACCAATAGATGTTGAACGGGCTATCAGCAAAAGCAATATCCCTAAAGATGCTATTTCGATTTCCGTAAAAAAAGTTACCTCCCAAGACACCTCAACCAAAATATTTAAATCGGCTGACGTGATTGACTGGCAAGAAGATGTGGCAATGAACCCCGCTTCAACTATGAAACTATTAACCAGTTTGGCCGCCATGGAGATACTAGGGCCTCAATATCGCTGGAAAACAGATATTTTTACCAACGGCAAAATTCAAGCAGAAACACTTAAAGGCGACCTTCTCATTAGGGGTAGTGGCGACCCTAAATTAATCCCAGAAGAAATTAACAAGATTTTGAATAATCTGAAAGATTTTGGAATCAAGAAAATTGATGGCGATCTTATTTTTGATCGTAGTGCCTATGACTCATCTGTTAAAGAGTCTTCATTCTCAGATGGGGAAACTACGAGGTCATATAACGTACTTCCAGACGCCCTTTTATTTGCATTCAATAGCTTTAGCTTCCAATTTTTCCCAAGCGTTGATAGCCAGTACGTCATCATTAAACAAACACCTCGAATTGCCAACTTAAAAATTGATAACAATTTAAAAGTGATTGATGCCCCGTGTAACGATTGGCGAAGGAATATTTCCATGTCAATTAACATGGAAAAGAATGGATCTTGGTTAGCAAGCTTTGATGGCGAGTTCCCTAATGGTTGCCCCACTGCTAATTGGAATGTCGTTGCATCCAACAGTGATGATTTTTTAGCTCAGAGCATCATCGCTGCATGGGAAGATATAGGGGGCCGTTGGCTTAGAAAGCCTAGAGTTAAGGCTGCCACCATGGACAACTCATTTAAGCCGATCGTTACCCATCTTGGGGTACCTCTACATGAATCCATCAAAGATATTAATAAGTTATCTAATAACGTGATGGCTAGGCAAGTTCTTTTGACAATTGCTCTTGAAAAGTCAGGTAAACCCAGCAATACCAGTAACGGAACTAAATTAGTCAAAGACTGGCTCAAAAAATATCAGTTAGATATGCCAGAATTAATCATTGAGAATGGATCAGGTCTTTCCAGAATTGAAAGAATCAGTCCCAAACATTTAAATCAAGTTCTCCTACTCGGCCTTAACTCTGTGTCAAGAGACTACTATGTTGAGTCACTTCCCATTGCTGGTGTTGATGGCACGATGAAGCATCGACTTTTAGATAAATTTAGAAAATATGTTCCCAAACGAAGCGAAACAGAAGCTCTAGAAAAAAATACCTCTTTATTACCAAGCTCAATTAGGAAATATGGTGCGTACATTAAAACTGGGTCTTTGGCAGATGTCAGATCAATTTCCGGTTACGTAGTCAGCAGAACAGGGCACACCTACACCGTGACATCATTTATCAATCATAAAAATGCTGGCTCTGGTCGAGGCATTCATGATGCATTATTAACGTGGCTCCTAGATGATGGACCACTTCAATCATCAGGCTCCAGAACCTACTGAAGCCCTACCCAATCTATCCCTCACAGCATCCCACTGTTCAGAGTCTGGTAGTTTTTCAAAGTAAATAATATCTACACTTAATTGATCTAATGCGCGTAATGTTGCATATAAAGATTTAGCCAACTCATCAGAGGTGCCCGGCAAAACAACCTCATCTAGATGACTAGATACAGAAAAGTCAACGTTGATAGTATTTTCAAAATGCACCCAGGCAACTCGTTTACCTGAGCAATTGGTTAAATTCATAGACTTAAGATCATGGGGATCATATAAAACCAATTTAGTTCTTGGAGCGTAATGCGCACTCAAACTACCTGAAACCCTCGGCTGACCAGTATCACCTTGCTTAAGTGTTTGCGACCGTACACCAGAACTTAGATTACGCAAAACATTATCAATCATTGCTTTTGATATGGCGCCCGGCCTTAATATGACTGCACCATGGCTATCCCATCGAGATAAATCAACAATCGTAGATTCAATTCCAACATCACATGCGCCACCATCCAGAATCAGAATTGATCCATCAGGAAACTCGTCTCTCACATGATCTGCCGTTGTTGGAGAAATTCTCCCAAAACGATTAGCTGATGGCGCAACAAGTGCGCCATTGAATAACTTTAGCAACTGCTGAGTAAGAGGATGATTTGGACAACGAATACCTACAGTTTCTTGTCCACCAGTAACCTCAAGCAAAACATTCTTTGCTTTAGGCAAAATAATTGTCAAAGGTCCGGGCCAAAATGCTTGGGCCAATGCCAAAGCTTGAGGTGAAACATCTCTAGACCAGCTAAGCAATACTTCTTGCCAAGCATTTTGCGATTCAAAGCTGCTCATGGTTGGCAAAGTAGGATTTGCAATATGCACAATTAGGGGATGACCACTGGGTCGCCCTTTTGCAGCAAAGACCTGATTCACCGCAACAACATTTTTTGCGTCCGCAGCAAGCCCATAAACTGTTTCTGTGGGTATAGCAACTAGATGACCATCACGCAGTTGCTTAATTGCCGAATCAAGTAAATCAGGCATGATCAACGCGTAATACGCAATACCTTTACAGCACTTTCACATGCAGTCTTTACATCGCCTGAAGTTGCGCCAACAAAATTTATATGGCCCATCTTTCTACCATGACGAGGCTCAGCTTTTCCGTAGAGATGTAATTTTGTTTTTGTCTCTTTAAGAATTTCATTCCAAAGTGGCTCAGATTGCTGGCCATTAATGAGCCACTCGTCGCCCAAGATATTCAACATGATGGTTGATTGAACTAATTCAGTACTACCCAGAGGAATCCTTGCCATCGCTCGAACTTGTTGCTCAAACTGACTAGTAATACATGCATTCTGTGTGTAGTGCCCAGAATTATGGGGACGTGGCGCAATTTCATTAGCAACAATGTCACCACTCTTCAACACAAAAAATTCCACACACAAAACACCAACATAGTCCAAGCGCCTAATAATCGCTTTAGCAGCCTCAATAATCTTCTTTTCTTGCGTTGGGTTTATAGATGGCGCCGGCACTGTCGTTGTATGCAAGATACCTGACTTATGAATATTTTCAGCAACGGGATAGGCCACCACCTGATCATCGTGACCTCGTACAACCAATGCAGAAACCTCAAAATCTAAATCCATGCGCTTTTCTAAAACGCAAATAACTCGATTAAACTTTTCCCAAGCTTGACTCAATTCTTCTCGAGTATGAACAGTAATTTGCCCCTTACCGTCATAACCCATTCGAGCCGTCTTTAAAATACCTGGGAATAAAGTATCAGGGACATGAGCAATATCAGAGTCGTGCTCAATAACCAAATGTGGCGCAGGTCCAATTCCAGCTTCATCTTTCCATGTAGCTAAGAACTTTTTTTCAGCGACCCGATTTTGAGCAACCGATACCCCAGAACTTGTCGGTGCAACATATACGCCCAAAGACTCCAACTCATCTAATGCTTGTGCTGGGACATTTTCGAACTCTGTACTAACGGCTTGGCAAATAGATGCCATCTCTTTCAAAGCGGCATGATCAACATAATCAGCCTGTATGTGTTTCTCTGCAACTGCTCCGGCAGGACTATTTGGATCAGGATCTAATACACAAACCTTGTAACCCATTGCTTGCGCAGCATGAGTAAACATGCGGCCCAATTGACCACCACCTAAAATACCTAGGTAAGAGCCCGGCAAAATAGGATCTAAACGATCAGCCATATCTTAAGAATGTCCTGGTAAATTCATGGCACGAGCTTTTTCAGTTTGAGTAGCTCGGAATGTGTCTAGTTTTTTTGCCAAAGCAGCATCATTGACTGCCAAATTGGCGATAACGTGTAAAGCAGCATTAGCTGCACCTGCTTCACCTATAGCAAAAGTAGCCACAGGAACACCTTTAGGCATTTGCACGATGGAATACAAAGAATCTTCTCCACGCAAATACTTAGAAGCAACAGGCACACCAAAAATAGGAACGATTGTTTTGGATGCCAGCATACCTGGTAAATGAGCAGCACCACCAGCACCTGCAATGATCGCTTTTAAGCCACGATCCTGAGCAGTTTGAGCATAAGCAAACATATCATCAGGCATACGATGAGCAGAAACTACTTTTGCTTCGTAGGCAACACCAAATTCTTGCAAAATCTGAGCAGCATTTTGCATGGTGTCCCAATCAGAGTTAGATCCCATCACTATTCCAACAATTGGTTTCTGGCTCATAGTTTTTCCTTTTTGCTTATGCAGTAGGTATTAAGCGGTTAAAGTTTCAAGTGCTTCACGGTATTTTGCAGCTGTTTTTTCAATAACATCTTGAGGCAATTGCGGCGCTGGAGCAGACTTATTCCATGGTTTCCCATTAACCTGAGCCAACTCCAACCAATCACGCACAAACTGTTTATCAAAAGATGGTGGATTTGAACCCACTTGATATGAACTAGCAGGCCAAAAACGTGAAGAGTCAGCAGTTAATACTTCATCCATAAGTACCAAGTTACCAGACTCATCAAGGCCAAATTCAAACTTAGTATCTGCAATGATGATGCCCTTGCTTGCAGCATAAATAGATGCTTCTTGATACAAACGAATACTCACATCTCTGATCTTAGCTGCCAAATCTTTACCAATCCGTGATTCAACTTCTTCATATGAAATATTTTCATCATGCTCCCCTACTTCTGCTTTAGCAGCTGGAGTAAAAATTGGTTCAGGTAATTTTTGAGCATTTTGCAAACCAGCAGGCAACTGAATACCGCAAACAGCACCCGTTGCCTGGTAATCCTTCCAACCACTACCAGACAAATATCCACGCACAACCGCTTCAACCATAATTGGCTTTAAACGCTTAGTCACAATTGCACGACCAGTCACTTGATTCACTTCATTGGCTGCAACCACAGTTGCTGGATCAATTCCTGTCAAATGATTTGGAATCACATGACTTAACTTATCAAACCAAAAGTTAGCCATTTGATTAAGAACAATTCCTTTACCAGGTATAGGTTCACCCATCACCACATCAAAAGCAGATAGACGATCTGTTGTAATCATCAATAATTGATCATCGCCAATAGCGTAGATATCGCGAACCTTACCCTTTGAGATTAAAGGTAGAGACTTAATTGAAGATTCGTATAGAGCTTGCATGTACACCTTATTTAACTAATTGAGCCAACTGACCTGCCTTATAGCGCTCAGCCATTTTTTCTAGAGGAATAGATTTAATTTTTCCAGCCTGACCTTCGCAACCAAAGGCTAGGTAGCGTGCCTTACAAATTTCTTTGGCGGCTTCACGCGCAGGTTTCAAATAATCACGAGGATCGAACTTGCTTGGGTTTTCAAATAAGTAACGACGGATAGCGGCGGTCATTGCCAAACGAATATCTGTATCGATATTAATTTTTCTAACGCCGTGCTTAATGCCTTGTTGAATTTCTTCTACTGGAACACCGTAAGTCTCTTTCATGTCACCGCCAAACTCACGGATGATTGCCAACAATTCTTGAGGAACACTTGATGAACCATGCATCACTAAATGCGTATTAGGGATACGTTGGTTAATTTCCTTGATGCGATCAATAGCAAGAATGTCACCTGTAGGTTTTTTAGTGAACTTATAAGCACCATGACTTGTACCAATAGCAATTGCTAAAGCATCACATTGAGTCTTCTTAACAAAATCAGCTGCTTGTTCAACATCAGTCAATAGTTGATCACGAGTCATCGCACCTTCTGCACCATGACCGTCTTCTTTATCGCCCATCATTGTTTCTAATGAGCCCAAAACACCCAATTCAGCTTCAACTGTGACGCCAATTGAATGTGCAAATTTAACAACTTCTTGAGAAACTGCTACGTTGTATTCATAAGAAGCCACTGTCTTACCATCATCCATCAATGAACCATCCATCATTACAGAGGTAAAGCCAGATCGAATGGCAGCCATACATACAGCAGGGCTCTGGCCATGGTCTTGATGCATCACAACAGGAATATGCGGATAGGCCTCAACAGCAGCATCAATTAAATGACGTAAAAATGCCTCACCTGCGTACTTACGCGCACCGGCTGAAGCTTGCATGATCACAGGCGCATTCACCTCATCAGCAGCAGCCATGATTGCTTGAACTTGCTCTAAGTTATTAACGTTAAATGCAGGTAATCCATAAGCGTTCTCAGCTGCATGGTCCAATAATTGGCGCATAGATACAAGTGCCATAACTCTTTCCTTAAATTAAAATTTATTTCACATCAACAATTTTTAACGTGTTAGTTCCACCAACTTGACCCATCGGCTCACCAACCGTTAATACAATCTTGTCACCCACATTAACCGCACCCAACTTTTTAACGCAAGCCTCAGCCTGCTCTAAAGCAGTGTCTCTATCGTTACTAGTATCCAAGTGCAATGGATGTACGTTTCTATACAAAGCCATGCTTCTTTGACTTGTAACTTTAGTTGTTAATGCAAAAATGGGTACCTGAATTTTGTGGCGACTCATCCATAGCGCAGTAGAGCCAGAATCAGTTAATGCTGCAATCGCTTTCACGCCCAAGTGATATGCGGTGAACAAGGCGCCAAAAGCAATAGATTGGTCAATGCGTGTGAATTTCTGATCAAAGAAGTCCGCATCTAGATGATGTACCTCAGTCTTCTCTGCCTCAAGACAGATTGCAGCCATTTGCAGAACAGTCTCTACTGGATACTGACCCGATGCAGTTTCCGCTGACAACATCACAGCATCTGTGCCATCTAATACCGCGTTAGCAACGTCACTAACCTCTGCTCTTGTTGGCACAGGATTAACAATCATTGACTCCATCATTTGCGTGGCAGTAATCACCACCTTATTAGCCTCACGAGCCATGCGAATCATTTTCTTCTGTAAAGCAGGCACCGTAGCATTACCCACCTCAACAGCCAAATCGCCACGAGCGACCATGATGCCGTCACTAACCTCCAGAATACCTTCTAAGATTCCAGGTAAAACAGCTTCTGCACGCTCAATTTTGGCAATCAATTTGGTCTTGTGACCAAGCTCTTGAGTTGCTTGATTTGCAAGATCTCTAGCGATCTTCATATCATCTGCATTTTTAGGGAAGCTGATTGCTATGTAATCTGCGCCCAAACCTACAGCAGTCTTAAGGTCTTCTTTGTCTTTATCAGTCAATGCTGGGGCAGTTAAACCACCACCAGCACGGTTAATACCTTTATTGTTCGATAGCTCACCACCCAACTCAACCACAGTATGAATGCAAGCACCCTGAACTTCTTGAACACGAATCACTAACAAGCCATCATTTAGTAACAGCTTGTCCCCAACCTTAACGTCATTAGGTAGGTTTTTATAGTCCAAGCCGACTTTATCTTGATTACCCAAAGTACAGTTGGCATCTAGCGTAAAACGCTCACCTGCTTTTAGGATAATTTTGTTATTTTCAAATTTGCCAACCCTAATTTTGGGCCCCTGCAAATCTGCCATGATTGCTACTTCACGACCAACTTTTTTTGAAACCTCTCTAACAAGTTGCGCTCTAGCTTGATGATCTGCAGCTGTGCCATGAGAAAAATTCAGGCGCACCACATCGACTCCAGCCTCAATCAATTGTTTTAATGTTTCAGCACTGCTTGAGGCAGGGCCAAGGGTTGCAACGATTTTTGTGGCGCGTAATGTCATTCAGCTCTTTCAGACAAAATTGCAAATGCTGGTAACGTTTTACCTTCTAGGAACTCCAAGAAAGCGCCACCACCAGTTGAAATGTAGTCAACTTGCTTATCAATTCCGTACTTAGCAATTGCAGCCAATGTGTCACCACCACCAGCAATCGAGAATGCAGGTGAATGAGCAATCGCAGCAGCCAACATTTTTGTACCGCCACCAAACTGATCAATCTCAAAAACACCAATTGGACCATTCCAAACAATCGTTCCTGCATGGGCAACAATGCTAGTCAACTCAGCAGATGTTTTTGGACCAACATCCAAAATCATGTCATCAGGCTGAACATCTGTTGAAGCAACTCTATTTGCACGAGCGAGTGGAGATAGTTCGTTAGCAACCACTACATCTACTGGGATAGGTACGCTGGCGCCACGCTTAGCCATCATATCCATGATTGCTTTTGCTTCACTCACCAAATCCGGCTCCGCCAAAGATCTACCAATTGGTAAACCTGCTGCCAACATGAATGTATTAGCAATACCGCCACCAACAATCAGTTGGTCTACTTTTTCAGCTAGCGACTTCAAAATCGTTAACTTGGTTGAGACTTTCGAGCCAGCAACAATAGCTACTAATGGTCTTTTAGGATCTGTTAATGCTTTACCCAAAGCGTCTAATTCAGCAGCCATCAATGGGCCAGCACAAACAACTGGGGCGTACTTAGCCATGCCATGCGTAGTTGCTTCAGCGCGATGAGCGGTACCAAACGCATCATTGACATAAACGTCACATAACTTAGCCATCTTTTGGGCTAATTCTTCGTTATTCTTTTTCTCACCCTTATTGAGTCTGCAGTTCTCAAGCAATACCAAATCGCCAGGCTGTAACTCAAATCCACCATCTACCCAGTGACTAATCAATGGAACCTTTCTTTCCATCAATTCTGCGATCCTGTCCGCCACCGGAGCCAGTGTGTCTTCTGGTTTGAATTCACCCTCTGTTGGTCGACCTAAATGCGATGTCACCATAACAGCTGCACCAGCCTCTAAAGCCACTTTGATCGCTGGAATGGATGCTCGAATGCGAGTGTCCTCAGTAATATTTCCCGCTTCATCTTGCGGCACATTCAAATCTGCACGGATAAAAACACGCTTACCCTTAAGTTGACCTGCAGCGGCTAAATCAGATAGACGATTAAATTTAAGTTTGGATGTACCTGGCATGATGATTATGTGAGTTTTAACTAAAAGACTAGAAACTCAGATTTTACCTTTTTACAGGACTTTTTGACCGTTTTTTAGGGCTAAATAAACCTTGCGCCCGTGTAGACGACCATCCCCGAAATAATGGTGAAAACCATACTTTTAGTCGCCAAAAAACCCAATATTGAGGCTATTCCACCCCAAAGCTGAGGATTATTAAGTTCCATTTCAGCCGACCCCGGGGGAAAAAATATTTCAGGCACTATGACAGCCACCAAGGCTGCTGCCGGCGCATAACGTAGAGATTTTTGAATGGTTGGACTTAACTCAACCCTGGTACCCATCAATAAGAAAAAACCTCGGGTTAAGTATGTAATGGCAGTTAAACCAATAATAACGACCCAAGTTTCAAATGAAGTCATTCTCTAGACCTCCGGAAACGTCTCTCTAAATAAGGCTCAGACACAATACCCACGGCAATTGCCACCAAAACTGCAATGACTATATTTAACTTATACGGCAAATCTACTGTGGCCAATGCGGCAACTGCTGCAGCAACAGCAGCCAATCTTGATGACCAACCCTCCAACATCGGCAACAAAATCGCAATTAATGCCAAGGTGCCTGCATAAGCCAAGCCCCATGAGCTAGGTATGAAAGAGGCTAAAAATATCCCTGCTAATGAGCCCGTTTGCCAAACTGTCCAATTGGCAGCTGCCATACCTATAAAAAATGGTGCATGAGATGGGTTGCCATCTGCGCGCGGGTATCGCGACATGAACAATGCAAAGGTTAAATCTCCATTGATATATCCCAAAATGGAGCGCTTCCAGTAGGCTTTATCTTTGAAATATGGCTGAATACCAGCACTAAATATGACAAACCTTAAGTTGACAATAATGGCTGTTAAAAAAATAGTCCAAAAAGGAAAGTTACCCGCGATTAGAGGCAAAGCCGCCAATTGAGCTGAACCCGCATAGACCAACAAAGACATCCCGACAGCCTCTGCGGTGGTGATATCTGATTTGGCCATAGCAATACCTGTCACCAAGGCCCATGTAAACACCGCAAATCCTGAGTGACCCATTGTTTTGAGTCCACCTATCAGAGCCCCTTGCTGTTGTTTCGACCAAGTCAAATCAAATTACCAATTTATTTTTTCAAAGTTTGATTATAGGTAGGGGCTTGCTTTTTGACATAGCCATCTCTACCCGCCTGTTTTACAATGGCATTTCGACTCATTTTTCTCAGAATTTAGGAAATACACCATGTCAATGGCAAATCGTGATGGCTTTATTTGGATGGATGGCAAATTG
>JACCDQ012183932.1_pt1 | contig 13839 bp, 13 predicted proteins | sample 7446031 | NCBI WGS metagenome assembly JACCDQ01 (sample SAMN15323442, study PRJNA562643) | freshwater metagenome | isolation source: river surface water | place: USA:Blue River Watershed | collected 2017-08-17 | reverse complement strand
TCGGCACCCTGCGCGACATGTGCCCGGAAGGCAAGACGCTGTCGTGGGACAACCAGTACGCCATGGTCAACGCCATCCAGGCGCACGAAAACGCCACCGCCGAAGAAGACGAAATGGCGCCCCAAAAGCCCAGCCCCGCCAACCTGGCCGCCATCTCCAAACTGCTCGCCGACCCGATCTGACCGTACCGGCCCCGACGAGGTCCTGGCCTGGCTGGAACGCCCGGCGTCAGGCCGTCACGCGGGCAAACGGCGGCAAGCCCTGCAGCAAACGCTGCCCATAGCTGGTGGTGCTCAGCCGCCGGTCGTAGATGTAGACATGGGCCTCGTCCTCCTCGGTGCGGATGGCGCGGCCCACCCATTGCGCCAGTCGGATCGCGGTGGCCGGTACCACCAGCTCCATGAACGGATCGCGGCCATTGGCGCGCAACCATTCGGCACGGGCCTCGCCCACCGGGTCGTCCGGTGGCATGAAGGGCAGCTTGGTGATGAACAGGTCTTCGCACAAGCGCCCAGGCAAGTCCAGCCCCTCGCCAAACGACTGGAGCCCGAACACGATGGACGGCTCGCCCTCTTCCACCCGCCGGCGGTGGCGGGCCAGCAACTGCGCGCGCGGCCATTCGGTCTGCACCAGCACCCGCTCGCGCAATGCGGGCGACAGCGCCTCGGTCGCGCGGCGCATTTGCTCGCGCGAAGTGAACAGCACCAACGCGCCGTGCCGCACCTGGGCCAAATCGCGCGTCAAGGCGTCGATCATCTGGCGGGTGTAGGCCTCCACGTCCTTGGGGTCGGCCTGGGTGCCGGCCAGCACCAACCGGCCCTGGCGCTGGAAGTCGAACGGACTGGGCACTTCGAGTGCCACCACGTCCGGGTCGCCACTCAAGCCGGCTTCTTTCAGGAAAAAGTCGAACCGGCCGCAACTGGTCAATGTGGCCGAGGTTAATACCGCGCCCCGCACCGCCTGCCACAGGTGGTGGCGCAGGGTGGTGCCGGGCAAGGTCGGGCTGGCGTGGGCTTGCAGCAGCAGGTGGTCGCCGCGGGTTTGCTGGGTGAACCATTTGGCCACCGGACTGCCGCCCTCTTCGGGCTGTTGCAGCAAATGGTGGGCGGTGGCATACACCGCTTCCAACCGGGGCGCCAGGCTGCCCAACTGCACGTAGTAGGTGGCCAGGCGCCGGGCTTCGTCCGGGTGATCGCGAATTTCGGCGCGCAAGGCCTTGCTCAAGGCCCGCAAGGCGTCCATGAACACCTGGGCGCTGTGAGCCACCTGCGCCACCGGGGTGACCAGCACGTCGGGCAAACGCCCTTGCGCCAGCCGCACCCGCGCGCTGGACTCGGTACCGCTGCGGGCCGGGCCCCAGGCGCGTTGCGCGTTCTCGCGCAAGGCATAGCCGTATTGGTGCATCACCAAACGGGCCAGGTCTTGCAAACCCTGGCGCAGCAAAGCGGCGTGCTTGGGCACATCGGCCAGTTCCTCCACCGCCAACAGGCCGCCCACTTTCAGCGCCCGGCTGGCCAAGCGATCGATCCAGGTCAGGTGGGACAAATCCATGTGGCTGGCAAACTGGTCCAGCGCGATGCCCGGCAGGTGGTGCGCTTCGTCCAGCACCAGCAGGCAGTTGTCCAGCTCGGGCAAGGCGCGCGAGCCCAGCGAACTGAGCAGCAGGTCGTGGTTGACCACGATCACCTGCGCGCCAACCAGCTGTTTGCGCTGCTCGAAGTAGCTGCATTGGCCGTAAGACGGACAGTGCTTGGCGGTGCAGGAGCTCACGTCCGCCGCCACCGCTTGCCACCACAGCGTATCGGGCGGCTGGGCCAGGGTGTCGCGGTCGCCGCTCCAGCGGCCACTAACCAGGTCGGCGTGCATGGTGGCGTAGGCGGTGCGGCGGGCGTCATCGTCGTGGTCGGTCAGCGCCATGCCCCGTGCCGGCGCGTCCTGGAACAGGTCGTCCTCCACCAGGTCGTCCACGTCGTTGTCGGGATGGTCGGCGGCATCGCCTTGCGCCATCCAGCGCTCCAGCTTGAGCTTGCACACGTAACGCCCGCGCCCCTTGGCCAGGGCAAATCGAAATGGCTGCCCAAAACTACCCGCCAGCGCGGGCAAGTCTTTGTTCACCAGTTGTTCCTGCAGCGCCACGGTGGCGGTGGAGATCATCACCCGCGTCTGGCGGCGCAAGGCCAGGGCAATGGCCGGTGCGCAGTAGGCCAGCGACTTGCCCACCCCGGTGCCGGCCTGAATCACCGCGATCGACCGCGCCGCAGCCTCGGGGGGCTCGTCGTCATCGGCGGGTTCGGCCGGGCGCCCCAGATCGGCTTCGCTGAACACGCAGGCCACCTGTTCGGCCATCAGGCGCTGGCCCGGCCGGGGGCGCAAAGCGGCGTGCTCTTGCACCAGCCGGTCGAACACCGCCAACGCCTCCCGCGCCATGTCTGTTTTTTCCATGGCCGCGAGTGTGGCACAGCCCAGAAAAGGTCAGTGGAAACACGCATAATGGCAGCAGACCAAAAAAATTCAGGATTGCGCCAGGGAGCCGGTCGCGCTACGCACAGGACAGCACTCGTTTCATGACCTCCGGATTTCCCTCCCGAACCCACGGCATGCCCGGCTTGGGCACCGGGATCGACAGGGTGTTGCAGGTTTTTTCGGCCTACTGGATTCCCGTCTTTTTCGCGCTGTTCACCCTGGTGGCGCTGGGTTTGTGGAACAGCCAGTACCCGCCGGGGCAAGGCCGCACGCTGTCTTTCCAGTCCGTGCGCGACGAAGGCCGCAACCTGACCCCGGAACAAGCGCGGGCCAGCCTGCAGAACAGCCCGACCGTCCGACAACTGGACACCCACCTGTCATCTCTGCCATTTTGGCTGCTGCTGCCTGCCCCCACGCCCGATGACGTGCTGGAGTTCCCTTCGCGCCACGCCACCGTGATGCGTTGCTGGGACGCACAAACCCTGTCCCCACTGGGCGAAATCGACCGCAACCAGGCGGGAGGGCATTTACGCCACTCCCGGGCGGGGTTTGCGCTGAGCTACCCCACCGTCTCCCAAGTGCTGTGCGAGGCCCAGTTCGCCGGGCCGGCGCGCTTTTCGGCCAAAGCGTGGTCGGCCACCGACCTGGCGGTGCGCGAGGCCGAGTTCCACCGCAACTCGGGCTTGCTCGATGGCGGCATCCTCATGCTGGCGCTGTTCACGCTGATCGCCGGCTTCATCAACCACAACCGGCATTACCTGCTGTTTGCCGCCTGGCTGGTGGTGAACCTGCGCATGGCCGCCCTGTCCATGGGCTGGGACGCCCAGTGGCTGGGCCAGAGCATTCCATACGCGTGGCTGGCGCAGTTGCGCCCTCTTACACTGGCGCTGTATTTCCTGGCCACGGTGGTGCTGTTCAAGGCGCTGTTCGAAAACGACCTCATCAAGGCCCGCTGCGAGGGCGTTGTGCGGATGGTGCAATGGGCCTGCCTGCCCCTGGTAGCACTCGCGCTGATCCTGCCCTACGGCGATTTCCTGCGCATCATCTGGGTCAGCACCGCGCTGGGCACGGCGGTGCTGATTTACGCGCTGGCGCGCATCCTGCTGCAAACCCGTTCCCGCGTGGCCATGTGGTACGCCGCGTCCATCACCGTGGCGCTGTTTGCCAGCCTGTACGAAGTGATCGCCGCCGCGCTGGGCGCCAAAGCGCTGATCGGCACCGTCAACAGCGTGACCGCCGCGCTCACCTCCAGCCTGCTGGCCTCACTGGCCATTGCCGAGCAGATTCGGCAGGAACACCAGCAGCGTCTGGCCGCACAAGAAGAACTGCGCCACGCCTACGAAGTGATCCCGATCGGACTGTTCACCCTGGACCTGCAAGGCCGCTGGCTGAGCGCCAACCCGGCGCTGATGAACATGCTGGGGCTGAGCACATTGGACGCCGGGCATGACACCTGGCAACAGGTGTTCTCGGCACAAGACTGGCAACTGCTGGCCGAGCGCACCCGCGACGGGGCGGCGGCTGAGCTGGAGTTGCAACTCGAACGTGCGGGGCAAACGCCCAAGCGGCTGCTCGTGAAAGCCACGCTGGCTAGCGACAAGATCGAAGGCTCGCTGCAGGACGTGACCGAAAAAGCGCTGGCCACCGAACACCTGCAGTTCCTGGCCAACCACGACACGCTGACCAAGGTGCTGAACCGGCGCGGCATCGAGACCATGCTGCAACGCGGCCTGCAGCGCCTGGGGCGTGGCAAGCCGCTGGCGGTGGCTTACCTGGACCTGGACCGCTTCAAACTCATCAACGACCTGTACGGCCACGCCGCCGGCGACGTGGTGCTGCAAGACGTGTGCGCGCGGGTGCAGTCGCCCCTGGGGCCCAACATGCACCTGGGCCGGGTGGGTGGCGACGAATTTCTGATCGTGATGAGCGACACGCCGCTGCACCGCGCCGAGGTGGTGTGCCGGGAGGTGGTGGCGCGCATTTCCAGCAGTCCGTGCCAGGTGGGCGATCGGGCGTTCCAGGTGCGTGGCTCCATCGGGCTGATTGAAGTGGGGCCGGGCTCGCAAGCCAAAGACATCGTTTCCACCGCCGACCACGCCTGCCGCCAAGCCAAAAAGGCCCAACCCTGCGGCCTGGTGGTGTACGAACAAGGCTCGCGCGTGTTCACCGAACACGAAGCCGAGATGCAACTGATCGAGCGGCTCGCCACAAACCAGAAGATCGACGGCCTGTTCCTGGAAATGCAGCCCATCATGTCGCTGCGCACCCCGCACGCGTCGCTCAACTTCGAGGTGCTGCTGCGCATGCAGGACGAACACGGCGACCGCGTGCCCACGGACCGGCTGATCCACGCCGGCGAAAACGCCGGCCGCATGGGTGTGATCGACCGCTGGGTGCTGCACACCACGTTGGACTGGTTGGACCAACACCAAAACGACCTGAAAAACAACCAGTTTGTCTGCCTCAACCTCAGTGGCGCGTCGTTGAACGACGAGCGCTTCATGGACGACGTGTTCGCCCTGCTCGACCGGCGGCGCCATCTGGCACAGCGGTTGTGCCTGGAAATCACCGAAAGCGTGGCCCTGCACGACATGGGCAACACGCGCCGCTTCATCGACCGGGTGCGCAGCTACGGCGCCAAGGTGGCGTTGGACGATTTCGGCGCCGGCTACACCTCGTTCTCGTACCTGAAAGACTTGCCGGCCGACCTGCTCAAGATCGACGGCAGCTTCATCGTCAACATGAACCGGCACCCGGCCAACGTGGCGATCGTGGAAGCCATCGTCAGCCTGGCGCAGAACCTGGGCATGAAGACGATTGCCGAATGGGCGGAAGACTTTGAAACCGTCGAAGCCCTGGCCGAAATTGGCGTGGACTACGTGCAAGGTTTCGTGGTCGCGCGCCCACAGGCGCCGGAGCGGCTGCTGGAGGTCCAATCGGGCGCTGACTTCATCCGCGACGAAGCGTTGAAGGAGTACCTCAGCACCCTCTCGGTGGACGACCTGAGCCACGTGGACCTGGTGCTCGGCCACCCCACCGGCACGCAGACCGGCAGCCTGCTCTGATCAGTCCAGCTTCAGATCGGGGTGAGCGGTGTGGAACATGTACTCGCTCAGCGGGTGGCCCTGGCTCTTCCAGAGTTGCTCGGCGTTGAACACGTCGAAGTACATGATGCGGTGCGGTAGGTTGAAAACATGCTCCAGCGGCACGTAGCCCATACCGGGGTACACGTCCTGGAACAACAGGCGGTCGTACTGGCGGTCGATCGGCGAACGGGCCGTGATCACCATGTAGCGGATGTCATTGAGCAGGCAGTACAGGTAATAGGCCTTGAACAGCACGGTCTTGACGACACGGCCCACCTTGTCCTGGGTGACGCCAAGGCGGGTGGCTTCGGCCAACCCGTGACCGGCCAACCAGTCCGGCAGGGTGATGGATTGCTCCAGCGTCAACGGCCGGTGCAGGTTGGTCTGGATGCGCATCGTGCCCAGCGGCGACCCATCGAGCTTGGATTCGGCCAGCAACACGACCACACCGGGCGCCGCGTCCAACGCCTCTGGGCGTTGCAAAGCGGTGGTCATGCTTGGTTCCAGGTGCCGGGCATAGGCCTCATGGCGGATGGCCACCGCTTTGGCGATCGCCTCCGTCCCGCGGGCCACCCGCACCGTGAATGGCAAGGTTTCCGACATCACGTGCCGGCGAACCGCCGGATGGTCGGCGGGGGCTTGCCGCAGGTGCGCCAGGGCTGGCACGACGGGGGCGGCAAACACTTCGGATACTGCGCTCTGATACATGTCATTTCCCTCCTGCGGCTTGACCGCGTTCAATGCAAGTCACACGAGGTCAATGTACGCAGACGCAGCGGCGGCTGAAGTTGGAAAACCGCCGTTTTGCGTGTCAGGTTTCGCTGACAAGGCCGTCAGCGCGCGGGAAGCGGGGTTTCTGGCGCTTACAATCAGCGCCGTGCTGGAAGCTTGGCAGAGTGGTCGATTGCACCGGTCTTGAAAACCGGCAACCCGCAAGGGTTCCAGGGTTCGAATCCCTGAGCTTCCGCCAGAAATACATGAAAATCAACAACTTACGTGATTTTCTGATGGCGACCATCAAATCAACCATCAAACAAGTTAAGGCTAGCTTGTCTTGGCTTGAGCTCACCGCCTGACAGATCACCACTCCAACCCAGGATTGAGTGATCAGGTTTACACAACGCTCCGCAGTGTGTCGTGTAGCTTGAGATTCCAAAAAATTTCAACCCCATATCACTCCCCTGGAAACCGGGAAGGTCTGCGCTCGTGCAGGCCTGCTGGACCGGTTTTTGACGGCTGAGTGGCGGCGCTAGAGCGCTCGTCCATCTGCCCGTCCGTCTGCCTGTCCTCACCCTCACTTCCCTTTTACCCACCCCCCGTCATCAAGCCCCGCCTGGTTCTGCCAGCCGGGGCTTTTTGCCGTCTTTCTTCCAGGAGTCTTTCCATGCAATGCCCTCAATGTGCTTCGACCCACGTGGTCTTCAAACACACCGCCAAGAAGGCCGGTGGTGTGCTCGGTGCCGCCGGAGGCGCCCTCGGTGGTGTGGCCAGTGCCGGCGCCGGTGCGGCCACCGGGGCCCAGGTGGGTGCCGCCATCGGCCTGGTCGGTGGTCCCGTGGGAGCCCCGATCGGCTACCTCGCCGGGGCCTTCCTCGGCGCCCTGGTCGGCAGCGTCACCGGTTGCCTGACCGGCGCCAAGCTCGGTGAAGTGATCGACCGCAAGGTGCTCGACAACGCCGAGTGCATGTCGTGTGGCCACACCTTCCAGTGCGACGACGAGGCCATCAACGCCCGCTGAGCGTCTGCTGGTTCGTCCTGTTTCTTTTCTCTGTTTGTTCTGTTCCCACCCGAGTGCATCGGGTTTATGAAGGAGTTCTCTCATGGCACACGCCGTTCAATCCATGGCCTATGTGGGCGAGGCCCCGTGGCACGAGCTGGGCAACGCCCTGCCCGCTAAGCAACCCATCGAGATCTGGGCCCGTGAAGCGGGCATGGACTGGACCATCTGCGAGTCCCCGGTGCGTTTCCTGTCCGACCAAATCGGGGCCTTGGGCACCATCCAGTCGTTCGAAGACCACAAGGTGCTCTACCGCAGCGACACCAAAGCCCCGCTCTCCGTGGTGGGCCGCCGCTACCAGGTGGTGCAACCGAAAGAGGTGCTGGAGTTTTACCGCGATCTGACCGAGGTGTCTGGCTACGAACTGGAAACCGCCGGGGTCTTGAAAGAAGGCCGCAAGTTCTGGGCCCTGGCCCGCACGGGCAAGGAAACCGCGCTCAAGGGCAACGACGTGGTCAAGGGCTACCTGCTGTTGGCCACGTCGTGCGACGGGACGCTGGCAACCACCGCCACCCCGACCACGGTGCGGGTGGTGTGCAACAACACGCTGTCCATTGCCTTGAACGGGGCAGTGAACGCCATCAAAGTACCGCACAACACGAGCTTCGATCCGCAGGCAGTCAAGAAGCAGTTGGGCATTGCAGTGTCCCAATGGGATGGCTTCATGTACCGCATGAAGACCCTGGCCGAATGCAAGGTCAAGAGCCACGAGGCGATGAACTACTTCCTCAAGGTCTTGTGTGCTTCCGATGGTCAAGACCCGTCTGGGGCACTGACCAACGAACGGGCGCTGAAGAAGGTGCAGGAGCTCTACGACGGCCATGGCCGGGGTGCGGAGCTGAGTGCGGCCAAAGGCACCGCCTGGGGCTTGCTGTGTTCGGTCACCGAGTTCGTGGACCACGAGCGCCGGGCGCGGTCTCAGGAATACCGCCTGGACAGTGCCTGGTTCGGCCAGGGGGCGAATCTGAAGCAGAAGGCGCTGGATGCGGCGTTGCAGATGGTGGCGTGATGGGATGGAACCGAAGCAACTTTCTCTGCCCCTCTCCGACTGTTCCCCGATCCCCTCCCTTCCACTTCCCCACGGCATAGACCCCGGCTCCTTCTGGACCGGGGTTTTGCTTTGTGGGGCTGATCTTTGAACTTTGAAAGGACTTATCCCATGGCCCAGCCATTGATGAACGAAGCCGGTGCACGGCCACCCAAGCACCGCCCTGCCCTGCGCCTGGTCAAGACGCAGGAACTCAACCGCGACCAGTGGCTGTCGGTGCGCCAAGGCGGCATCGGCAGCTCGGACGCGGCCGCGGCAGTGGGGCTGAACCCCTACCGCTCGTCCCTGGAACTCTGGATGGACAAGACCGGACGCGGTGGGGCTTTGCCGCAGGTCGACCCGAAGGATGAAGCGTCTCCGATGTACTGGGGCACGCTGCTGGAGCCGATCGTGGCGGCCCACTACACCAAGCGCACCGGACGCAAGGTGCGCAAGGTCAACGCGGTGCTGCAGCACCCGGACTTCCCCTGGATGCTGGCGAACCTGGACCGGGAGGTGTTGGGTGACCCGGGCGTGCAGATCCTGGAGTGCAAGACGGCTGGGTTCAACGGTGCCCGGCTGTGGAAGGACGGGGTGCCGGAGTACGTGCAGTTGCAGGTGATGCACCAACTCGCTGTGACCGGCAAGCAGGCCGCCGATGTGGCGGTCTTGATCTGTGGGCAGGAACTGCAAATCCACCGCATCGAGCGCGACGAATCGATGATCGCCCAGCTCATTGCGCTGGAGCAGCGGTTCTGGGCCTTTGTGGAGTCGGACACGCCGCCCCCGGCGGACGGGTCGGATTCGGCGGATCTGGCGCTGCGCTGTCTCTACCCGCGCGATGTGGGCACGGTGCTGGACTGGAGCCAGGACCTGGAAATGTCTTCCGTGTTCTCGGACCTGATCGCGGTGCGCCAGGTGCTGGACCGCCACGAGACGCTGCAAGCGCAGTTGAAGCAGCGGATTCAGCAACGCATGGGGGAAGCCTCCCGGGTGTTGTTCGAGACCGGGGAGATCCGCTGGAAGCGCAGCAAGGATGCGCAAACGGTCGATGCCCAGCGGCTGCAGAAGGAACGACCAGAAGTGTGGGCGGACTACGCCATCAGCAAACCGGGTTCCAGGCGGTTTCTGGTGCAGAGCAAACAAGCCGAAGCGAACGACGACTGAAGGCTTGGAGATTTCAACCCAACGATGAAAGGAGCACACCATGCTCAAAGGACTGGCATTGACGCCCCCGATCCTGGGGCGCATCTCGATCGGCAAAGTGCTGGAGAAGAACGGCAAGCGACTGCCAGAGAAGGACGACGGCTTCACCTTGACCACACAGGTGCAGTCGCGTGGGGCCTGGGTGTTGCACCCGCTGGATGAGGCTTTGCGTGCAAATACAGAGAACGGCAAATTGCGCAGCATTCCGGTGAAGTTGCTGTTCGACGACCCGGACCTGAACCTGCGGGTGGGCTACACGCTGTTTGACCGCCAGACTGGGCGGCCTCTGTGTGTGGGCAACGGGCAAACGTGCAAGCGGGTGGGCACCGAGGGAGGCAACGGGGCGGAAACATCCTCCCTGCCCTGCGACGGACCCGACTTCTGTGCCTACGCTCAAGGCCAGTGCAAGGCGTTCGGGCGGCTGAACGTACAGGTCGGCGATGAAGACGAGTTGGGCTCGTTCGTGTTTCGCACGACCGGGTTCAACAGCATCCGCACGCTGGCCACGCGGCAGCGTTACCTGCAGGCGGTCTCTGGGGGCTTGTTGTCCAACCTGCCGCTGGAACTGAGGCTGCGCGGCAAGTCGACCACGATGTCGCACCGGGCGCCGATCTACTACGTGGACTTGACCTTGCGGGCGGGCACCTCAATGGCCGAGGCGATGGGGCAAGCCCGTGCGGAACGCCAGACACGGCTGGACGCGGGCTGGGACCAGGCGGCACTCGATCAAGCCGCGCGCGAAGGCTTTGCCTGCGGGGTGTTCGAAGAGTCGGAGGAAGACGGGGTGGCGGTGCTGGAGGAGTTCTACCCGGACGAAGCCAGTGACACTGTCGGTGACGATGGCTCAGGGGAGACAGTCACGGCAGCGTCCACAGTCACAACCACACGACAACGCAGCCTGCGCGACAAGCTCGGGCGGCGGTTCGCGGGCATCCCACCCGGCTCACCGCCCCTGGCATCGGCCCAGCCTCCAGCGTTTCCGGCGCTGGACTGAGCATTCCTGCGGCCGACCCGCCTCAGGCCGGCAGGTCGTACTTGGACAGGGCCATGACCTCGTCCACGAAGGCGTGGGGGTCGGCCTCGAGCGCCTTGAGGAGGTCCAGCAATTCCAGGATGTCCACCCGCCGGTGACCGCTCTCGACCTTGGAGACGAAGGTCTGGGGCCGGTGCAGGCGCTGTGCCACGTCGATCTGCAGCAACCCACGGTCCTTGCGCAGTTGCATGAGCTTCTGGGCAATGACTTTGTGGCGGGGGTCGCTGATCGGGGCTGGCATTTCAAAAATTCTAAATGCGCATCCATTTATCCCATATGCGCATCTGTTACTCTTGGAGAGCAATGATGTTGAACGTTTTGATTTGGCTCATGGGCGCGCTGGCGGTCGCGGGAGCGATCACCTGGGACATGCGCCGCCTGCGGGTGAACCGGGTGGGCTTGGCCTCGCCCGCCTGGTGGGCGCTGTGTGTCCTGGGCTGGCCCCTTGTGATCCCGGCTTACCTGGTGTGGCGCCGAAAGGTGCGGCGCCAGTTGGTGGCCTCGGTCTGGCACTACGTGGGCGATGCCGGCACCCCCATTGCGGTGCGCCGTCGGCGTCTGCTGGCGTTGCACCGCAACGAGATGGTGGACGACGCCATCTTCGAGGAGTGCCGGCGGCAACTCGATGCCGATGACTCGGCCAAGGCCCCCGACGCATGAGTGGGCAACTCCACCCTCCCCCGGACACCACGACGGCGCTGCTGGCGGTGCCGCCCTGGTTGACCCACCCCATCTTCAACCCCGAACCCGACTTTTATGCGGAGGTTTCCATGTCAATGGTCCATTGCCGAGGCTGTGGCCAGGCGATTCACGAAAGCGCCTCGTCCTGTCCGAAGTGTGGCGCCGTCCAGTTCGGACCAGCCCCCACATCCGCCAGCCACTGGATGGCGCTGGTGTCCTTGGTGCTGTCCATCTTTTTGCTGTTGGGCAGCCTGGAGGCCGAGGCGGTGGACACGGATGTCCTGGTCGGCACCTACGTTTTGGGGCTTGTCAGCGCCGGCTTGGGCGCCGTCTCCCTGCATTTGAAGCGACCCGGCCAGTCGATGGCCGTGATCGGCATCACCCTCACCGTGCTCAGTCTGCTGATCGTGCATGGCAACACCTTGTAACTCACCTCAGAAAGGAAATGAACCATGAACTCGTTTGTGCAATGCCCCTACTGCTCTCAAGAAATGCATTCGTCCGCGACCGCCTGCCCCAAGTGTGGCGCACCGGTCAAGGCTGCTGCTGCGACGGCGGATAAGCCGCCCGTCTACACCTCCTACGATCAGGTGCCGTGGTTCCGCAAGCGATGGCTTGTGGTGCTGTGCGCGGTGATCTTCATTCCGGCCGCCTTGGTGATCGCTTTCACGGGCCCGATCTACAAGCTCCAGGGCGGTCAGGTCAAGGCCTTCCCGAAGCATCAGAAGTGGGTGCTGCTGGGGGTTTTTATCGCGTTGGTCGTCCTCAACCTTTTGAGCGGGAGCTGAACATGCGGTTTCGACCAACAGTGCTGTGCCTGCTGTCGGCCCTGCTGCTGGCGGGCTGCTTGGGTGAGGTCCTGGATTTCCGAAACGCGGAGGTTTCCGAGGGCAAGCTGTACAAGGAGGGGGCCAACAAGCCGTTCAGCGGCAAGGTGACGAACGTGCCCTATGCGCAGATGCCGACGGCGCCCTGGATGGAGATGTTCAGGCTGGTCGCCGCAACCACCGAGGAGAAGCAGCTGGGCCAGTACCTGGGCAAACTGCTGTGCGACGCCGAGTTCGACCAGGGGGTGCTGGACGGCGATACCGTCTGCACGCTGCGGGGATCGGACGCGCCGTTCATGACGCTGAGCTATGAGCAAGGCTCGCTGGAGGGAGACATGAAGGTGACGAGCTTCAAGGTCAAAGGCGTGACGCTGGCCGAGGCGGTTTACAAGGGCAATGTGCTGGAGGGGGAGCTGATCGTCAACCACCCGGAGACGGGCCAGCGGGTGAGCAGCAGCCATTGGCGAGCGGGCAAGCCGCATGGCTTGCAAGAGAACTATTCGGTGAAGACCGGCAAGCTGGTTTTGAAGGCCAAGTATGTCGATGGGCTGTTCGATGGTGAGGTGTTGTCGTACCGTTCTGACGGCGAACAACTCCTGAACAAGACCCACTATGTGGCAGGCAAACGCCACGGGGTGGAGGAAGACTACGACCTGGAAGGCCAGTTGACCAAGCGGGTGCAATGGGAGGATGACCGGCGCGTGAACATTGAGTTGTGGAACGAGAAGGGGCAATCGGTTGATTATTCGGGTCGGGTCCTCAGCCAGGCGAACGGATCGTCATCGGAGCAGGCCGCCGGGCAGTCGGCTTCAGCGGGGTCGTTGACCGGGTGTGTGGACGGGTGGACGGCGGCGTTTCGCAAGGAGAACGGCGAGGAGGCGATGGTGACGATGGACCAGTTGGGTGAATGGGAGGCCTGGTGCAAAGAGGGCAAGGTGCGGCCTTGAATGTCTGCGCTCACCGTCAACACCAGGAGGCCGGCATGAAGACCTGGAACGTTGTGGTGTACCGCAAAGCTCAACCGGGCTGGGCGGTGGACCTGGGCCAGGTGCACGAAGACAACGAGACCTTGGCGCGCTGTGCGGCTCTGCACAAGTTCGGCATCGCTGACGATGAGGATCCGGCGGACATCGAGCAACTGCCCCATGGGCAGGGGCCGCGCGGGATTCTGTCGGACGAGGGGTTCAGCGTCTGTCCGGCGTGATGGGGGCTGGGGGCGCTGGGTGGAGTGGCCACAGCGCCGCTTAAGGCCTGGGGGTCCGGTGTTGCCTTCGGGGAGCGCCGGACCTTATTTTTTTGGCTTCAAGGGGCGGTTAAATGCTCTCAGTCCAGAGTCGACTTCGCAGCGATTGCTGCCCGACAAGTCAGCGACTTGAATTCACGGTATGCGTTCGATATCGGTCATTCGTGTTGAAGTGTGTCGCGAAGTAAATCCCAGGAGCAATCACCATTGACACTGGAGCTTGACAAGGAACAACTCCCTTGCGTTTCGCGGGCGCATGCTCCAAGGCCCTCAACTCGATTGGAGACCAACATGGAAACCCCTGAGAGCACTGTTTGTCGTCAGCCTTGGAACAAGGGAAAAGTCGTTGGCCAGAAGCTGCCCTTCAAGCGGCTTTGTTGCACAAAGCCAGTCCGCTGAGCTGGTAGCCTCGAGACATGAGTGAACCGAAGGGGTCCAAGGCCCGCTACAAGACCACCAACTGGGCAGAGTACAACGCCGCGCTCAAAGCCCGAGG
>JACCDQ010572416.1_pt1 | contig 13854 bp, 19 predicted proteins | sample 7446031 | NCBI WGS metagenome assembly JACCDQ01 (sample SAMN15323442, study PRJNA562643) | freshwater metagenome | isolation source: river surface water | place: USA:Blue River Watershed | collected 2017-08-17 | reverse complement strand
TCGGCTCCCACTTCTAATTGGGGAAGATAAATATGGCTGATGCAGTCGCAAGTCAAACGCTCCTTGACGGTGAGCGCGTTGCAATTATGAAATTCACGAACACCAGTGATGGCACTGGTGAGACCAATGTTGTCAAAGTCAATCCTTCTGCATTGGCTCCTTCGGGTTCTGGTGGTGGCGCTTGTGACGCTGTGACCATCACGAAAATTACCGCATTGACTCATGGCATGGAAGTTGTGTTGAAGTGGAAGGCAAACACGCCTGTGGTCATTGAAACCATTCCACAGAACAACAACTACACACAAGACTTCAGCGCAATTGGTGGCTTGAACAACAATGCTGGCGCTGGCAAGGATGGAGCAATCACATTCAGCACCGCTGACGCATCTTCTGGCGACACCTACACCGTGGTGCTTGAGATGGTGAAACACTATGTGAACCCACAGGCTTAATCATGCCAAGCAAATCACCTTCACAACATAAGTTGATGGAGGCGGTCGCACATAACCCTGCGTTCGCCAAGAAGGTCGGCATACCTCAAAAGGTGGGCAAAGAGTTTGCTCGTGCCGATGAGGGCAAGAAGTTCAAAGGAGGCGGTCTCTATGACAACATTCATGCAAAGCGTGAGCGCATCGCTGAAGGCTCTGGTGAAAAAATGCGTCGAGTTGGTAGCAAAGGTGCGCCAACGGCTGAAGCCTTCCGAGAGTCAGCAAAAACCGCCAAAATGAAAGAGGGCGGCGTCTCTCTTTCTGTGGGACGCGGCGAGAAGTTGCCAGTGTCAAAAGGCGCTGGATTAACTGCCAAAGGTCGGGCAAAATACAACCGTGAAACTGGTAGTAATTTGAAAGCCCCTCAACCTCAAGGCGGAGCGAGAAAAGACTCATTTTGCGCGAGGATGGAGGGTGTCGTTGAGCATTCAAAGGGGGACGCGCCAAGAGCAAAAGCATCGCTAAAGCGTTGGAACTGTTCTGGCTGGTAAAAATTTATGGCGTACTCTGATACATACGGACAAACGGTCAATGTACAAACTTTGATTGACCACGGCGCTCGTCGATGCGGCAAGCTGGCTGAAGAACTGACTTCTGAGCAGGTTTTGTCCGCACGCCAGTCGCTTGGCTTCCTGCTGTCGAACCTCATCAACCGTGGCATCCAGTATTGGGCTATCCAAAAAGAGGTCATCGGTCTCACACCAGACAAATACCGCTACACCCTGCCTGACGGGGCTGTAGACACGCTCAATGTGCTGTATCGCACCATGAACCGTCCTTCAGGCGCGTACACCTCCTCCGCTGGAGGAACGGTTGCAAACCTCTACGACGGCGACATTGACACCTATTGCCAGCAAAGCAGTGCCAACGGCAACTTCACGGTCAATTACGGCGTCTCAGACCCGATTTACGCGGGTTCTATTGGCTTTTTGCCCTACATTGCAGGCGGTGGGTCAGCAACTTGGAATATTTCGCTCCAATACTCGGCTGACGGCATCACTTACAACACCTTACAAGACCTCGGCGCGATTGAAGTGACCGACAACACTTGGGTATGGACGGACATCGACCCCGGTCAAAATGTGCCGTTTTACCGCATTCAAGCCTCTGGTGGCACGACTTTAGCCCTGCGCGAGTGGTACATCGGAAACAACAGCACTGAGGTGATGATGTCTCGCTTAAACCGCGACGACTACACCAACTTGCCCAACAAAAACTTCACGGCAAACCAGCCTTACCAATTTTGGTTTGACCGCACGATTCCGAACCCTACGATTTACCTGTGGCCTACCCCCAGCAATGCCTTTGTGCAGATGACTGTGTGGTACTCCAGCCAAATCATGGATGTCGGTGCTTTGACCAACGAGTTGCAGATTCCTCAGCGTTGGTACGAAGCTGTGCTGTTCATGCTGGCTCACCGTATGAGCCTCGAACTACCTCAAGTTCCGATGGACAGGGTCAACTATCTGGAAAAGATGGCTGAAAAATACCTGTACGAAGCGGAGCAAGAGGAGCGCGACAAATCGCCGATTTACTTCGCCCCCAACATTTCCGTCTACACGAGGTAAGAGATGCCTGTCTTTTTGGACACAACTGGGCTTGCTTCGGTCGCCATCGCGGTATGCGATAGGTGCAAGATGAAAAAGCCGTATGTGGACTTGAGACCAGACGGGAACTCGCCCGGACTTCGCGTGTGCGGTGACGGATGCTGGGACACCTTAGACCCTTACCGCTTGGCGGCACGCAAAACCGAACGCATCAACCTTCGGTTTGCACGCCCTGATGTAAGCGTTGCGGCAAACGACAATTACCTTATGACTGGCAGTCAGAACATGGACGGCTCAAGCCAGTTCTTGATTTCGACCGAGCAGAACACCCAGACCCCCACAGGTACTGGCAATAAGGACACGATTGCTCCAAACCCGCCAGATAACACGAGTACATAATGTCAGCACAAGTCGCCATTACCCAACTCCCAACCGCTGGTGCTATTACAGGCTCCGAAGCGGTTCCTATTGTCCAAAATGGGGTCACCGTCCAAACCACGACGGGCGCGATTGCCGCTTCGCCGTCGCAGACTTATCAATACCTGACTCTCATTCAAACGCCCCAACTGCCCAACAGTCGCTACATTGGCGTGACCAACGGCTTGGTGTCCACTGACGCTGGCGCTCAAGGTCTATTCAACATCAGCACCACTGGTGCTTTGCTGTCGCTGTACAACTCTGCCGCTGGCATTCAGGTCAAGACCAACTCATCCACCGTGACAAACCGCTCCATCGCAGTCACAGGCGCTGGACTGGCTATCACCAACGGTGACGGTATTGCAGGCAACCCGACTGTGGCTTTGGCTGGTCAGGTGCTGTCTCTGGCTGACTTGTATGGCAATGGCTTGGTGACCGTCAACACAAGCGGCATCATCAACTCGACTTCAATTCTTGGCACTGCCAACCAAATCACGCTGACCAACGGCAACGCGGTGAGCGGCTCTCCCACTGTGTCGATTGCTGACAATGTGGTGTTGCCCGGCACTGCCTCCATGACCGTGCCTATTGGCAATACCTCACAGCAACCGCTTGGCTCCCAAGGTCAGTTGCGCTTCAATACCACCACGCAGACCTTCGATGGCTATGCGGCTGGCTCTTGGCGTCAATTTGCCCTGTCTGGCGGTGTAACGACCTTCAGTGGCGGCTCCACAGGTTTGACCCCTGCTACCCCTACCAGCGGCGCTGTAACGCTTGGTGGCGTGCTTGTGGTCGAAAATGGCGGTACTGGCGTCGACACCCTGACTGGCTATGTGTACGGCAACGGCACATCGCCGATGACCGCGTCGACCACCATCCCCACGACCGACCTGAGCGGAACCATCACCAACGCTCAGTTGGCAAACAGTTCTGTCACCTACAACGGTGTGACTGTGGCTTTGGGTTCGTCTGGCACGATTACCTCCACCACCACCGAGACCCTGACCATTGGTACAGGTTTGAGCGGTGGTTCATTCAACGGCTCGACTCCTGTCACGATTGCAATTGACTCGACCGTGGTGACACTCACTGGCACGCAGACATTGACCAACAAGTCGATGAGCGGGTCAAGCAACACCTTCACAAGCATCCCCAACAGCGCCTTGGTCAACAGCACCATCTCTGGTGTTGCACTGGGTTCAAACCTCAATGCGTTGACCATCGGCACGGGCTTGAGCGGAACTTCCTACAACGGCTCTGGTGCGGTGACGATTGCAATCGACTCCAGCGTGGTGACCTTGAATGGTGTTCAGACACTGACCAACAAGTCCATGTCTGGCTCGTCGAACACTTTCACAAATATTCCAAACAGCGCATTGACCAATAGTTCAATCACGCTGGGAACAAGCACAATTGCGTTGGGTGCAACCGAACTTGCGCCAGTTGGATTGACCTCTGTAACTGTGACGCAAGACCCTGTGTCTGCGCTTCAGTTGGCAACCAAGCAGTATGTCGACACCATTGCGGTGACTTCGGTTCACTACCACCAAGCGGTTTATGTTGAGTCGCCAGATACTGCTGGCAATCTGAACGCGACATACAACCAGCCGGGGGGCGCAGGCGTCGGTGTTGGCGCTACGCTGACCAATGCAGGCACGCAAGTGGCGTTGACTATCGACGGCATCTTGATGACCGTTGGCAAGCGCGTGTTGATTTACAACCAAACCAACGCATACGAAAACGGCATATACACCGTGACCGTGGTGGGCAATGGTTCGACCAATTGGGTGTTGACCCGCGCAACTGACGCAGACACCTACAGCCCTATCAGCCCCAATGGTTTGGGTGGTGGTGATGCGTTCTTTGTGCAGGCTGGTAACACTGGCGCTGGCGAGACTTATGTCTGCTCGAATCAGGGGCCAATCGTATTTGGCACAACTGCCATCACTTTTGTGCAGATTTCGTCTGCGCAGGTCTACTCTGCTGGCACTGGTCTGACGCTGACCAACACGACTTTCAGCATCACCAACACGGGCGTAACCGCAGGAACCTACGGCACTGACGCACGCTCCATGACTTTGGTGGTCAATGCACAAGGTCAAATCACTTCTTTGATTGACCAGCCGATTGCCATCAACGGCAACCAGATTACCTCTGGCACTGTTGGCTCGGCCTACATCAGCGGTTCTTACACTGGCATTACGGGCGTAGGTACGCTGACCGCAGGCACATGGAACGGAAACACCATTGGTGTGGGTTACGGCGGCACAGGCTTTGCCTCCTACACCACTGGCGATATGTTGTATGCCTCTGGCTCTACAACGCTTGCCAAGCTGGGTATTGGCACAAACGGCTATGTGATGACCTCCACAGGGTCTGCACCGTCTTGGGCGGCTCAATCTACCCTTGCGGTGGGTACAGCGACCAACCTTGCTGGTGGCGCTACAGGCTCGTTGCCATACCAGTCTGGTGCAGGCGCAACGACCTTCTTGGCGCTTGGCACTGCCAACTATGTGTTGACTGCTGGCGCAACCGCTCCGCAGTATGTGGCTCAGTCAACCTTGTCTGTTGGAAGCGCAACAAACGCAACCAATGTTGCCATCACGGCAAACTCGACCAATGCGACAAACTACCTCACTTTTGTGAGCGCTACTAGCGGTAATTTGGGTCAATTGGTAAACTCATCAATAACTTGCAATCCATCGACTGGCGTGCTGACAGGCGGGATTTCTGGAGGAACTTTCTAAAATGGCGGCAACAAATTACACCCCAATTCAGTTGTACAGAAGTACAACTCCTTCTGCCGTTCCTCTGGCGGCAAACCTTGCGGCTGGCGAACTGGCGCTCAACATCGTTGACGGCAAGCTGTACTACAACGACAGCGGCACAATCAAGCTGTTGGCAAGCAACGCCTCCACCACGGTCGTCAACACGCTTTCGTTTGGCACGACGGGTCTTACACCATCGACTGCGACTTCGGGCGCAATCACGGTTGCAGGCACTCTGGTGGTCGCCAACGGCGGTACAGGTCAAACCTCCTTCACGGCGGGTCAGATTCACTACGGCTCGTTCTCGACCAGTTCAAACCTGTTCTATGACGCAAGCAATGTGCGTCTGGGTCTAGGCACGAACACGCCTGCGGTGACCGCCTCCCTAGTCGGTACTGACGCGATGTTGATTCCAAAGGGCAACACAGCGGCGCGTCCTACAGGCGTTGCAGGCTATTTGCGCTTCAACACCCAGACTGGCGAATTTGAGGGCTACAACGGCACTGCATGGGCGTCTGTGGGTGGCGCGGCAATCAGCAACGACACCAGTACCTCAACAAACATCTACCCCATCTCTGCGGCGGCTACTTCAGGCACTGCGGCAACCGTCTACACCTCGAACGCCAAGTTCTTGTACAAGCCTTCTACTGGCGAACTGCAAGCCAGCGAGATGGTGGCAACAAATGGTCTGTTTGTGAACGCAACGACCGTGGCGGCAAGTTACACCATCGCTTCTGGCTACAACGCACAGTCGGTTGGCCCAGTCACCATCGCATCAGGTCAATCTGTAACCATCACCAGCGGTCAGCGTTGGTTGGTGTACTAAGAGGAAAACAACATGGCTTCTATAGTCTCAGCAGGAACAACCAGCGCAACGGCGCTGAACATGAGTGCAGACACCTCTGGTGTTTTGCAACTTGCATCGAACAACGGAACGGTAGCGTTGACGGTCAGCACTGCGCAAGCCATTGGCATGGGAACAACAAGCCCAGCATATCCTCTGGATATTTCTGCTTCCACAACATTTGCGCCAACACTCAGAATCACTTCTAGCGGTAGCGAGTCTGGTGTTCAGTTGAATACAACCTCTTCTGGAGGACGCGCATATACGCTGATAAGCGGCGGAGCAACTGGAAGTTTTTCTGGCGGCAAGTTTGGTTTGTATGACTCAACTGCTGGCCTTGGTCGTTTGTGGGTTACATCCGCTGGGAAGGTTGGCGTAAACTCTGCCGCCCCTGTTGGTATGTTTGAAGTTCAGACCAACACAGGAGTTGCTCCGTATGTTCAGCAAAACGGCTCCAACAACGGGAAAATGTTTGGCAAAGTTATTGGCAACGGAGGCACTGGTGGTCAAACAATCAAACTTTTTGATGTAACTGGTTGGCAGTCATCCAACACTCGTATGTTTGGTCGAGTAACGGTAATTGCCGCAAGTGCCACAAGTAACCAAGGTAATGTGCAGACCGCTTATTTTGGTCGCGCTTACGACGGAACAAGTTATACAAGTTCTTTTGTCGCTCAGGGCGATTGGGGAACAATGGGTCTTTGCTCTTTGAGTTGGGCTGGCACAACTGCAAACCCGATTTTGAATTTGGTAACCGTTGGCAATGTCTACGGATTCATGTCTGTTGATGTTGAGTATTGCGCTGGCGATGGTGTGTATCTCGCTTTCGCCACTTAAAGGAAAATAAAAATGGCAAATATCTACACATGGAAGGTGACTTCGATGCAGTGCTATCCAGCGCAACCGCAACCTGATTGTGTGTTTCAGGTTTCATGGACTTGCACTGGCACTGATGGCGTAAACACTACTTCTGTCAATGGAAACACACCGACTCCATACGACCAATCCTCTCCATACATTCCGTATGACCAACTGACGCAAGAAATTGCTTTGGGCTGGGTCTTTGCAGGCGGCACGGTAGACAAGACTTTGGTTGAGAATGGCGTTGCAGTTCAACTTGAAATGATGGCAAATCCACCAGTGGTCACGCCACCTCTACCTTGGGCAGGAGCATAAAACATGGCATCAATAATCAACGCATCCTCATCTGGTAGCGGCGGCATCGTACAGACTGCTGACGCTTCTGGTGTATTGCAACTTCAGACCAATGGAACGGTTGCGCTGTCTGTTGACACAAGTCAAAGAGTTAATGTTGGCACAGCCACTCAAGACACCAGTTCAAGGTTTCAAGTATCCGACCCAACAACAGGCTCAACATTTTCTAACGCTGGTTACTTCATTCGTTCTTCAACTGACACAACGAACTACTACACAGCCGCACGAATTGCAATTCAAAACACAAGCGCCACTTCTGGTAACTTTACAACTATTGGTTTTGGGAATGCAAACGGAACTGATGTTGCCGCAATCTACGCCACAGCAACTACCCACACACAGGGCGCTGGCGTAGGAACGCTGTCGTTTGCAACAAACAATGGCGGTGTTGCGGCTACATCAAGGATGGCAATCTCTGCGGCTGGTTATGTGACAAAGCCGTTCCAGCCAAACTTTAGAGCCTATGGCGGCTCTTCAAGCACGGTTGCAAAAGCGGATGTCATTTTCACAACCAAGGATTGGGATGTCACAAGCAGTTACAGCACTTCAACTGGTCGCTTCACGGCTCCCATTACAGGTTACTACCTGTTCAGTTTGACGGCGCTTTATCAGAACGCTGGGTCATCTCCAACATGGAAAGTCAATTTGATGAAAAATGGCGTGCAAGATTGTGTCATGGGCGAAAACCAATCCAACATTTGGACTGCCTATAACACCCTATTTAACGCCTCTCAAATTGTTTACATGGTGGCTGGAGACTATGTGAATATCTACAACGATGGCACGGTCACCGTTTCAAGCGTTCACATCTCTGGCGCTCAAACTAAATTTTCTGGCTATCTGCTTGGCTAACTGAAAGGAATCAAAATGTCAAAAACAATCACCGTAACTCTCACCGACGCCGAGTTCAAGGCTTTGGAAGTTGTTGCAATTTCCGCTCAAGACTGGGTTGACAATGTTGTCCATCACCGTTGCGAAATGGCAATTGATGAAATTGTTGCCGCTGAAATTCAGCGCAAACTTTCTGCTGGCGAAACAATCTCTGGCTCTAAAGAAGAAATTGTTTTGGCGGCAAATGTGGAGACTGGTGCGGAAAAGAATGCGCGTCTTCAGGCTGAATATCAAGCCCGAATTGCCGCACAGCAAGTGGAGTAAACCATGACACTCATCCTAAACGGAACAGACAACAGCGCCTCAGTACCAGCGGTGACTGGTACGGACACTGACACTGGTATTTTTTACCCAAGCGCAAACGAAGTTGCCGCCGCCGCTGGTGGCTCTGCCATTTGGAACGCTTCTAGCACCTTTGGGTTTAAGAATCGAATCATCAACGGCAACTTCATCGTAAATCAATACCAACTTGGCTCATATACGCCTTCTGGTACGGCTGTTTACAGTTACATTGTTGACCGTTGGGCATATAACCCAACTCAAGCAAGCAAGATGACTTGGGGGCAAAACCTCAACACAATTACACCTCCAACGGGATTCACTGGATATTTGGGTGGTCAAGTTGGCGCATCGGCAAATGTGACAGTTGGCTCAAGCGATTACTTTTTTGTTCGGCAGGCAATCGAGGGCTACAACATTACAGACCTTGATTTTGGAAATGCCAACGCAAAAACAATCACTCTTTCATTCTGGGTTCGCAGTTCTTTGACTGGTACTTTTGGTGGCACGGTTGAAAATGCAAGTTTGAATCGTGGATACCCATTTACTTACACCGTAAGCGCCGCAAACACTTGGGAGAAGAAGAGCGTCACTATTGCAGGTAGCACTACAGGAACATGGGGAACAGCAAACGGCACTGGCCTTGATGTGCGTTTTGCTCTTGGCGCTGGTTCTTCCTTTAAAGCAACGGCTGGAACTTGGAATAACGGCGACACGGTTTCAGCCACAGGTGCAATTGATTTGATTGCAACAAACAGCGCCACTTGGTACATCACGGGCGTTCAACTTGAAGTGGGTTCTATCGCTACATCTTTTGATACTCGTAACATTGGAACTGAGTTTGCTTTGTGCCAACGCTATTACGAGTTAAATTACCCAGAAGGATATCCTGCTGGATACAACTTTGGAGAGGTTTACCCATTTAGCAACTCTAAACCGGGCGCAATGAATTTGATTGCAAGCGATGACACCGTTGTTTCTCAAACTGTTGCTTTTATGGTTCAGAAAAGAACCAGTCCTACAGTCGTGATTTACTCGCCTAATAATGGCTCTTCTGGTTTTACCTACACATATAAAGGTACTGGCGGCTCTGGCAACTTGGCGGCATCAGTCGTATGGACATCACCAAAATTGTGGAGTTTGGGTCAATCGTTAGGTGTGGTTAATCAGGCCAACGAGTCGTACTATCTTTTCTCAGCACAAGCGGAGTTATAAATGTATCAACTATTAGCCAACCCAAGAAATCCTTCGGAATTACTCTCGATGGTAAAGCGCTTATCGGATGGTGCGTTTATCCCATTTGACGCCGAAAACTCAGACTATCAGCAATACCTCAAGTGGCTTGCTCAAGGGAACGCTCCGCTCCCTCCTGACGCATAAAAAAGGGTGAACCGCTGACCCATAACAGCGGATTTTTTTCAAAGGAAATGGCAATGAACGAAAAACTGACTCTCTCAACGCAACTGGTAAACCAGATTCTTGGCTACTTGGGTTCGCGCCCATACCAAGAGACTTTCCAAATCATTGAAGCCTTGCAGAAGGAAGCCCAAGCAAGTATGGGTCAGCCTGAGAAGGTTGTCGCTGAACCTGTTAACTGATAGGTGAAGCATGGAAGCGGTTCACGAATTAGCCACCGAGACCGACAAGCGTCTGAGTGTTCACGAAGCAATCTGCGCCCAACGGTACGAGGGCATTCAAGCCCGCTTCGATGATGGTTCCAAGCGCATGACCAAGATTGAGTACCTCTTGTATGTACTCATCTTGGCTGTGTTGCTTGGCCCCGGCGTTGCCGCCGATTTTGTAAAACGAATTTTGGGGATGTGATATGAATTGGGCAGATGTATTAAAAGCAGTCATTCCAATCATCGTGGCGTCCCTTGCTTGGCTCTTGGGCCAAGTCAACGACTTCTCCACTCGCTTGACCAAAATTGAAGGCTCCATGCCTGCCCTCATCACCAAAGAGGGCGTACCAACAGACAGCCCACTCTCTGCCGAAAAGCGTCACGCGATGAAGGAAGAGATTTACAAAGACATCCACCAACTTCAAGTGAAGGTTCAATTGCTTGAAGAGCGCGAGAAGATGAGCAAAAAATGATTCCAATCGTCGCTTCCCTCCTCACGACCCTCGCTTCCAACGGCTTGGGTCTTTTGTCTTCTGCAATCCAAGCAAAGGGCAAAGAAGTCGTCGAGAACACGCTTGGCGTAAAGATTCCAGACAACCCAAGCCCAGAAGACATCGCCAAATTGCGTCAGGCTCAGTTTGACCACGAAGAGCGCCTGCTGGAGTTGGGCATCGAAAAGGCTCGTCTGGAGCAAGAAACAATCAAATCCCTCCTCGCCGCGCAAGCCGCTGAGGAGAGCAATGTCAGCCGCCGCTGGGAAGCTGACATGGTGTCGGATTCGTGGCTGTCGAAGAACATTCGCCCCGGCACACTGGTGTACATCCTCACTGCCTACTTGCTGTTTGCTGTGGCTGACGGCTTTGGCTTTCGCATCAGCGAGTCCTATGTCCAACTGCTGGGTCAGTGGGGTATGTTGGTGATGACTGCTTACTTTGGCGGACGCTCCGCCGAGAAGATTGTGGGCATGATTAAAGGGGCAAAAGAATGACCCTGAGCCAAGAACAAGCCGCATTCCTGCTGGATGCCTGCAAGCTGATTCAATACGCCACAGAGCAAGGCTTTATGGTCACTGGTGGTGAATTAGCACGCACACCTGAACAGCAGGCAATTTATGTGAACACAGGGCGCTCCAAAACTCTTAACTCCATCCACCTCAAACGGTGTGCCATCGACTTGAATTTCTTCAAGGATGGGCAGATAATATGGGACAAAAGCACCCTTGCGCCACTGGGTGCTTACTGGGAAACTTTGAACCCCAAAAATCGCTGGGGCGGGAATTTCAAATCGTTGGTTGATTGCCCCCATTTTGAGCGTAATGTTGGATAAAAAGGAGCCTCAGAATGACGACCGCATCGGTAATGACCTACGACTCACTGGTCGAAAATATTCAGTCTTACCTAGACCGCACTGACGCCGATACTCTCGCCAAGATTCCTCTGTTCATCATGCTGGCGGAGCAAATCATTGCCAGCCAAATCAAGTTCCTCGGCAACCTGACGGTGCAGACCTCGACCATGACGGCAGGTCAACCCATCATTGACAAGCCTGCCCGCTGGCACAAGACCGTATCCTTCAACATCACCGTAGACGGTCAGAAACAGCCCGTCTTGCTCCGCAAGTACGAATACCTGCGTGAGTACACCCCCGACGCCAATTCGACTGGCGTACCCGCTTATTTTGGCGATTACGACTACACCCACTGGCTGGTTGCTCCGTCCCCTGCGCTGGACTACGAATTTGAAGTCCTGTATTACGAGCGGCTCCAACCGCTTGATTCTTCCAACCAAACGAACTGGTTCACTACCTACGCCCCGCAGGCGTTGCTGTATGGGTCTTTGTTGCAGGCTATGCCGTACATCAAGAACGATGAGCGGATGCCAATGTGGCAACAGAACTATGACCTCATCATCCAAACCCTCAAGGCTGAGGATGTACAGCGCATCGGTGACCGTCAAGCAACTGTATTGGATACCTGACCATGAGTTACAACTCCCCCTTCACAGGCAATGTCGTACAACCGACAGATGTCTCGTATCAGCGCATTATCCTGACTGGCGACCTGCAACTGACTTGGCCCATCAACGGCTCAGTTTCAGACGATGCCGCCGCACGCATCATGGAGGTGTCAACCGCCTCCACCGCAAACCAATTGTGGATGCCTCCCGCCAACCAAGCATCGGTCGGTCAAGACGCGCTTATCCGAAATGTGGGTCAGGTCGACCTCGATGTGTACGACTTTGACGGTCAAAACACCATCGTCACGATTGCCGCAGGCGAAGCCCAGTACATCTACATCACTGACAACGCTGACGAAGCTGGCACTTGGGGCATCATTGCTTTTGGTATTGGCTCTTCTGGCGCTGACGCCGCGACTCTTGCTGGCTACGGCTTGATTGCCATCGGTCAAACTCTGAACCAGTCTCAACCTGTCACCAACTTTTCGTCCGACTACACCGCGCAGTTTTCTGACCTTGCAAACTGCTATGCGTGGATTGGTGGCGCTGGCACGCTGACACTGCCTGCCGCCGCTGACCTTGGCGATTCTTGGTTCATGCTGGTGCGCAACGCTGGCACAGGCTCGTTGACCATTACAGGTACGGGGGGCAACCTCATCAACGGCTCGGCATCGCTGATTTTCCAGCCTACTGACTCGGCAATCATCGTCTGCTCTGGCACGACCTTCTACACCGTCGGTCTTGGCAAGTCGACCCAGTTTGCTTTCACTCAACTGACAAAAGCCGTCACCACTGGAACCTACACCCTGACTGCCGCAGAAGCATCGAATGTGGTGCAGAAGTACACGGGAACCCTGACAGGCAATGTGACCATCATCGTTCCACCAACGGTGCAGGTCTACTATGTGCAGAACGCCACAGTGGGTGGTGCATCAAACTACACCATCACGCTGTCCACAGGCTTGGGCGGCTCGACCGCAACGATTGGTTCAAACCAGCAGTCCACGCTTATTTGCGACTCCGTCAACTTGGTGAACGCCAACACGGTGCTGGCTGGTTCTACCGCCATCTCGCTGATTGACGGCACTGTTGCATCACCCGCGCTGAACTTTGCGAACGAGACATCGACTGGTGTGTACCGCGCCGCGTCTGGTCAGTTCAACACTTCCATCTTGGGCGTGTTGCGCTCCACGCTGTCGGCAACTGGTTTGGCAATTGTTGGAACAGGTAACTTCACGGATGGTATTTCTGGCGGAGCGTTCTAATGGTCAAGAAGGTTTTCACCATCGACACACTGCCCGGCGTACAGCGCGATGGCACTGTGTTCGACATGAACTTCTACACCGACGCACTTTGGGTGCGTTTTCAACGCGGTCGTCCTCGCAAGATTGGCGGCTACCGCGCCATCACCAGTGACGCGCATGGATATTCACGCGGGCTGTATGTCAACTCCGTGGATGGCAACAACCAAGTTTTCAACGGCTACAACAACGGTCTTGAAGTCGTCAACATTGACAACAACGGCATCGGCTCTGGCATCCAGCAAATCACGCTTGGCGCTGAAGTTCTGACGCTGGGAACAATTACCCCCGGCTCTGCCTACACCAATGGAACCTACACCAATGTCCCGCTGACTGGCGGTACAGGTTCTGGCGCTGAAGCCACCATTGTGGTTGCAGGCAACATCGTCATCACCGTGACCTTGACCGATGGCGGCAACTATTACACCGTTGGCGATGTGTTGAGCGCAGACCCCGCAGACATCGGCGGCACTGGCTCAGGCTTCTCTATTCCAGTGGCGACCACCAATGGTCAGTTCACGCCAAGC
>JACCDQ010230585.1_pt1 | contig 13854 bp, 10 predicted proteins | sample 7446031 | NCBI WGS metagenome assembly JACCDQ01 (sample SAMN15323442, study PRJNA562643) | freshwater metagenome | isolation source: river surface water | place: USA:Blue River Watershed | collected 2017-08-17 | reverse complement strand
TCCATCCAAATGGCTTTGAATGAGTATTCACAATACCCCAATCCCCATCTCCACTAATTTGACATCCAATTCTGCCAGCGGCATAGGCAAAAATCATAGTGGGTGCCATGGCATCTGCAAAATGTATGACAGAAATTTTTAGCTTCTTTAAATAAATAATGATAGCAATTGTTGCTACAATTAATCCACCAAAAAAGGTTAACCCACTAAATGAAATCAATGAACCAATTGGGTCTTTACTAAAATCTTCTAAGTTTTCTAAATTATGAAAAATCTTTGCTCCTAAAAATCCCCAAAGGGCAGCTTGTAAGACAATATCACCTACACGATCCTGCGGCCATACATGTACAGTGCGGGTTTCAGGCTTAGCCAATTTTACTTTATCTTTTTCCTTCCATTTTAAATAAACCATGACTGCTGCTACCAATATACCTGCACCCATACTTCCCTGAAGCGATAAAATAAAAGCTTGTGTATTGTTTAATGCATTTTCAATCAAAAATGCACCAACTAATTTGTAGCCGAATAAAAAGCCAAAAAAACCAGCACTTAATAATTCTCCTGTTGTTGCTGGAGCTCCAATTGTTTCTTTTTCCTCTGTATACCCAAACTCACCTAATGCCGATTTTCTTTTTAATTCAAGAAACAATACATATCCAGAAGCAACAAATGCCATGGCTACAAAAAAACCAAAAGAATTGACCAATTTCAATGCGTTAATGTCAACACCAAAAAGGTCTTTAAAGAGATAATATAAATTAGGATACATAATGCTATTTAATTACTGCAAAGTAAGTGATAATTCATCAAAAAAAATGGCCACACTAGAAAGTGCGGCCGTAATTACTAACCCATCTAAAAACAAAAACCGTTCAATATATTTACTAATTGCAATGTTCGTCGAACAAAGAAATTAAGTGTTGTGCAATCACTTGAGCAGGACTTCCTTCAATCTGATGTCTTTCTACCATGCTCACCAATTTGCCATCTTTAAATAAAGCAATAGCTGGTGATGAGGGAGGATAAGGCATGTGCATAGATCTTACTTTATTCACTGCTTCTATATCGAATCCTGCAAACGCAGTTGTGATATGATCTGGTTTCTTAGTTGCATTCGCTACCGCCATTAAAACACCTGGTCTACAAGCGCCAGCAGCACAACCACAAACCGAATTAATAACAACCATTGTTGTACCATTGGAATTCACCACATTTTCAACTTCAGCAGCTGTTGTTAAGTCTATAAATCCGTTATCTACTAACTCAGCTTTCATTGGTAAAACTATCTCTGCAGGGTACATATCTTCTTCTATTTGACTCAAAATTAGGTATTTTAAAAATCACTTACAAATTTGTTTTCAAGCCATTATGACAATTAACAATTCAATAACAAGACATAATGGCGTACATATTTCCGAAATGGGAACATTTGGGCCCTAAATACACAAAAAACGCCCCGATTTAACATCGGAGCGTCTCAAAAATCATCATTTTGGGTAAAATTGAATCTTATATCCTATTCAACTTTTTATCTCAAATAGCCCAATATTTTTAACATGGATTGCGCTGATTGTTCTTTCGCATAGACCCAATCTACCAACTTACCAGTCTTCTCATCCATTTCTACAATAACGTGTTTTGGAGATGGAATTAAACAGTGTTTGATCCCTCCATATCCACTGATTTGATCTTGATATGCACCTGTGTGGAAGAAACCAACATACAAAGGTTCTTTGTTTTCTTCTTCCTTATCTTCCATTGTATCGTCTTTTAACTTAGGCAAGAACACTTCATTGATATGTTCTTCTGAATCATAATAATCATGACTATCACATGTGATGCCACCTAAGACCACCCTTTGATAATCATTTTCCCATTTATTCACCGGCAACATCAAGAATTTCTCTCCTATGCCCCAAGTATCTGGAAGGGTTGTAATGAAAGAAGAGTCAATCATATACCAGCACTCTCTATCATTTTGTTTTTTCTCAGCCAATACTTTATAAATATGCGCCATGCTCTCTCCTACTGTATAGCTTCCAAATTCAGTATAGATATTTGGCATTGGCACTTTTGCCTTTTTACAAGCCTTCTTGATATTGGACACAATTTCGTTGATCATGAATTGGTAATCGTATTCAAAACCTAATGAGTGCTTAATTGGAAAGCCTCCACCAATATTAATTGAATCTAATTCAGGACAGATCTTTTTTAGTTGACAATACAAGTTGATGATCTTATTCAACTCAGACCAATAATAGATATCATCTTTAATGCCTTTGTTCAAAAAGATATGTAGCATCTTCAATTGAAACTTATCTTCATAACCTTCTATCTCGTCTACATAAAATTCTAAGATATCTTTTGCACGAATACCCAAGCGTGAGGTGTAAAATGGGAAACTTGGCTCTTCTTCTGCAGCAACACGAATACCCACTTTAAATGGCTGCTTTGCATTGCGCTTATAAAACTGAAGTTCCTCTACGTTATCTAAAATTGGAACTACATTTTTAAATCCAGTATTGATCAATTTTGTAATTCTACTTGTATAGGTCTTTTGCTTAAATCCATTACAAATGATAAAAATATCTTTGTTGATTTTTCTTCGCTTATATAATTGATTGATGATCTCTATATCATAAGCAAATGAAGTTTCTAAATGCACATTGTGCGACAAAGCTTCTTCTACCACAAATGAAAAGTGTGAACTCTTTGTACAATAACAATAATAATACTCTCCTTCGTATTTATGTTTTTTAAACGCATCTGCAAACATCTTTTTTGCCTTATTGATTTGCATTCCAATTTTTGGCAAATAAGTGAGCTTTAAAGGCGTACCATGTTTTTCGATAATTGCTTTTAAATCTAGCCCATTAAATTCTAGGTAACCATTTTCATTTTTATCAAATCCTTCCTGAGGAAAGTGGAATGTTTGTTTTACCAGAGAAGTGTAGGTATTGTTCATTGATGAAGCAGGGGTTGTTATTTGTTATAATAAGACAACAAAAATAGTTCTTTGCGTGGATATATAGGGCAAAAAAAATACCTCCAATTTTGGAGGCATTTTTGAATATCTAAAGTGTCGGAATTAAGCCTTCACCGATTGTACAATCTTTTTGAAAGTTTCTGGCTCATTCATTGCCATATCAGCCAATACTTTACGGTTCAAATCAGAACCTTTCTTAGCTAATAAGTTAATGAATTGGCTGTAAGTCATTCCTTCTTCTCTTACAGCAGCGTTGATACGCGCGATCCACAAGCTGCGGTATTCACGCTTTTTCAACTTACGAGAAACATAAGAGTAAGTTAAACCTTTCTCTAATACGTTTTTGGCAACGGTATATACGTTTTTACGCTTACCATAGAAACCTTTGGCTTGATCTAAAATCTTTTTTCTTCTTGCTCTAGATGCAACGGCATTTTTTGAACGTGGCATAATTAATATTTTTTTGAATCGGCTATTGAAAGCCTCGGACTCGGTGAATTAAATTGTTGAAATAGTAAGGAAGTATTATCCTTTTAATCTTAATAAACGAAGAACGAAGTCTTTGTTAGTTGATCCTACTAAACCTTTCTTTCTCATAGCTCTTTTACGCTTTGTAGATTTCTTGGTTAAAATGTGTCTTTTGAACGCTTTTTGGAAAGAGATTTCTCCTGTTCCAGTAACTTTAAAACGCTTTTTTGCGCTTGAGTTAGTTTTTACTTTTGGCATTATTATAATCTTATCGATTACTCCCTGCTGGCGGCTCTACTCAGGCAGAACACTTATTGGGCCTTGTGGGAAATGGATGGCGAAGGTAAGTTAGATTGATTATATAGCAAAAAAAAGGGCCTGAAATTATCAGACCCTTCTAAAATAAATATTGAAAATCAGCGTGTTAGCTAATTTAATCTTGAAATTTAAGCAGTTGGCTTCTTTTTACCGCCAGCTTTAGGTTGGAAAATGGCAAACATTCTCTTTCCTTCCAACTTAGGCATACTTTCCAAAGTACCCGATTCAGCCAATCTTTCAGCAAATTTCAATAAAAGCAATTGACCTCTATCTTGGAACATGATCGCTCTACCTTTAAATTGAACATATGCTTTTACCTTATTTCCATCTTGTAAAAACTTTTCAGCATGCTTTGCTTTGAAGTCAAAGTCATGATCATCTGTTCCTGGAGTAAAGCGAATTTCTTTGATTTCAGATTGCTTTGAATTCGCTTTCATCTCTTTTTCTTTACGCTTTTTCTCGTAAAGAAACTTCTTATAATCAATGACTTTACATACTGGTGGATTGGCTGTTGGAGAAATCTCTACTAAGTCCAAACCCTGATCAGCAGCAATTTTTAGCGCTTCTTGTGTGTTATAAACTCCTACTGTGATATTGTCACCAACCAATCGTATTTCTGGTACTCTAATACGATCATTAATACGGTGCTCTGGTTCTTGTTGTCTTTGAAACCTTGGGTTAAATCTTGGTCCTCTGTTCGGTAATGCCATTAATTATTAAAACGTTGTTTTGTGATGTAAAGATAGTCAATGTTATGCATCAGGTGCTTTTCTTTCCACTATTTCTTGATGTATCTGTGAAATAAAGGCTGTTTTGTCCATCATACCTAAATCACCTTTGCCTTGTCTTCTAATAGATAATTGGCCTTCTGAAGCCTCTTTCTCTCCTATTACCAACATATATGGCACTTTCATGATTTCAGTATCACGGATCTTTTTACCAATTTTCTCGTTTCTATCATCAATTTCAGCACGAACTCCTGCTTTACGCAATTCAGCTAACACTTCTTGTGCATAAGGCATGAATTTATCGCTGATTGGCAAGATTTTAGCTTGTAAAGGCGCTAACCATACTGGGAATTTACCTGCATAATGCTCTAATAAGAAACCAATAAAGCGCTCATGTGTCCCTAAAGGTGCACGGTGAATGATCAATGGCGTTTCTGGCTCATTGTCTTTATTGGTGAAACTTAAATTAAAACGTTTGCCTTGTGCAAAATCCACTTGATTGGTTGCTAAAGTAAACTCACGACCAATGATACTCCAAATTTGAACGTCAATTTTTGGTCCGTAGAAAGCACCTTCATCCTGAACTTCTACAAATGGGGTTCCAGTCTCAATCAATACCTGACGTACCATGTCTTCTGTTTCCTTCCACAATTCTGGTTCATTGATATACTTCTGTCCTAGCTTAGCCGGATCATGTAAGCTCAATCGCATCACATATTTATCGATACCGAAAATATTAAAATACTTCAAGTACATTTCATTCACTGCTCTAAACTCTTGTGCAAATTGTTCTTTAGTACAATAGATATGCGCATCATTCATATGCAAGCAACGTACACGCATCAAACCAAATAATTCACCAGATTGCTCGTATCTATAACATGTACCATACTCTGCAAGTCTTAATGGCATGTCTTTGTAGCTCTTTGGCTCGGCATCAAATATTTTATGGTGATGCGGGCAGTTCATTGCCTTTAAATAATATTTTGTACCGTCCAATTCCATTGGCGGGAACATACTATCTTGATAATACGGCAAGTGACCACTCGTAATATACATGCTCTCTTTAGCAATATGAGGTGTAACCACACGCTTGTATCCAGCTGCTTCCTCTGTTTCTTTTGCTAAACGCTCTAGTTCCTCAATAATGATCGTACCGTTTGGCATCCATAAAGGCAAACCTGGTCCAACATCATCATCCATAGTATAAATGCCTAATTCTTTTCCTAATTTTCTATGATCTCTTTTCTTTGCTTCTTCTAATAAAAGCAAATATTCATCTAATTCTTTTTGGTTCGGGAAAGTCACACCATACACACGTGTCAACATCTTGTTCTTCTCATCTCCTTTCCAAAATGCACCTGCAATGTTGGTGATTTTGATCGCTTTGATGGCGCCAGTATTAGGGATATGTGGTCCACGACATAAATCCGTAAATCCACCTTGTGTGTAAAAAGTAATGGTACCGTCTTCTAATCCTGACAATAAATCCAATTTATATTCATCCCCTTTTTCTTCAAAATAAGCAACCGCCTCAGCTTTAGACATTTCCTTACGGATATAAGCATTGGCTTGTTTTGCCAATTCATTCATTTTTTTCTCTAACAGAATTACATCTTCCTCCTTAATCGTCTTCCCGCCTAAGTCGATATCATAATAGAAACCTTTGTCTAAAGCTGGTCCTACCCAAAATTTAGCACCAGGAAACTGCATTTCCACCGCTTCTGCAAGCAAATGGGCAGATGAATGCCAGAAGGTTGATTTACCATCTTGGTCATCCCAGGTCAATAATTTTAAAGCTGCATCATTGTTAATTGGACGCGTTGCATCCCAAACTTCTCCATTGATTGAAGCTGCTAATACTTTTTTTGCCAAGCCCTCGCTGATTGATTTAGCGATACCTAATGCAGTGATGCCTTTTTCATAGGATCTAACTGCTCCGTCTGGAAATTGAATTTGAACCATGTTTTACTAATAAATATATAAGTACAAAGATAACAAAAAAAAGGATGCTTGTTGATACTTAGATTTATACTTAAATTTAAAGTTCTATTCAAACTATGGCAAGGACAACCCTACTCCTATTTTTATGCATTATTTCGCTCCATTTAAGTGCTCAAAACTTAACAGGAAGGTGGATCGGTAGTTTTATAGCCAATGGAGATGCTTTGATCAACAATTTCACTTACGAAATGGAGATCAAAGAAAATGCAAGTCATCAAATCACTGCACAAACCTATACCAAAAAAGCAGACCAATTTTTTGCTAGTGCTTTTGCAAGAGGCAGTCATAGTACTCGAACCCATTTGGTGCAAATTGATGAGACTAGTTTTAATCAAATTAAAATCGCGAATGAACTTGAGGCTTGCTTGATGTCCAATTTTTTAACCTATAAAAATATCGATGGACACGAAATTTTAGAAGGTACTTATATGTCCACAGTAGTCAATGGAAACAGGAATTGTGGAAGCGGTAAAGTTTTTTTAGAAAAAGTAGCAAGTATACTTAGTGTTCGAAAAATGAAACAAAGCAACACACCTACCAACACGCCTACAAATATCCCAACAGTCAACTCTAAAGTTATAACTACACCATCTGTTACGGCTAAAATAAATTCAACTATTTCGGATAATAAAGTCGCTCAGACCTTGGATAAGAAAAATATCAAGACTATCTCAAATCCAATCATAGAAACAGATTCAGACGAAGTAATCAATGAAAATTCAGCTCTAAATACAAATCCAGTTACTCAAAATACCATTCGCAATCAACCCATTAATTTACCATGGGTTTTAGTTGGAAGAGAAAATAAGTTGGTAAAAAAAATCATTACAAATAGTAAAAAAATAAGCATCGATCTATTTGACAATGGCACTATAGATAATGATACAGTTATCGTTTATGACAATAAACAATTACTAGTCAACAAACAAAGGTTAAGCTACAAATCTATTCACCTTGAATTTGAATTTACAGACAACATGAGGGAACATGAAGTCATTATCGTGGCCCACAATATGGGAACTGTTCCTCCCAATACGGCACTTTTATTATTCAAAGATGGAAAAAATAGACAAGAGTATTTCATCACCTCGACCAATAAAATAAATGCTAAATTATTGATCGTTTATGAGCCACCCATACTAGATTAATTCACCCCTTATTTTAACTCTTGTAACACTTGATTGGCATTGTACTTGGATGGATCATTTTGTTGATATGGATTCAAAGATTGCTTGTTCAAACCCATCCATTGGTTCCCATCCGAATCTGAAAAAATATAGATCGTTTGCTTTTGATAACCTATTGCTGCAAGGAACTCTATCCAATGTAAACTCAACATTTGTGCTCCAATAATACGCTCACCGACAGTCGACTCTAATAAAATAGCTTCCATCTCGAATTGAATATTCATCAAGCCCTGCAAAGCATTCCTTTGTGTTATTGTATCCTTAGACAGCTGCAGTTTTGTCAAACTATCCGACAGCTGAATTAAAATGGATCCATGCAATTGTAAATTAGCCGTATCCTGTTCACCCAGATTTCCCATTACGGCAAAATATTGATTCAATAAAGGTTGTATGATTTGGTCTAACGAAGCATCATGTCTTTTTTGCTGAAATGAAGCTGACACTTGATCTAAAGGCGCATTAGAATTGGATTCACAAGCCATTAATGAAGCAATGAAAAGGATAAAAAGGAGTCTTGGCATAAACAATTTTTTCAAAATTATGCATAAATAGCCACTGCAACACAGTAACTTTGCGCTCTGAATTGAAATAATATGTTAATAGGATTACAAAATGTAACTTTTGAGTTTGGTGCTAGAGCGATCGTAGAGGATGCCACTTGGCATATTCAGCCAGGAGAAAGAATTGGATTAATTGGTTACAACGGTACTGGAAAGTCAACTTTATTGAAATTATTAGTAGGTCAATATACCCCTTCAAAAGGGACTGTAGAAAAAGGAAGAGATACCACCATCGGCTATTTACACCAAGATCTATTGAGTTTTGACACAAGTGAAACCATCACAGAAGTGGCTTTGGGTGCTTTCGAAAGAGTTCGTGAACTAGAAAAGGAAATTGAGGAATTAGGTAAAGAATTAGAAGCGAATCCAGAAGACAATGACATTTTAATCAAATACACAGACGCCTTACATGAAATTGATGTGTTAGATGGTTATAATATTGAACACAAGGCAGAAGAGGTTTTACATGGCCTTGGCTTTACCAATAAGGATTTAACACGCCCCTATAAAGAATTTAGTGGTGGATGGAGAATGCGTGTTTTATTAGCAAAAATGATTTTACAAGCGCCCGATGTTTTGTTATTGGATGAGCCGACCAACCACTTGGATTTACCAAGTATCGAATGGCTAGAGAAATATCTTTTACACTACAAAGGAAGTGTCGTAATTGTGAGTCACGATAAATTTTTCTTAAATAAAATGGTGAATAAAATTGTTGAAGTTTATCAGCAACAATTGAACTTTTACACGGGAGATTACGCCTACTATGAAGTAGAAAAAGTACAGCGCGTTGAGATCCAACAAAGAGCATTTGAAAATCAACAAGATTATATCAGACAACAAGAACGCTTTATTGAACGATTTAAAGCCAAAGCATCCAAAGCAGCTCAAGCTCAATCCATTCAAAAAAGATTGGATAGATTAGATGTGATTGAAGATGTGCAAATTGAAAGACCCAATATTAGAATCAATTTTGCTGTAGATAAAACACCTGGAAAGGTTTTGGTTGACCTTAAAGGCATTAGCAAAAGTTATCCAGCTCAAACTATTTTAAACAATGCATTTGCCGAGATTGAACGAGGTGATAAAATTGCTTTGATTGGTGCCAATGGTAAAGGTAAGTCTACCCTTTTGAGAATTGTTGCAGGCATGGAAAGTCACGAAGGCGAAAGGGTTTGGGGCCATAATGTAGATGAAAGTTTTTACGCCCAGCACCAATTAGAATCCTTGAATTTGAACAATACTATTTTACAAGAAGTACAAGAATGTGGTACTAAAAAAACAGACCTAGAACTTCGTGCTTTATTAGGTTGTTTCTTGTTTGGAGGAGACGAAATAGATAAGAAAATTAGGGTCTTAAGTGGAGGAGAAAAAGCGAGAGTTGCGTTAACTAAAACCATTATCAGCAAAGCCAATTTTTTAATGCTGGATGAGCCTACCAACCACTTGGACATGGCCACAGTAGAATTACTAGCCGAAGCGTTAACAAAATATGATGGTTCAATTATTTTAGTAAGTCACGATCGTTACTTTATTTCCAAAACAGCGAACAAAATTTGGGAAATTGAAGACGAGAAAATCATAGAATTCAAAGGAGATTATGCTGAATGGGTCGCTTGGAAAGAACGCATGGCAAAGCAAAAAGCGGCCAACCCAGAAGCAGCAAAGCAAACCCCAAAACCAGTTGAAAAAAAAGTTGAGCCGGTTATAGCAGAAGTAAAAACTGGCCCAATAGATAAGGAACATCAAAAACTGGTACAAAAACTACAAAAACAGATTGCTCAATTAGAAGAAAAAATGGGGCAAACACAGTCTGCTCTAAAATCTATTGAATTAAAAATGGCTGATCCAACTATTTATTCAGATATCGCTAGTTTTCAATTGATAGAAAAAGAGTATCAATTAAAGCAGCAAGAGTTGCAACGCATGAACCAAGATCATGATCAGTTATTTAGTGAATTACTGGAATTAGAAGCAAAATAATTTCAATAGAAGCATCGCAATCGATTGATATCTCAAGGTTTTCTACAAACGACTGTTAGGTTATTTGTGCAATTTTGTATTCATTAAAGTAGATTCATAATCTGTGTATAAAATCAATGGATAATTGATTTCAAATGATTAAATTTGGGGCTCCGTTCTTTCGGTAACCCATTGATTTATTCTTGTAAATCAATACATTAAATGACAAATTGAATCAACATGTCTACTAAAAAAGTAAACAAAATTGCTGTTTTAACATCTGGTGGAGACGCCCCCGGCATGAATGCCGCTATCAGAGCTGTTGTTAGAACAGGATTATATCATGGATTAGACGTATTTGGGGTTACTAGAGGATACAATGGAATGATCGAAGACGATATCTTCCAGATGGATTCAAAATCTGTTGCCAACATCATTCAAAGAGGTGGTACTATTTTAAAAACAGCTAGAAGCAAAGACTTCTTTGAGCCAGCAGGACGTAAGATCGCATACGAAAATCTTAAAAAAAGAGGCATTGATGGCATCGTTGTCATTGGTGGTGATGGTAGTTTCAAAGGCGCACAAAAATTCAGTAATGAATTCGATATTCCATGTATTGGTTTACCAGGAACAATCGATAAAGATATTGCAGGTAGTGATTTTACAATTGGTTTTGATACGGCTGTCAATACAGCTGTAGAAGCAATTGATAAAATTAGAGACACGGCAGATGCACATGATCGATTATTTGTTGTAGAAGTTATGGGTCGAGATGCTGGATACATTGCATTACATAGTGGTATTGCAACCGGTGCAGAAAATATCTTGATTCCAGAATCAAAAACAGATATGGAAGCGTTGGTAGCTAATTTGACTGAAAAAGAGAAAAGAAAAAAATTAGTCAACTTAATCGTAGTAGCAGAAGGAGATGAATTTGGAGGAGGAAATCAAGTGGGTGATTATTTGAAATCAAAATTACCCAACGCAGATATTCGTGTATGTATTTTAGGTCATATTCAAAGAGGTGGCGCACCCACTTGTTTAGATCGTTTGATCGCAAGCAGAATGGGCTATCATGCTGTTGAATGTTTATTAAACGGGAAACACAATGTCATGGTGGGTATAGAAGACAACAAAATGAAATACACCCAATTAGACAATGCTGTAAAAGCAAAACAAAAAATTTCAGAAGAGTGGTTAAAGATCGTGAAGATCTTAGCTAGTTAATCCAAACAAAATAAAGCATTAAAACAATCCCAATTATTACAATGAGTCAGTCCACTTACAAACAGAAACACCATAAAACTAAAATCGTTGCAACAGTTGGTCCAGCATGCGAAACCTACGACCAATTAAAAGCATTAGTGATTGCAGGTGTCAACGTGTTTAGATTAAATTTCTCTCATGGAAGCCATGAAGACAAAAAGAAAATCATTGATAATATTAGAGGCATCAATAAAGAATTAAATTGTTCAGTAGCCATATTAGGTGACTTACAAGGTCCTAAATTAAGAGTTGGTGAAATTGAAAACAATCGCCTAGAAGTTAAAGAAGGAGATATCCTTACATTCACAAATACTAAATGTGTTGGTACTTTAGAAAAGATTTATGTATCCTACCCTAACCTTGCAGGTGATGTGGTGGTGGGCAATACCATCATGATTGACGATGGCAAAATAGAAGTCGTGGTTCATAGTGTTGAGGCGAATGGCGATGTTAAAGTGAAAGTAACTTTAGGTGGCATCATCTCTTCTAAAAAAGGCGTGAATTTACCTGATACAAAAATTTCTTTACCAGCATTGACTGAAAAAGATTTAGAAGATGCTGCATTCATCATCAAAGAAGAATTAGACTGGGTTGCATTAAGCTTCGTGAAGCGTGTGGCAGATATCGAAATGTTAAGAGCCATTTTAAACGAACACAAGAGTAAGTCAAAGATCATCGCTAAAATTGAAATGCCAGAAGCGTTGACCAATATTCGTGACATCATTATTGCAAGTGATGCGATCATGATTGCTCGTGGCGATTTAGGAGTTGAATTACCTGTTGAAAAAATTCCTTTGATCCAAAAAGAATTGATTAGAAAATGTATTCATAGAGCGAAGCCTGTTATTGTGGCAACACAAATGATGGAATCGATGATTGACAGAGTAAAACCAAATCGTTCAGAAATTACAGACGTTGCCAATGCCGTAATTGAAGGTGCTGATGCAGTGATGTTGAGTGGAGAAACTGCGACAGGTCAATTCCCAGTATTGGTGATAGAAACAATGCGTAAGATTATCTCTGAAGTAGAAGAAAATGGATACAAATACAACCGTTCAGAAGATTTGAAGCCGCAACCACACTCTCCTTCTTTCTTGAGTGACGCGGTTTGTTACAACGCATCCAAATTATCTGAAGATAGTAACGCACACGCTTTAGTAGGTATGACTCAGAGTGGTTATACTGCATTTATGTTAAGTAGTTTCCGCCCTAAATCTCCACTATTCATTTTCACTAAAGAACAAAGTTTAGTGAACCAATTGTCATTAAGCTGGGGTGTTAAAGCATTTTATTACGATAAAGAAGAAAGTTTAGATGCCATCATTACAGATCAAATCCAAGTATTGAAAGCACAAGGTTTTGTAAATAAGGGAGATATTGTCGTAAATACAGGCAGTACGCCAATTAAATTACACTTGCCAACAAATATGATTAAAATCAATAAAGTTGATTAATACGAAGGCCTCATTATTGAGGCCTTTTTTATAACTTTAATGTTCAAATTTAAAAGATAGATATGCTTGAATCATTTGAGAAAATTCCAGTAAAAATTTACAAAGATGTGGCTGCTGGATCTAACGCGGTTGCCGCACAAATTGCTACCTTAATTAAAGAAAAACAAGCACAAGGTCTACCATGTGTTTTGGGCATGGCAACAGGTGCAACACCCATTTTACTGTATAAGGAATTAGTAAGATTACACAAGGAGGAAGGATTAAGTTTTAAAAACGTGATCACTGTCAATTTGGATGAATACTACCCTATTCCAAGAGATGCGTATCAAAGTTATTGGAGCTTCATGCATCGCCATTTGTTCAATCATGTTGATATTGATCCTAAAAATATTCATCTTCCTAATTCAGAATGGGGCAAGGATGAATTAAAAGAAAAATGCGTTGCTTACGAACAAACGATCGAGAAATTAGGTGGCATCGATTTACAAATTTTAGGCATTGGTAAAAATGGACATATTGGTTTCAATGAGCCTGGATCAAGTTTTCACTCTAAAACAAGAGTGATTCATTTAGATCAACTAACTAGAATGGCTAACGTTTACGAGTGGCATGATTTAAATAAAGTGCCCAAATTAGCCATCACTGTAGGTATTAGCAGCATCATGAAAGCAAAGAAAATCGTTTTGCTTGCATGGGGCAATAAAGCTGAGATTGTTGCTAAAGCGGTTGAGGGAGATGTAACAGAACAATTGCCTGCAAGCGTATTACAAAATCATGATGATTGTACTTTTGTCATTGATGAATTAGCTGCCACAGAATTGACTAGAAATAAATCTCCATGGTTAACAGGCGCGAATGATTGGACACCACAAATGATTAAAAAAGCAGTCATCGGTTTGGCATTAAAACTAAATAAAACTG
>JACCDQ010337316.1_pt1 | contig 13856 bp, 14 predicted proteins | sample 7446031 | NCBI WGS metagenome assembly JACCDQ01 (sample SAMN15323442, study PRJNA562643) | freshwater metagenome | isolation source: river surface water | place: USA:Blue River Watershed | collected 2017-08-17 | reverse complement strand
TCTTTATAATTCAAATATTGAATTGAGATTGATACTTATTTTGTTGTTAGCTTTCATTAAATTAAATTTACTTTGATCAGGACCTTTAAAAAATTCACTGGAAAATTTAAACTCATGATTGTTTCCAACCGGGAGCAAATAGGCCATAAACAGCGCTTGTCCTTTATTTTGAATATCAAATAATAGACTAGAATCTATTTTATGATTTTCAAAAAGGGTTTTACTTAATTTGAATATGATTGATTCCTCTTTTCCTTTTCTGAAGCTATTACTTTGAAAATCAGAGATTTTGGAATTTGCATAAATAAAAGAAAAGTTAAAATTATTAAAAGTAGGAGTATCAATTGATGACGTTGAATTTAATTCAATCGTAGTATAGTTTTTAAGATTTAGATTTTGAATATAGTTGATTGATTTCTTGTCTTTGTAAACTAAGTCAGCTCTTATAATGAAGTCCATTAAGTTTTTTGCTAGGTTAATTCCTGCCGCATTTAACCTCGTATGGTCTTCTTTAAGATTTAAAGTTGTTGCAGTAGCGGATATTAATTCATAATAAGGATCTCTATCTACGTAATTTAAAAAAAAGATACTTAAATCAGTTTCATAAAAACTCGAGCTTAATTTAAAACCTGTTTCAAATTCATCAAACCAATTTACCTTATTGTCTTTTTCAATATTAAATTGTGTTTGAGTGAATACGTTCGTCGTAAAAAGCTCAAGTGGTAAGTTTTTATTAAATGAATGTGCAAAAGTTGTAATGAATTGAAGACTGTAATTTTCTCCAAAATATTTCCATTGCAACATCGGAATACTTTGTCTGGTTTGATCAATACTGTAGGGGTCAGTAATTTTAAAGTTTTTAGGATTAATTAAATCAGCATAGTTAAAACCAAAAGTTTCTCCCCAGACGACGTCCTGATAGCCAATTTGAATAACCTGACTATCATTTTGGATGCGATAATAATTTTCACCTAAGGATGTTACAAATTGATCCTTTTTAGTTAGCACCGTTTTGGTGGCCAAATCAGAACTTATGGTGTCGCTTTCGGCCTTAATTTGATTTTTAATTATTTGATTTTCATTTATTGTGGTGGTGAATTGGGGAGCAAAGTAAAATCTCTGCCCATAATTTTCTTTATGATTATTCAGATATCTAAAGCTAGTAAAATTCCATTCGACTGATCGCTTTTGTTCAATTCCAAAAGCTTGAAATGAAGAGAATAGGAGTATTGAAGTTAATAAAGCTTGATTCAAATTTATAATCTTCATTCTTAATTAAAACTCTAGTCGATCTTTGTTAAAAGTCGACTCACTAAAATTTTCTGTCGTATGATCACTTGTAATCATATCTGAAAATTTATTTTTATTTATGTAGTCTTCAATATGCATTTTGGTTGATCGCAATTCACCTTTGATCATTGAAAAATCTTTATATTCTGCTTTTTTTAAAGCTTTTCCTGAAATGGCATAAAATATGGCCGATTGAGGGAAAAAAGTTTTCTTTTCAACAAAGTATTCAATCTTTCCATAAGTCACTTTTTTATTTTTGGCGATTAGCTCTAATTTGTAGTGATCTTTTCCATTGATTTTTTCTGATCCTAAAAGTTTAGCTTCATAATCTTCAGCATAATTTGTTCGAGCAATATCCCCATTGGCCACTTCACCAGTTAGTTTTTGTTCAAATGAAACACGAATAGGTTTTTTAATATTTGGAGTGAATAGCCACATGTCATAATCTTTCATGAGCATTTTTCTACCACGGGCCCGTTCTGGTTCAATTTGCTCAGTCAGCATATTGTTGACATCTTTAAATTTTACCTTAAACACATCTTTTTTATTTTCATCATTGGTAATAGTGACTTTAAATGAGTGAGAGATATTTCCAAGGCCTCGTTTTAGATCAGCTTTTTTAACTATTTCATTTGCATCCATTTCGGCCAAAGCAAGTTTACTTAAGATTAAAATAATCATGGTAAAAATGTATTTCATAAATTCTCCAAATCATAAAATTATATTTATTAATAATAACTTGAAGTAATGAATTTCACTACGAAGAAGTAGCTTAATTGTTAAAACCTGAGTATTGAGGTCGGAGTTTTATATTTCCTTTTTCTCAAAGAGCCTCAATGTCCCAGCAATGTCTAGAGTAAAGAGTTTATTTCCATCGATATTTACAGCACTATATGTAGTCCGCCATTTTTCCATCTCTTTATTTGGTTCAAAATGCATTAAAATTTTTCCTAAAATAGGATCAAATGCATATAAACCAGTTTTCATTGCTGGATACCAAATGACTTTTAAAGCTGGATCATAATCAAATGAAGTTAATGAATAGGTGGTTTTTTCTGTACCGGTTTTATGACACCAAATTTTCTTTCTTTCGCTTATATCAATACCGCAAGCTGTTCCCTTAAAGTCTGCGACATAGGCATACTCTTTATTTTTAGTGGTAATTAAAAGCGGTTTAGATGCGATTGGGGCGTCAAAAGGAACCGACCAGAGATTTTGTCCAGTTTTTCGATCAAGACATGTGAACACTCCAACATCTGAAGGAAAATATATTTCTCCTAAATTAAAGCAGACTTCATTTTGAGTCACAATTGGATGCATCCAATTAGAAAGGGGCAATTCCGTCTTCCAAATTTTTTTACCAGTTTCTAAGTCATAGGCCAATGCAAAACTTCTATCTCGTACATTTCCTTTTTCACTGCCTGTACCAGAGTAGACAATCCCATCGGTGACGTTGACTGTGGCATCTAGATGCCCATCATTATTATGCCAAATTTCTTTCATCGAAATAGGATCAACAGCATAGAGTCCATCTTTTCCTGCAGCAACTAGCAAATAATTTCGATTGTTGACGCTGGCAATTTGTGGTTGTCCCTCAGTGTGACCTAAAGTTGAAAAAGAATTTACAAATTTTCCTGATTTTAAATCAAAGGCATATATTCTTGCATGATGGGTTTCATGGTTTCCTTCTCCAACATAAAGTCTATTATTAAAAATAATAGGTCTAGTTGTAACTTGAGTCCCAACAAAGAATTTCCTAATTGTCTCTAGGGTTTTGGAATGTATCTCATAAACATAACCGTCGTCAGTACCAAAAAAGATACTTTGATTTGAGATAACCCCTGATCTAAATGCTCCGCTAGGAAGCTTGATTTCTTTAATTAAAGTTAATTCAAATTTTTTAGGGTTGATTGATTCTTCAAAATACTGATGAACTCTCTTTGGTGAGTCGATAAATTGAGTGCTGCTTGGTAATTGTAATTTATCTGACATGCGGTTTAAGGTAAAAATAAAACTAGGGAGATTATTTACATAATGATAGGTCTTATAAACTCCAAAAGATGCGAGATTGAATAAAATAATTGAAATCAATACCCGTTTTTTTAATAAAACTTCTAAAAATTGCTTAGGTCCTTCCGTATGAAGTTTGATTCCAAACCATGAAGCGATAATTCCAGCAATTGAAGTTAAAACCACCGTGACTGCCGTTAGGGGAATAAGCATCATGGGAATAATCGATTGATTCTGTGTACTGTTTAAAAAATCGTGATTAGCTTTAAGCCAAAGAAATACGTCCATTGTTTCCATCCAACCATATTTTATCGCCATTTTTAAATTTCAAATGACATTGTTTAATTCCACTTATTGCAGGTAAATTCATCTCTCGAGCAACAATAGCACAGTGTGAAAGCACCCCACCTTTTTCAACGATGATTCCCTTTGATTTCAAAAACAAACCAGTCCAGCCTGGATCAGTCGATTCGGCCACCAAAATAGTATTCTCTGGCCAATCATCGGTATTAATATTTTCAGGATTTAATACGACTCTGATTTCACCGCAAACGATACCTGAAGAAAGCGATTCGCCTTGATAGACTTTAGAGTTATCCGTTTCTTTCGTTTCCAATATCTCTTGAAGTTTTGAAAGTTCTAGAATGGTAGGTAAGTAAAGAGATTTTGCGTATATTGAAAGATCTCTTCTTTCTTTAGCTAAATTTTCATTTAGTTCTAGATTCAAAATCTCATCGCGAGTTAGCCAAAAAATTAACTCACTTGAAAAATTCTTTCTTTTGGCAATTTCTAAAGTTAAAAAGCGAATATGTGAATAAGGCAACAATAAAGACATTTTAAATTGTTCGCGAAGTTCAAGCATGTCTTTGAGTAAATTCCATTCATTTAAAATCACTTGTTGCTTCAGCGTTTTTAAATGCGCAATATCTTCTTGGACCGTCGTGGTATTTACTGGATTACTTTTTGGCTCAGTATTATTTAAATTAAGAAAAGCTTTTTCTTTAAGTTCGATGAATCGGGGATGGCTCAATTCTAATTCACCAGGACCTCTATGTCCGTAATGATTTAAAAAAGAACTTTGCAAATTTTGGTCAAAACAGGCTTTTTTAAAGTCATTGTTCATTTCCATCGTGATGGTATGCAGGCCTTTTTTTAGCCATTCATTTATTGTAAACTGAATCTGATCATCAGCGATGACTCCTTTAAGAAGTCCCTTTAAAGATTGAGTGGTGGATTCGATTAATGAAATAAGCACTAAGGGCCAAACCAAATGTTTGGTATAAAAATTTTCAGTTTGAACTTTAAATTCAGCTAATAAATGTTCAGTACTTTGGGATTGGTAATAATCAAGATTGATATTTTTTATCTGAGATTGATTAAAACTACTTAATTCTTTTCTGCAATCATTCAACCAATTTTTTCTTTCAGTTGATAATTTCCATGACACTTTAAACATCCGCCAAAGAGTGAAAGGAGTTTGTATAAAACCGATATAACTTATTTTTCTCCAGTCAAATTTAAGTTTTGGACCATTTTGAAACATTAGCTTATAAGGCATTGGACCAAAATAGAGTGGAGCCAGCGTTGTGATGTTGACATAAGCTCGGTCAAAAATTCTTTCAAGAAGTGAATGGCTATCATTCATTATTTCTTGATCAATTCCAAGATAGCCAAGCTTCTTCATCGCTTGACTAAAGGCCATGTTTTTTGAAAAAGCTTTAGACCACAAACTAAAAGTGAGTTCGGTCGGTGGCCCTCCCCATTCAGAAAAAGTTTGACCATCCCAAATGGTGTCACCGGAGTATTTATTTTTAAGTCGGTTTAACTCTGATTTAATAAATCTTCTTTCTTCTGATTTACCTGTCAAAGCTGTAATTGGCCTTGCTTGCAAAACATAAAAACAATCGTTTTGATCGATTGCCCATTCCATATCAATATCAACTTCTAATATTTCTTTAACCTTTGAAGCATTTTCAACAATATTATTTATATCAAATAGCTTAGTGCTAGAAAGCTTTTTTTCTTCGAAATGCCAAGGAGTCGTTTTGCCGGAAACCAGACTTTCTCCAAGTCCCGTTACCGCTTCAAGTATCCATCCATCAGCATCACTTCTTGGATCTCTTGAGAAATAGACTCCAGAATACTTTGGATTAACCATAATTTGAATAACGACATTCATTTCTACATTCAATGATTCTTGTTTTAAGAAATGGTCGCGATAAAGTGCACTAGATTTTTTATTGACTGAATCAAAGCACATAAAAATAGCTTTTTTGATATCTTCGGCACTTGATACATCTAAAAAAGTTGAATTTTGTCCTGCAAAACTAAATTCTTTTGAGTCTTCCTGCGTAGAAGAACTTCTCACGGCGACTTTTGGTTTACCATTTTTTTCCCACCAAGTAATAATCAGATCTAACTCGTTTTCTGTTGGCACTGAAGTTAAAATTAAACCATCTGGTACTGGAAGACTTTGATTTTTTAACAAACCAAGAACAAACCCTTTACCTCCAAGATAATGATGATTCTTTGTTACTTCATGAAATGGTATGACACTCAATTTTTACCTCGCGAAGGTTATAGTAAGCAATTTTTGGTGGATTAAATATGATTTAAATTAGATTTAGATGATTTTTTCTTTTCACTATTTATGCATGCATCAGGCTGAAATAAAAAAGCACTCGTATGCACAAAGTTTGTACCTTGAATATTGAGCCTAATCTGAAATTTTTCATAGAAAAATCGAATATTTTCTTCTTTTATAATAGAAGTATTAAAAGAATTAATTCTTACATTAGTTCTATTAGGTTCAATCACTTTTCCATCATTGCTGCATTCGATTAAATAATGGCTTTTTTCGATGACCTGGCATTGAGAAGCATCCCATTCAACTCTGATTTTTGGATAGATTTGATTCACTTCACGATCAGCTTCTCTAATCTGGGGAAAATCATTTTTAGTGACAATTCCTTGGTATAAAGGTGTTTCGTCTTTAGAGTTTAGCGTTATATAAGTTAGTTGAATTTTTGAATTTATTTCTTTGACTTCAATCTGTGTTTTTCCGCCATCAGCGATACAATTTATGTAGAGGTTTTCAGCATGCAAATTAAAAACGAGGAAAGTTAAAATAGGAAGATATCTCTTAATCATTTTCATCATCGCTAAAATGGATTTCTTGATCTTCTTCAACAGCTAACTGATTAATATCGACTTTAATAGCTTCTTCTAGAAGTGCCTTTAATTGAAATTCCAGCAAGGCGCCACTTTGTTCAAAAATAATGGTTTTTTCTTTTAAAATAATGATAGTTGGAATGGATCTTATTCCAAAATCCTCACTTAAGACCAAAGCTTTTTCAGTATTAATTTTACCAAAACCGATTTCGGGAAAGTCTTTTGAAACTTTTTCAAAAACGGGAGCAAACTGCTTACAAGGACCACACCAATCTGCATAGAAATCAAATATGGCAATATTATATTGATTTAAAAAAGTCTCGATATTTTCTTCATTAATAGTCTGTAAATTCATAAGAATATTTTAAAAATAAAGTAGCAGCTATGTAAATAAAAAAGGCCCAATTTCTTGGGCCTTCTATGGTGTGTGAAAAATCATGGATGTGATTTCTATCGATTACAAGTTCTCCATTGTAATTTATAGAGCATTCCAGTCTTAAAATCTGCCGAATCGACAGTAGCTAGTGCTTCATCATTATAACGATTGGTTTTAACAAGCATTGCAGCATTTACCCTTAAAATTGTATCTGCTCCACATGGTGACCATACTTGTGCTTGGATACCAATTGTATTTTGAAAATTATAGTCTGTATCAGTTTTACCAATAAATAATTTATCAAATCTTGGTCCGATTGATCCTGCTAAAAAGTATTCAGCTGATAATCTTGCTTGAGCTCGATCAGGTAGAGAAACATATCCTCGGTAATCGACATCGACAACAGAGACTGAGAAACCTTGTGGCACGTGAACAGGTATAGCAATATTACAGCTTTTTCTCTCTGTCGTTTTGTTCATTCCACCCGCTTCAACTACGAATTGGTCAAAGATAATTGATAAAGATTTAGCATCATGGCTTAAAGCAACTGAGGCGGTATTGGCTGGACAACCAGTTCCTCCATAAGCTGGAATTCCTAGTTGAACTTCATCAAGACCTGCATGTGCGCTTGAAATTAAAAGTCCCAGTGCTAAAGTTTTTAAAAGTTTTAAATTCATTTTCATATTTCCCTCTCCTTTGGTTAAGCGTTTTTTATTCCGCTTTTACTTTTTTTAAACGAAAAAAAAATTATTTGAAAGTAAAAAATCAATCATGAATTAGTTTGCTCGCCAACTGGCGAAGGAGCTAAATTCATCTTCGCCAATTGGTGAATAAAAAAAATAACTTTGCAATTTGGGCTTTTGATTTTTAAAAAAAGCGTTTAGAAATGTATTTGAGATTTATCAAAGAAGTTTTTAAGGGGGGCTTTTTATGAATCATGTTATAAATAGAATTTCAATTGCTACAATAATGATCCTTTCATTTTATAGTCATTTTTCAAAAGCAGCTAATTTAGAAATAATCGGTTTAAGAGTAGGAGGTTTAGGTTGTCCTTCAGAAAAAACTCAAATTGCCATGGCACCAGATAAAAGTAGCGCCAGTATTATTTTTGATCAATTTGTATCGACTGTTCCACAAACGGTGACTGGACCAAAATCTTCTCCCAACATTCATCAATTGGCCTGTAATTTATTTTTAGATGTTGCAATTCCGGCCGGATTTAAAATTGATTCTCTCGATGTTCAATTTGATATAAGAGGTAATGCGATTTTAGATAAAGGCGTGTTAGGTGGATTTAGAAGTTTCATTATGAGCGCTAATGGTGGTTTGATTCAAAGAGCGAATCGTGGGCCTGTCTTAATTGAAGAATTGGTTAATCAAAATATATTAACAGATAGGATTTTTGATTTTACACTTTCAAAAAATAAATCAATGCCTGTTGCTTCTAATTGCTCAAGAGGACAACAAAACACTATAAGTTTTCATATTCAAAATCATTTAGTTACTCAAATTACTAGAGGATATGAAAATCAAAATGCCACAGGAACTATGACCGTAGATTCATCTGATATTAAAGGTGGAATGATTTTACGGGCAACAACTAGCCGTTGTAGATAGCCGTTATAGATAAAGATAGCAGGGCCAAAAAGTCCCTGCTGTGTATTTTTGACACCGGTTTTTTTAATTTCGACTTACAATTGTGTAGATTGATTGAAAAATAGGAAAAGTGCTTTTATTTTATAAAAATGGAAGAACAAAACATACAAGTTCAAACGAAGACAATCAATCAAGAGTTAAGAGAATTAATCATGGAATATCGAGAAAAACATCCAGCTTTAAGCTTGAATGCTCTTTCGCAAAGAACGAATATTCCTGGCACCAGTTTGCGAAGATTGATGCAAGATAATTATGAGGTTCCACTTTCTCCTCATCAAGTTTTGGCGATTTTTTCATATTTGATTAAAGAAAAAAGAATATCGAAAATCTTAGCAATGGCCACTGGTGCAGTGGGAGAGTACTTGCGACAAAGTTTTTCTTCTTTTGTTTTTGAAGAAGAAAATGAGCATAAAATGGATTTTGATATCAATGAAATCGTTAAAGATAAAGTGAGTTATTTAATTTATAAAATGGCCGCCAATCAATTAGGGGTTACGATGGGGGAAATTTTTGAGTCCTTTGGAAGAATGGGCTTAAAAAAATTTGAAGAGCTGGTCAACAGAGGATGGATCTATGCAGATACCAATGAAAGATTTCATGCTAAAGAAAAAAATTTTTCTATTGATATAATGCTTTCAAAAGAATTAAGTCATTCGCTACTAGATCAATTTAAACCAGAAGATGCCGGTAGAGGTTTAAATTTATATTATTCCTTATCTGAAGGTATGAATGAAATGGGCATAAAGAAGATTAAAGAAATTGAACTAGATGCTGTAAAAAAAGTTTTTGAAGTCATGAATCAGAAAGAATATATTGGAACAATCCCATACTTTGCACTGTTTTTATCTGATTGCTTAGGGGTGAGTCCAACTCAAGAGGTGTTACAATGAAAACGTTCATTTATTTACTTTTACTTCTCATTGCTTTTTCATTTAATGCTATTTCAAAAGAAGTAAAGCTTGGAGAATTAACCGGCATAGGTTCAAGATTTTCTTTGAGTAAACTTACCGCATTTGTTCATGACGAAGGCGTGATAGAACGAAGCCGCTGTCAAAAAATTGTGGTAAGAAAAACCCTTGATCCCAAAGTTTCAGATATCGTAGAAGTGGTTTATGATGGGAAATTATATTCGGCCAGTGAGTTTAAAGGTTTTGTGGTTGATAATTAATTAAATTCACCTAAATATTCAACCTTATCAAGACCATCAAAATTTAAAATCCACTTGGAGGTTGCACCATATTTTTCTTTAAGGTGTTGCAAAGTTTCTTGATTAACAGGACAAGATAAATTTAATTTAGCAATATTGTTTTTTACTTTATTCGCGGTTTCAATCCGGGGAAACTTCGAACAATTAATGCCTTCATCCATCGAATGATCAAAATAATCGGTTAAATCGATCTTTTTAATTTGAATAAATTTATTATTTTGACAAGAAATATAAGGACCTAGATTTTCATTTTTCCCTAAAACATCAACATGCTTTTGTAAAAGATGATTCCAAAATCTCATTCCATTAAAGTTGGCGGCAAGATCTCCATAGCTAAAGACACCATTTCCTAAAACATTCCCACCTAGCATAAATTTTTCTTTCGCTATTCCAATTTTAAGAGCTTTTTCAAGGCCCTTCTTTTTTAAGTATTGATCTTGAAAGTAGTAAAAGCCTTGTCCAAAAAAATGCTCTATTTTATCAGTTCCAACTTCAATATCATTCATTCTTATGACAGAAGAGATGGTGATTTCTTTATTCTTCATGAATTTAAAACCCATTCCCAGACCATCTCGCGGTGAAAAATTGCTGTAGATTGAATCACTTATTGACAAGAATCTTTTGGGATAAAGCGTTTTGTTTTCTAAAATCTCTTTAGTCAGTTTACCATTAATGTGATTGCCAAAGTATTGTCTTAAATTTTTATAGAGTTCAATTTCATCGCAGTTATTTTGCTTTTCGATTACATTTTCTACGATCTCATTAACTCGAGAATTTATTTTTTTAGATACATCTTCTAATGCTTCATCTCTTCTGGTGAACTGATCTGTTTCAGCAGCAAAGCTCGAATGAATGAGTATTGTAAATATCAAGGATATAATTTTATTCATTATTTGCTACTTTCAACTGTGCAATTGATTTTTTGATACATTTGATCACCAGAGCCATATACTCTCACATAACCTTTTTCATAGTTTTGATTTTTAAATAAAACAAGATCGTCAAAAGTATAGCCGTCACCATCACCAAACAAACGAATTCGATCTTCTGAAACTCGTAAATCGCCACCTTGTCCATTTAAATGAGTCATATTGCTATATTTACCAGCAAATTCTTTTGGTGAGACCAAAATAAGTCCTTCATCAGATTCTGCTTTTGGATGTTGTAATAATTCTGCATTTTTTTGACCAAGATTTGCTACAATGAATTCAACTGTAATGTTTTTTTCTTTATTTTTAAATTCTTCAGTTATGCTACATTTTATCAATGAATCTTTGGCAAATCCTTGTAAGCTAAAAAATATCAAAACAAAAAAAATGATTCTATTCATTATAAACCCCTCAAATCTAGATGGGCCATCTTAACAGAACCTAGAATAATCAGGAAAAAAATCAGAATGATTGAGTAAATTTTACTGTACCGATGCGTTTTTCAACCTCTAAAGCGGTAAAACCTTCGACACCAAAACCAATTTGAAGCATTCCATTTGTAGCTACCGGGTGACCTAAAATCAAGAGATTTTCGCCAGCATTTTGGCCTTGATCAGTTGCAAAAGTGGTCGATCGATTAATTTCAAAGCCAAATTTCAACTTTTGATAAACGGCCTGAACATAGCCTAAAGTAAAATCTAACAAGTTAGAGAGGTCAACGATTTGATAATGATTCTTATTTTGAAAGGTGAGTCCGATGTTTAAAATTGCCAGGTACTCAGTTTCACGCTTTTCAAAATTAAAAAAAGCGCCATAACCGATACTTTTTCCAGATGTGTAGTTCTCATTACTGCCTGTTGGCAGAATTAATTTGCCACCTAAATTTAAAATCCAGTCATTCTGATTAATAAAGGGATAAAGTACTATTAATTCTGAATCAGCCAAACTTTTAATTTCATCTTTTCCCATTCTAGAAATTACTGCATGAGTAATAAGTTCAGTTTGAAATTTATCATAAACTTGCGCTTTTATCGCCAATGATAAAATTTGGTTATTGGTAATGATGACTTGGCTAATACTTTTTTGATCAGCGGTGAGAGCGTAGAGTGGGCGATTGATATAGCTATACCTTAGTGCTGTTTGAAAGCGATTTATATCGCTTAAGTTTTCGTAATGATAAGCCCCTAAAAATTCCTTGGAACTGGTGTGCTTAACATGCATAACATTTAAGGCCCAAGCTCCTTTAATATTAAAAAGAAATAAGCAGAAAATTAAGGTTGTAAATTTCATAAAAACTCTTTTGAAATAGTGTCGTTATATTGATGTTAGCAAATATTAAAAAATTGTCTATTTTTTAGACGGCCATTTATAAAATGAATGATTTCAATATTCCGTCCATTTTTAAACTGTTCAAATCAGGTAAAGACAGTTTGGCATACATTTTGAAACGTATAAGTTTGGAAAAATGCGTTTTGTGAAGGTGTTTTATGAAAATGAATAATTGGCTTCTCATTATTTCTTCAATTTTATTTATCACTAGTTGTGGTAATCCGCATTTGGTTGAAAGCGGTGATGATGGATTAAAGGAAGTTGAGTTTTTAAAAGTAGAAGATGATGCAGTTTTATTAAATGAAGCATTAAAAATAAAAGATTCAAAAGGAAACGACGTCCTTGATTTTGGAAAACTTGAGATAAATACCACTGATAAAAGTCAATCAATGGAGAGTTCAGCTCGAATTATCTATATAGAAAATACGACTTTAGAAGTATTAAGTTTAAGTTTTTTATTTGAGAAAAACACCAGCTTTTATTTTACTGGTGGAGCAGCACCTGGAATCAATGGAAATTGTGCTAAGAGTATTGGCCCTAAAGAAAAATGTTCATTAGAAATTGCCTTTGAAGCTAATAAATCTGGAGTTTATGATGATAGTCTAAAGGTTGTCGTCAATAACTCAAAAGGAAGTTCAGTTATCTTATTTTCGATAACGGCAGAAATCAATTTAATTTCAAGTTTAGATATAAAAGAAGAGAAGTCAAATTCATTGATTTCAAAATTTGACCTATTTCTTCCTTTAGAATTTAAAACAATTTCTTTGGGTTCAAAAATCTCTAAAGAGTTTGAAATTAAAAATCAAAAAAATATTGCGATTAATTTAAAAAACGTGGAATTAAACTCAGAACATTTTAAAATTTTAAATGAGAGTTCTTGTCAAAAAAATAACCCCGTTTTAAATCATTGTAAATTAGTCATCGAGTTTAATCCTAAAGCCTTAGGTGATTTAAAAGCAGTATTAAAAGTTACAGATAACGAAGATCGAATATTGAGTATCCAATTGACCGGAAAGTCCATTGAAGATCGCGACTGCTTTATTCAAAATGAAGTAAGTCAAAAAGCTTTGATTGAAAGAAAATCGCCAATTTTAAAAGAGTCTCTTCCGTATCTTACCGTTTCAGATAAAACACCTTCAAGATTAAAAGTTATTTATGGAACTGATTTTAATGTGCAAGTGAAAGGGGTAAATATTAAAACCATTAAAGATGCGATGGTTTTATCAGAGTTTCAAACTTCAAATGTAAATCCAGAAAATTTAGATGACGTGAAGGTTGATTTAGATATTTGGAAAATTATCAATGATGATTATAAAGATACCGAAATAATTTGTATCTCTTCTAAGAAATTTAAGAAATGTTCTGGAAAACTTTTCACTTTACCGGAGTGGTTAAAATTAAAAAACCCAGAATTTTTTAAAACCAGCAAACTACCGGTGAACGCACTTTTTCAAGAAGGCTTGGCCAAATCAGAAAAGTCTTGTGGCGATAAAAACTGCGAAGTGCTTAGAGGCGAAATCTCGATGAAGGAATTATTTCAGTTAAATGATCTGGAATTGAAGAATTTGTTAGCTGAAAAGAGCTTCTTTCTGGTCATTGCTGATGATTCTAGGCAATTAAGTTTACCGGAACTAAAAATTCAATATAAGAAAAAAGTTGAGTGTCAGTAAGTCTTGTTTCATACTAATGATATGAAATTAAGCTTCCTTTTATTTTCGATTTTTTTTTATACTTCAAATGCTTTTGGTCAATTTGTCCTTAAAAAGCAAACTGAAGATCATTTTACCAAGCATTATTTCTATATTCATAATCCTGTGATTAAAGACTTAAAGTTAAGAGAGCATTTTAAAGTTTTCAATCCCCTGGCCTATTATGAAGGAGCCGTCAT
>JACCDQ012225706.1_pt1 | contig 13859 bp, 8 predicted proteins | sample 7446031 | NCBI WGS metagenome assembly JACCDQ01 (sample SAMN15323442, study PRJNA562643) | freshwater metagenome | isolation source: river surface water | place: USA:Blue River Watershed | collected 2017-08-17 | reverse complement strand
TGGTAGGTCATCACCCTTTGTTCACTGCGACCCTAAAGCGTAGAGAAAGTTATGATACTCGTGCCGTACGAAATTCACTGAAAGGGATTTTAGATCGCTATCAAGTAGATGCTTATCTATGTGGGCATGACCATGATTTACAGCATTTAGTACCCACAGGAAAAACGCATTACTTTGTATCAGGTGCGGCTTCGGAAGCTACGCCTATCGACCGACTGCCTTTTAGTAAGTTAGCCTTAGCCGATTACGGTTTTATGACTTTTTCGGTCAGTCCAACAAAACTGAATGTGCAAGTAATCAACGAAAAAGGGAAGGTTGTTTACCGTACTGAATTGAGTAAATAATAATGTAAAATTTTGAATGATAAATTTTGGATTTAATGCCCTAGCTATTAGTCCTTTGAACATCAACTAATTCAAGTAAGAACACTTAGATTCTAAGAAAAGTTAAGAAATTGAACAGTTTATCAGCGTAATTTAACAACCATTAAGGAATTAAGACTATTAAGATATTATGACAAAACTTAATAGTCTTAATTCCTTACTTAGTAGTGTATGAAGGATTAAGAAACGTTTGAGAAATTTAAATTTCGAGACCTAGGACTTCACCCTAGGCTTGGGTATATCGCCCTTTCAGGGCTAAAATGTACTGTCTTAGCCCTGAAAGGGCGATATATCTTAGCGATGGGTGTTAGCCCATCGTCAAAAAAGGATTTTACAAAATTGGTCAGAGAATGCTATTTTTCGTACACTAGTAATTCCTTAATGGTTAAATAAGAATAACACCTAAGACTACTTCTCTAAAAACGTCTTCACACTCTCCTCCCATTTGGCAGGCTCTGACTTACAAAAAGATTGATGCTGAGAGTTTTCAAACACCACTAGTTTTTTACTTGGAGAAGCAAGATTTTCATACAGTTGTAGGGTTTCCTCACGGCTTACTCGGGGGTCTTTTGCTCCCCAATGAATCAACGTTGGACTGGTAATCCCTTTCACATATTCAGCAGGTTGATGATTATATCCCCAAAAACCTCGTTCGGCACTGCCCCAAAGCAATAACAATTGACTAACGGGGGTTTCAGGAACGTGCATCATGCGTAACTTGCCTTTGACGGCATCACTCAAACTGGCAAAAGAACATTCGGCAATGATTTTACTAGGTTGTAAGTGGTATTCTGGCACGGCTTTTAAGATAACAGCCGCCCCCAAAGACATTCCCCATAAGACAATGTTTTTCTCGCCAAGCTTTGCTATGTATTGATAAGCAACGTTCACATCTTCTGATTCTTGATAGCCGATTGTGCAGACATTGCCCTCCGAGTGTCCATGTGCTTGTAAATCCATTGCAAGAGTGTTATAACCCAAACGATGAAAAAAGTTAGCTTCAGCCAATACCTTCTGTTTGCATGAGCCATGTCCATGAAATAAAATTACGGTTCCTTTCGCTACCGAATCCGCTTTTACATACCAGCCTTCGAGTTGTAAGCCTGCTTTGTTTTTCAATGAAACCGTTTCAAAAGGATAGCTCGGCAAGGTATCAATTGTTCTTTTTGGGAATTTAAACCCAAACAAAATACCTGATAATTTTTCGCTTACCGACATATCGTCTAGCTTCTTAAAGGGTACATCTTTTGACTCATAAAAGTAAGTAAAGCGATATGCTTGAAAAGCTAAAAGAAGATTTACGACCAGAAACAAACCAAGCAGTATGCTTCCTATTAATTTGATTTTCTTTGAAAAGACTTGTCTATTTTTCATGCTAAAAACGTAAAATGATACCCTCATTTATCAAATAAAATTAAGGCTTTATGAAGTGTAATTTACCGCTAAAGATACTGATTTTCAGAAAGTACCCGAACGATAAACTTTGTATTTATTTCGGTTTTATACTTTATGCACAACATTCCGTTCATCATTCAATCAAACCTTTCATCTAAAAATAATACAAGAAACTTTGAACCTTTTAAAAGTTTCCATAGTTTTGACTAGTAAATAGTATTCATTAACAGCTATTTACATTCTTGTTAGCTACTATTTTAACACAAACCCATTATGGTTAAATTTGAAAAATTACATTTTTTATTAAAAAGTTACTGTCTAATGAATTAATTCTGAATCAAGACAAGGACTTAACAAATGACGATGGAGGTTAAAGAACGGATAATAAAGAAGGCAACAGAAATGTTTTTTCGATACGGGGTTAAATCCGTCACGATGGATGATATTTCTCGTGAATTAGGAATATCGAAGAAAACGCTCTACTTACATTTCGCAGATAAAGATGAACTAGTCTATCAGATGTTTTCTTGTGAAATGGAACATGATGAATGTGAGTGGCAAGATTTACAAAGCGAATACCCCAACGTCATTGAACGTCTTCTAAAAGAGAATGAATTGATGCGAGATTCTTTCAAAGATATGAACCCAAGCTTACTTCATGATATTAAGCGTTTTCATCCTCGCACATGGGACTCTTTTGAACAGCATAAAAAAGGATTCCTGCTCGAACAAGCTAAACTTACTTTGCAAGAAGGAATTAAGGAAGGGTACTTTAGAGCAGATATACAAATTGATATTTTAGCCGTACTACGAATAGAACAAATAGAACTGGGTTTTTCCACCCATTTATTTCCAGCGAATACCTCCATTTTAGATATCCAACTCATCTTCATGGATCATTTTATTCGAGGAATTTTAACCAAAAAAGGATTAGAAATTTATGAACATTTTAAAAACAAACAATAATATGAAAGCTAAACTTACTTGTTTATTGCTGCTCGTTAGCTTGCTTATCACTGGAAATGGAGTTCTTGCCCAGAGCTTTAGCATCCGTGAAGCGATCGAGTATGCAGTAAAAAATCACATCAACATTAAGAATGGTCAATTAGACATTCAAAATGCGGATGCTAAAGTGAATGAAATTAAAGCAATTGGATTACCTCAAGTGAACGGAAACATTGGCTATTCTAATAGTTTAATTATCCAAAAAGCATTTATTCCAGCTAAAACCTTTGACCCTAATGCAGCAGAAGGTGATGTTATTGCAGCAGAATTTGGCGTAGCTAACAGCGGACAAGCAGGAATTAGCCTATCACAATTGCTTTTCGATGGTTCTTATACCTTAGGATTAAAAGCTGCCGATGTGTATAAAGAACTTTCTCGCAAGTCGTTAACGCAAAGCAAGCAACAAATCGCTGAAAACGTAACCAAAGCATATTACGGAATCTTGGTAAATGAAGAACGTATACGTTTATTAGATTTAAACATTGGTCGTTTGGATTCGCTTTTTAAAGAAACAAAAGCATTAAACGCTCAGGGTTTTGTAGAAAAAATTGATGTACAACGTTTGGAAGTACAATTGAACAACTTAAAAACGGAAGCAAAAAATGTACAGCGTTTACAGGATTTAAGCTATTATTTGTTGAAATTTCAGATGGGCATGAAAACGACCGATGTAGTAACGCTTACAGACAAATTGAGCAATGTCAACGTCAATGAGGTAGTTCCAGAAACCAACAGTGAATTTAAGTACGCCAACCGTATCGAGTATTCTATTTTACAAACACAAGATCGTTTGGCAGAATTGGATTTAAAAAATCAAAAGGTAGGTTATTTGCCACGAGTAATATTATCGGGTAGTTATGGATACTCTGCGGGTCGTCCAAAGTTCTTTGATTTAATTACTAAGCCGTGGTTCGATGCTGCTAGTATTAGTGTAGGCATTCAAATTCCTATTTTTGATGGTTTCTCGAAGAAATACAAAATTATTCAGTCGGAAAATAATTTACGCAAAGTGAAACAAAGCTTTGAATTATTAGAAAACTCAATTGACTTCCAAGTAAAACAAACGCACTTGACCTTAACCAATGCTTTTGAAACGCTTCAGGAACAAAAAGCAAACATGGAATTAGCTCAAGAAATTGTTCGTGTAACCAAAATCAAGTACAAACAAGGGGTTGGTTCAAACTTAGAAGTTATCAATGCTGAAACCTCTTACAAGGAAGCTCAAACCAATTATTTCACGACGCTTTACAATGCCTTGATTGCTAAAGTGGATGTGGATAAAGCAGTTGGAAAATTGTATAATGACTAAGTTGTAATGTTGAATTTTGAATGTTGGATTTAATAAGTTAACCACATAGTGCCATAGAAAACATAGTTGTTTAAAGTTTAGTAATTAATCATTTAAGCAATCGTAAAAAATAGTTGCTATTCAGTTTCGTTGTCAGTTCCTGATAAATAGCACATTAAATCCAAAATTTAAAATTCATAATTTTGCATTACTACTTAAACCCGTTACAAACGATTCTCTTTACGAGCTAAAAATATTTTAATCTTGTGGCTTGCCACGTACCATATTAAATTAAAAAACATGAAAACGAAATACTACGCATTAGCCTCTTTATTAGTACTTGCTGCTTGTAATAAGCCTGCTGATAAAAAAGCAGAATTAGCTACTTTGAAAGCAGAGCAGAAAACCTTAGAAGGTAAAATCAAAACCTTAGAAAAGGAAATCGGGGCCGCTTCTCCTCAAAAAGAAGCGGAGCAAAAAGTAATCACTGTTTCGGTTACGCCTCTTCAATCTCAAAACTTCAAGCACTTTGTGGAAGTAAACGGTTTGGTAGCATCAGACAATATCGTGCAAGCGACTCCGCAAATGGGTGGACAGTTGACAAGTGTGTTAGTTGTGGTTGGACAAGCAGTTAAAAAGGGTCAATTAATCGCAACGATTGATAACTCAGTAATGAAACAGTCTATTGCTGAAATCAAACAGCAATTGGATTTGGTAACGACGCTTTACAACAAACAAAAAGCTCTTTGGGATCAACAAATTGGTACGGAAGTTCAGTACTTACAAGCAAAAGCCAACAAGGAGTCCTTAGAAAAACGTATCGTTACGATGGAAACTCAGTTAGCGATGACGAAAGTATATGCTCCAATTTCGGGAACGGTTGAGAAAGTAATTCAAAAAACAGGAGAAATGGGAATGCCTGGCGCTCCAATTTGTCAGATTGTTAATGTGGGTAACTTGAAAGTTGTTGGTAAAGTAGCCGATACGTATTTAGGTTCTGTAAAACGTGGAGCGAACTTAACGGTTAAGTTTCCAGATTTAAACAAAGAAATCAATGCTAAAATTTCAGTAATTGATGCCTTAGTTGATCCAGTTTCAAGAACATTCTCTATCGAAGCGAAAGTGCCTAATTTAGGAGGTCAATTAAAACCAAACCAAGTAGCTATCTTAAATATCAACGACTTAGCTAAAGGAAACGCTCTTGTTATCCAACAAAACTTAATTCAGAAAACAGAATTAGGAACAATTGTTTACGTTGCGGTAGAAGCAAACGGTAAAAAAGTAGCTCGTGCAAAACAAGTAACAACAGGTATTAGCTACAACGGAAACATCGAAGTGTTAACGGGCTTAAACAGCGGCGACTTAGTTATTACAGAAGGATACCAAGATTTAGTAGATGGTACGCCATTGAGCTACTAGGGATACAAAAAGGCACAAAAGGCAAAGTGGCAAAGAGTTCATTGTTCCACTATATTTTGCCAAACACACCCCTTATCAACACTCACATACTGACATAAAAAACAATGCAACATATAGAAGACCAAGATCAGGATATTCAAGAGCTACCACACGGTAGTGGCGGTATCTACAACATGATTGGCTGGTTGGCAACAAACCAAACCACCGTTTATCTGATTACGATTCTCGTTTTTTTAGCTGGGCTTTTTATTTACAATAGCCTTCCAAAAGAACAGTTTCCCGATATTAAAGTACCGCAAGTAGTCGTACAAACAGTTTATTTCGGAACGACACCTGCAGATATCGAAAACGTAATTAGCAAGCCTATCGAAAAACAGTTGAAGACGATTACAGGGGTTAAGAAAATTAAATCGAACTCGCTACAAGACGTTTCGGTTATTTTGATTGAATTTAACCCCAATGTAAAAGTAGAGGATGCTCTTCAACGAGTGCGTGATGCCGTAGATAAATCAAAGCGTGATTTACCTCAAAAATTAGATGCAGGGCCAACTGCTCAAGATGTCAACTTCTCGGAATTCCCGATTATGAACATCAACCTTGCGGGTAATTATCCGTTAGAAAAACTAAAAGATTATGCGGAAGATTTACAAGACGAAATTGAAGGTTTACCCGAAATTACTCGTGTAGATATTGTTGGAGCCTTGAAAAGAGAAATTCAAATTAACTTGGATTTATACAAAGCTCAATCATCGGGGTTAACCTTTTACGATGTACAACAAGCTGTTCAAGGAGAAAACATCAACGTATCAGGTGGTGACCTAAACGTAGATGGCGTACGTCGTTCACTTCGTGTAAAAGGGGAATTCAAAAACGTAGAGCAAATCCAAAATATCATGCTTCGTACCTCTACGGGGGCAACGGTTCGTTTAGGCGATGTAGCTGATGTACAGGATAGCAACGAAGAGCGTCAAGATTTTGCTCGTTTAGATAATAAGTCAGTTGTAACCCTAAACGTCATCAAACGTGGGGGAGCCAACTTAATTGCAGCTTCAGAAAAAATCGAACAGATTATTGAAAAAGCAAAAGAAGATAAATTACCACAAGGCTTAAAAGTACAAATCACTGCCGATTCATCGGAACGTACCAAAGCGGATATTGACGACTTAGTAAACACGGTAATCTTAGGATTTATCTTTGTAGTATTAGTTTTGATGTTCTTCATGGGTGTGCGTGATGCCATCTTCGTAGGACTTTCGGTACCGCTTTCTGCCTTGATTGCCTTCATTCCTTTGTATTTCTCAGGATTTACCTTGAATACCATCGTATTGTTTGCCTTCTTACTAGGACTCGGAATTGTGGTAGATGATGCCATCGTAGTAATCGAAAATGCTCACCGTATTTTCAATGCTCACCGTAAACTAAGCATCATCGAAGCGGTAAAATTAGCGGCCTCAGAGGTATTCTTACCTGTTTTATCAGGTACGTTAACAACCATTGCTCCTTTCGTTCCTTTGTTATTCTGGCCAGGTATTGTGGGAGAATTCATGAAATTCTTACCTACCACTTTGATTTATACCTTGTTTGCTTCGTTATTAGTGGCTTACGTGATGAACCCTGTGTTTGCCGTATCGTTTATGAAACGTCACGACGAAGAATTAGCAGAACAAATGAATGTAGGTGGTTTTAGTACCTTGAAAAAACCATTACTCGTTTTTGCAGGCTTAGCCGTAGTTGGTTATTTTGTAGCGTTTGGATTAGGTAACTTCTTTGTTTTTATTGCTGCCTTATATGTATTCAACCACTTTATCTTGACTCCCAAAATCATTATTCCTTTCCAAGAAAAAGCATTACCTGCTTTTAAAAATGCCTACAAGCGTTTAGTTTCTTGGTTAATTTATGGAAGAAGACCAATCGGTGCGGTAATCGGAATGTTTGCGTTATTAGTATTTACCTTCGTCATGATGGGTATTGTGAAACCAAAGGTAATCTTCTTCCCAAGTGGCGACCCTGACTATATTTATGTTTATCACGTAATGCCTGTAGGAACAGATGCAAAAGTGACGGATTCGGTAACGAAAGTATTAGAGAAAAAGGTGTTCCAAATTATTCATGATAATAAGGCTGAAGGAATTGTTAACTCGGTAATTTCTAACGTGGGTAAAAATGCGGGAGACCCAATGAACCCCGACCGTGCTGCAACGCCTCACAAATCGAAAATTACCATTGCTTTTGTGAAGAAAACCCTTCGTGGCGACCTTTCAACAGCGGTGTTAATCGACAAAGTTCGTAAAGAGTTAAAAGCAATGAAATTACCAGGCTCAGAACTTTCGATTGAACGTGAAAGCAACGGCCCTCCAACAGGAAAGCCTATTTCGGTTGAAATTGCTGGGGATGATTTTGCAACGCTTCAACGTTTAGAAAAAGAAGTAAAAACTCGTATTCAGAAATCAGGCATTCAAGGAATTGACGAATTGAAAAGTGATTTGGTGACTAATAAGCCTGAAATCATTGTGGATGTGGATAAAGTAAAAGCTCAACGTGAAGGTATTTCATCCGCACAAGTAGCGATGGCAATTCGTACAGCTTTATTCGGTTCTGAAATTTCAAAATTCCGTGACGATAAAGAAGAATATCCAATTCAGTTACGTATCAAAGCTCAAGACCGTAACCAAATTGAAAAACTGCTAAGCTTGAATATTACTTACCGTGATATGGCAATGGGCGGGGTATTACGTCAAGTACCTTTGAACTCCATTGCAAGCATTAGTTATTCAACGACATTCAGTCAAATTAACCGCAAAGACCAACAACGTGTGGTTACGCTTGGTTCGGACGTAGTGACGGGTTATAACGCTAATGAGATTGTCGCTCAAATCGAAGAATTAGTAAAAGAAATTGACATTCCAAATGGCTATACCGTAAAAATGGGTGGTGAACAAGAGTCTCAAGCTGAAACAGGTAGTTTCTTAGGGGGAGCTTTAGGAAGTGCTGTTTTATTGATTTTCTTGATTTTGACCATTCAGTTTAACTCAATTTCAAAGCCAATCATCATTTTCGGAACAATCTTACTTTCATTCATTGGGGTGTTATTAGGTTTCATGGCTTTCGGAATGACCTTCTCGGTTATCATGTCAGGCGTAGGTATCATCGCTTTAGCAGGTATTGTAGTGAAAAACGGTATCCTCCTCATCGAATTTACCGACGAACTTCGTCAGCGTGGATATGACCTAAAAGAAGCCATTGTAGAAGCAGGAAGTGTACGTTTAACTCCTGTGTTATTGACAGCCTCTGCCGCTATTTTAGGACTTGTACCCTTAGCAGTAGGGTTAAGTATCGACTTCGTAGCAATGTTCTCAGAATTCAATCCGCACATTGCCTTCGGTGGCGACAGTGCCGTATTCTGGGGGATTTTAGCATGGACAATCATATTCGGTTTAGGATTCTCAACCATTCTAACCCTAATCATTGTACCATGTATGTACTACATTAGCGAACGTATCAAACAGAAATATTTTCCTAAGAAAGCGATTTACGTAAAAGCATAACACACACATCAATAGGTTAGAAAAACAAACAAGCCACGCCGTTTAGGGGTGGCTTGTTTTGTTTTTAGAGAAAATTAAAAAGCATAATGACCGTTATTTTAATAACAAAAATCAACCTCATTGACAGAATTTTATTTACAAAGTATGTTAATTTGCCTTTTGTATTAACATCTCTCATTTCTAATTAGCTCAAAATCGTATGAAGCTCTATCGTTTCATAGTAATTTTATTACTCTATTTCTATCATGATTATATCAAGGCTCAAACTCCTTTACTTAAAGTATCCGAAATCGCTACAGGATTTTTCCATCCTACTGACATTGCAACACTCCCAGACGGACGGCTCTTTGTTTCACAACTAGATGGAAAAATTCAAGTTGTCCAAAATGGCGTAATTGCTCCAGTGCCTTTTTTAGATATTGCTGCCAAAGTAAAAGATACCGAGTGGAGTGGTATTTTTGGTTTCTGCTTTCACCCCAACTATGCTCAAAATGGCTATGTATATGTTCACTACATTCCCAAAAACTTAGACGTATCGGTTTATGCTCGGTTTACTCGCAGTGCAAGCAATGCGACTGTGCTCGACCCCGCATCGGAACAAGTAATTATCACAGTGCCTTATCCAGCCAATGGACATCGCTCTGGACACTTAGGTTTTGGGAAAGATGGCTATCTTTATATTACCACAGGAGATGGAGCCGATGGAGCAAGAGGTTCTGTTGGCGACATTAATGGTAATGCTCAAAACCTCCACAACTTGTTTGGAAAAATCCTCCGCATTGATGTTAATCATAGCTCCCCCTACAGCATACCCGTTGATAACCCGTATCAAACACCCAATGACAATATCCCAGATGAAATTTGGGCAAGAGGTTTACGAAACCCTTGGCATTGGAGTTTTGACCGTCAAACGGGCGACTTATGGATTGGTGATAATGGACAAGACGATTGGGAGGAAGTAAATTTCACCCCTATCAATCATCAGGGAGGACTAAACTATGGTTGGCGATGTTATCAGGGAGCACATCCTTACTTTAGTAGTGAATGTGCAGCAAACACTCCCCTGCAAATGCCTTTACTCGAATATGGTGGTTTTAGCACCAATGGGATTGGTGGGTCAGTATTAGGGGGATTTGTTTATCGAGGAGCAAGCTACCCTTCTTTACAAGGATGGTATGTATACGCCGATTATCAAACAGGTAAGTTCTGGACACTAAAACGGAATACCGACGGTAGTTATCAAAACTTCTCACAAAGCATTAGTCTTAACAACCCCGTAAGTTTCGGTGAAGATAGTCAAGGAGAGCTATACGTCATTACTTTTTACGAAGGAAAGCTATATCAACTTTCGATCAACCAAATTCAGAGCGTTAACAGCGGTAGTTGGCAAAGTCCCAGCACTTGGAATTGTTCTTGTATTCCGACAGTCAATGACGAAGTAATTATTCAATCAGGACATACCATTTCTTTGAACCAAGACATCAGTGTGCGTTATCTTCAAGTGAAAGGTTCACTACATTTTAATGGAAATCAGGTTATGACGGTAGTTCCTTAGTTTTCCCCCCTTCTACCTTGTAGAATGAGCACATTTGGCTAATTTTGTTTATCAGAAGTTAGGATGGCTATCTATATTAGTTCACTAGCCTAATTACCCTATCAAATCCCCCAACTGAAAATGAAAGATTATACCATCAAAAAACTACCTCTACTTTTAGCGATACTACTCTATACGGTTTTTGCTTCGTTTAAATTATCGACTATTCCTTTAGGATATGATGAAGCATTATTTTGTAATGCGGCTCTAGGCATCGACCCCGACCTTTTTTTATTCGTAAAATATAAAGGCTTTCCCATTTTGTTGATGGATTATATTGGAGCGTTAAAAGCATGGCTTTATATGCCTATTTTCAAGATTTTTGGCGTATCAGTGTGGACAATTCGTTTTCCAATGGTCATCCTCACTGCGGGTTCATTATGGTTTATTCACAAAATAATCAGCGATGTCTGGACAAGTACTATCGCTGGTTTTATGGTATTGTACTTAGCTCTTGATGTTGCATTTTTGTACTTTACCAAAATTGATACAGGCCCCAACGCTATTGAGCTATTATTGAAACTAGCCATTATCTATCAGTTTTTGCTCTTCATCCGCTCTAATCAATTCAAGCACCTAGCCTGGCTAATGCTCTTTACATTTCTTGGTGTTTTTAATAAGCTCAACTTTATTTGGTTTATCAACGCCTTCTATGCGGGCGTAGTAATCGCTTATGGGAAAACGTTATGGACATTATTCTGGTCTTATACTACAGTAAGAAGAGTACAATTTTTGCTCCTAACAGGTGCTACCTACTTGGTATCAATCGCCTATTTACTTTTACTTCATCATTATTTTGATATTTTTGGGCAAAAAATCGGAGCTGAGCATGGTTTTTGGCAACCCTTTCAACGCTTAACAAGCTTATTAACAGACGTAGTGGGTGGTTCTGGTATATTTGTATATGGCTATCGCTACGGATTTTCGAACTGGCCAAATTGGTTAACACAAACGCAAAATATCCTTGCCTATAGCTTTATCGGATTTACAGGCTTGGCAACTTTTATTATCATTCGTAAAAAAGAAATTAACCAACAGCGTTTTTTCCTTTTCTCGCTTATTATTTTACTCGTTTTACTCGCTCAAATCTTTGTAACCGAGCGAGCTCGATACGGATGGCATATCTTCATGGTTTACCCCTTTTTTAGTTACGTGGGCATCTATGCGATTTATTTTTGCATTGGACAAATCAAAGCAAGCACAGCTACCCAAAAAGGACTTGGTATATTGGCAGCAACCCTATTAACAGTTCAATTATTCGCAGCTCAATACCAGCATATTCAGACTATGAGAAGACAGCCTTTCAAAAATAATTCACCAACGATTTACCAATTGGTTGATTACGTGAAAAGCTCAAACAAGAAGTTTGTCTTAATTAATGCGGCTTGTACAACTCAGTTGGTTACCTTAACACAGCAAAAGGACAAATATTTTGAACTTTCTTACCTCTTTGAAGTATCGCATAAGTTTTTAACAATTCATGCAAAAACCATTGAAGAGTTTAATCAGAAATTCTTACAAAAACCCAACGACTACTTATTTGTCACCTCCAAAGTATATGATACGCCTCCTAGAGGAGAAATCATTAAGTTTAGAGACTTTACGTGTTATAACTTTTTCGATGTCTTAGACAAATTCCACTGTCGGGCGGAGAAGGTAACTGACATCGCACTCGACAATCAGGGTTATTCGATTTATCGCATTGTTCCTGCCCCTGCCGTTTCAAAGTAACGAAAGCCTATCAATGTAAAACGCCTCTCGAAAAGCAGCTTTTCGAGAGGCGTTTTACATTGATAATTACTGGAAAAGACCATAACGCATGATACAATAAATGGCACGAAAACCATCTTTCCAATTAATTTTCTTTCCTTCGGCATAGGTTCTTCCATAGTAGGAAATACCGACTTCGTAAATTCTAATTTTAGGAATTTTGGCCACCTTTGCTGTCACCTCTGGCTCAAAACCAAAACGTTTTTCGTTCAAACTGATATTCTTAATAATATCGGCTTTGAAGAGTTTATAACACGTTTCCATATCCGTTAAATTCAGGTCATTGAACATATTCGACAAGAAGGTCAACAGTTTATTTCCGATCGTATGCCAGAAAAATAAAATTCGATGAGGTTTGCCTCCTATAAATCGAGAGCCATACACGACATCGGCAAAGCCATCAATAATTGGCTTCAATAAAATATTGATTTCATTGGGGTCATATTCTAAGTCCGCATCTTGAACAATAATAAAATCGCCTTGTGCTACCTTAATACCTGTATGAATAGCTGCTCCTTTTCCTTTATTTATTTCATGTTTTTGATAGGTAATGAGGAGGTTCGGATGAGCATTTCTGAATAATGTCACTTGTCCTTCTGTGTCATCTTTAGAAGCATCATTTACAATGACCAACTCTTTTTCAATGCCATTAATTAATTCAACCTCATTGATTTTATTCAAAATAACCTGTATTGTTTTTTCTTCGTTATATGCAGGTACAATGATTGATAACTTCATAAGAAATTTTATTTTTTATAATAAGTAAAAGAAACAGTTATTATAATTGATAGCCTCAAAATGCTGCAAAGATAAAACAATCCATCTAGCAATTTTGATAATAGGCAAGAAATAACCTCTGCTAAAGCCGTTTAACTTGCAATAGCGAGGTACTATAATGCTTTTGAAGTACTTGGAAATAATTTATCTCTGAGTGCTAAAAAAGGAATTTCAATTGTTTTAGAAAAAAGCCACCCCATTCCAAAACAGGTAATAAAATAGATAATAAAAGCCACTAAGCGTACTGAATAATGGGTGTCATAATACGCAATATTAGGATAAATAAACCAACAATATAAAGGCCAATGGAGAATATAAGTAGCATAAGAGTACAAACCTATATGAGCACTAAATTGATAGATAGGAACCAAAAAAGCAGGGACTTCATAGGCTGAAAAAATACCCACTAATAATATTCCACCAAATGCCAAATACACTAAGGTGAAACCACCCGTAAGCATAAATAGGTTTTTATCCCATAAAATAAGAGCTGGCAACAAACACAAAGCCGAACCGATAAGAATGAGTTTCTGGTTATTGGTAATAAAGGCTTTTAAGGCTTCAAAATGAAAGTTGTAAAAATAAGAGAGTAGCGTTCCAAAGAAAAGTGAATCTATCCGTAAGTGGGTAGGACTTACATGGGTAATATGCTCAAAAGTCGGATGAATATGATTGGTATAAAT
>JACCDQ011776069.1_pt1 | contig 13860 bp, 8 predicted proteins | sample 7446031 | NCBI WGS metagenome assembly JACCDQ01 (sample SAMN15323442, study PRJNA562643) | freshwater metagenome | isolation source: river surface water | place: USA:Blue River Watershed | collected 2017-08-17 | reverse complement strand
CATCGAGGACCTGCTCAGGCTCGGCGCGATGGAGGAACGCATCTACCGCCTGCGCTGCGTCGAGGGCTGGTCGATGGTGATTCCCTGGGTCGGCTACCCATTGGCTGAACTGCTCAAGCAGGTCCAGCCGCTGGGCAGCGCCAGGTATGTCGAATTCATCAGCCAGGCCGATCCGTCGACCATGCCCGAACTGCGCTCCGGCGTGCTGGACTGGCCCTATACCGAGGGCTTGCGGCTGGATGAAGCCATGCACCCGCTGACCTTGCTGGCGTTCGGTCTCTACGGCGAGGTGCTGCCGAACCAGAACGGCGCGCCGCTGCGCCTGGTCGTGCCCTGGAAATACGGCTTCAAGAGCGCCAAGTCGCTGGTCAAGATCCGGCTCGTCGAGCAAATGCCCAGGACTTCATGGAACCTGGCGGCGCCGCGCGAGTACGGCTTCTACTCCAACGTCAATCCCGAGGTGGATCATCCGCGCTGGAGCCAGGTCAACGAGCGGCGCCTGGGCGAGCCAGGCGGCCTGTTCGCCAAGCGTCGTCCGACCCAGCCCTTCAACGGCTATGCCGCGCAGGTGGCACCGCTCTACGCTGGCATGGACCTGCGCCGCTTCTACTGAAGGCGGGGCTTCCCGATGCCGCCGCTAGCGGTTCCAGCAATCAGCCACGCCGAGTGACCCGCTCACGCCCTGGCCGCCGGTATGGTCGAGCGTGAAGTTGCCGCACTCGTCGCTGGCCATCGCGTTCACTGCCGTGGCCGTCAGGCTGTAGCTCGTGTTCGTGACGCTGGCGCTGAGGGTGTAGTTGGCGCTGCCCGACCTGGGTACCTGGGTCACCGGCAGGGTGGGCGCAGTGCTGTTGCCCTTGGCGCTGGCATAGAAGCCGCGTGTCGTGTAGTGGGTTTCCAGGAACAAGGCGTTCTCGAGCAAGGCCTGCTTGGCCTCGGCCCGCTTGCCCCGCGCCAGATAGCCCATGTAGGACGGCAGCGCAATCGAGGCCAGGATGCCGACGATCGCGATTGCGATCATCAGTTCGACCAGGCTGAAGCCTTCAGTGGCGCCGGTCGATCGTGCGTGGATAGGCAAGCTCATCTCCTGGTCCTGCTACAGCAACTGCTGCCAGTTGACGCGTTGTGGCCGGCCGGCGACGCCGCGTCCGCGGTTGGTGATGGTCTGGACCCTGCCCCGCGTTCCCGGCACCAGCTTGAAGCCGACCTTGGCATCCCGGTCCAGCCAGGTCACCGAATCCATCAGGCCGACGACCGAGCCCATTCCGGTCGGGACCAGGCCATCGACGGTATCGTCGCCGGCCTTGAACTGGTAGTCCTGGTTCAGGTCGAACACGGGTTGACCGGGGCGACCTCCCGTGAACGACAGTTCCATCAGCCAGCTTGAGCCTTGCGCGTTGCACGGATCGGCAGAGGGAATGGCAGTCGTGAAGATGATGCGGTTGTCACTCGAATTGACGTTGTCGACCACGGTCGTGGCCTCTGCGATCACCCGCTCGCCGCTGTCGGTCAGGTCCATGTACCAGCCGCGCTGGCTGGGATTGGTGACATCGACCGCGTTCTTCGATGTGACCCGCAAGCTCATGCCGTTCTTGCTCGTGGTGTTTGTGATCTTCTGCTCAACCAGCGCGTTGCGGCCGCTGATTGACAGGCCGTTGTCCCAGAGCCCGTAGAAACTCTGCAGGCGCGACATGGCGGTCGCCCCGATGTCCTCCCTCGCAAGCAGCCGGCCGGTACCCAGGAACACCCATAAACCGCCATCGCCCTTGATCGCGGTGGGCTGGACCGTGATCGGCTGTGTGTTGCCACTGCCGTCCAGTGCCGTGAACAGCTTGGACGCGATCCAGCTCGAAGTGTTGCCCGACTTGAGGTCGAACTTCCACAGATTGCCTTTCAGGTCGCCAGCATAGGCCGTGTCGACGATGCGGTCGCCATCGCTGTCGACCAGGGTCGGGGTCGACAGGCCATTGTCGCTGTCGGTCGCCAGGGCAGTGATCTTCTTGATCAAGGTCCCGTTGGACAGATTGACGACATAGAGGTGAACCCCGCCCTTGCTGCTGTTGTAGCCATTGCCGAACACGGCGGCCCAGTTGCCGTCATTGAGCCTGACCACCTGTGGCTGGCTGTAGCTGTAGCCCATGTCCTCGTCGTTCTCGTCGGCGTTGAATTCCCACATGAAGCGGCTGGGCGTATCGACGCTGGGCTTGGTGGCATCGACCGCGAACACTGACTTGCCGCCGTTGCGCAAGCCGGAGACGACCACGCTGTTCCAGCCTGAGCTGTCCGACAGTGAATTGTTCAGGTAGGCATCCCCAGCGCTCGGCGAGCCATCGACGAAGTAGCGATGGTTGTAGTCCGGATTGGTCAGCTGGTGCAACCTGGGGAAGACGGCGTTCGGAATCACGGCGAACTGTTCGACGCCGTCGCTGGCCCGGAATGCATGCAGCATGCCGTCGTTGGCTCCGACATAGATCATCGGCGCGCGCAGCTTCTTGCGGTTGACAAACGCCGCATAGGTGGACTTGCCGTCGCTGCCGGCGGCCAGCTGGTCGTAGTGCTGGTTCTCGGCGTCGAGGTAGAGCGGGTCGGAGGCAATGATATCGCCCAGTACCCATTCGCTGCGCTCCTGCCTGGCCGTGCCATCGTAGTTGCGCTCGAAGCTGATCCGGTTGCGCAACACGCCCCCGGTGTAGCGCTGCTCCATGCTGTGGTCGCCGCGCAGCCAGTCCAGGCGCTGCCTGCCGACGGTGTCATTGTCCGACTGCTTCAGCGCGGTTTTCTGGGTGTCTGTCAGATTGCCCCAGGCCAAGCTGGCTCCGCCGCTGTCATTGCGGATGTAGATCGAGCGCGCATTGGGCGCGGGCATCATGGTGGCCGCATTCCAGACCGGCCCGCTGACGCCGCCGTTGACCGAGTTGACCTCGAGCGCATACAGCTGTCCGTTCCAGTAGCGCGTATCGAAGCGCGCTTGGAAGATGCGCGTGCTGCCGCTGGTCTTGGTCGAATTGGTCGCCAAGGCGGCGGCAGTCGGGGTAGCTGCCTCGATCAGGGACAGCAGCTTCTCGAACGCGTACTGCAGGGTTTCGGGCGTATCGGTGCTGAAGAAGCGGCCGCGGCTGTTGATGGCCGTGTGCCAGAGGTCGGGAACGCTCAAGCCGTAGTCCGGGCTGCCGGTCTCGCCCATTTTCTCGGTCGCGGGTGGCCAGTCCAGGCCGCCGGCATTGCTGCCGAGCTTGAGCAGCGGATAGCTGCCGCCGTACATGTCGCCGTTCCAGACCAGCCCGGCAGCACCCAGGAAATCGCTCAGGCCGAGGCCGACCGCGAAGTTCACCATGTGCTGCCAGCTGGCCGGGTTGTTCTTCGGGTTCCAGTAGATCGTCTCGGCGCTGTCCAGCACTCCGTTGCCGTCGCTGTCCTCATCCGTCATGAGCGGATTGAGGGTGTTATCCAGCGAAGGAGCCAGATCGTTCTCCCAGTAATAGAAAGCCATGTCGGCCAGGGTGTGCGACGTGGCGTCCGCGTAGATCTGGGCGTAGGGCTCGGTGTTCTGGTAGCGGGCACCGTCTGGTAGCCAGGCTCCGTTGTTGTCGTGGTTGTTGCCTGTCTTGCTCGAGACCTTGTCGGCGGTCCAGATCCCATCCGTCATCATGGCGTGGTAATTGCGCCGACAGCTGTATTGCCCCGATCCGCTAACCCCGGGGCTGTTGGCATAGGGGCTATTGGCCGACGTGGTGTCGCTGTAATACGCGCCGGCCCGACTCAGCGCCTGGCGCAGCGGGGTGTCGCCAGAGGTCGGTAGCCGGAACAGCCAGTTGTAGAAGTTCTTGCGCTGCTGGCTCGTGCTGTCACCAAATTCCTTGATCGCGTTACTGACGAACCTGCCTTCTGCGCCTGAGCAGCTTGAGGTGACCAGCTGGTCATTGACCTGGTCGTAGCAGGTGTTGAGCGCCTGCCAGGCCAAGCGGATCCTGGGACTGAGCTGCGAGAAGGCCAGCGCGGCACTGCCTTGCGTCGCCAGGTTGCGGGTGCGGTAGAAGGAATACCAGTTGGCGAAATTCTGCCGCTCGTCGCTGCCATTCAGGCCCGAGTTGGCGCTGACCCGTACATAGCGGTAGCAGCTGTTGTTCTTCTTCTGTGCCACCGGATCGGCGCAGCCGGCCCGGCTGGCGTCGAACAGGTAGTAATAGGCTGGCACGCCACCGTAGGTCTTGCTCGGTTCCCCGGTCTCGTTCGAGGCCTTGAGGCGAACGACCACGGCCGCGCCGCCGTAGTTTTCATTGAAGCAAAGCCGCAGGGTGCTGCTGTTGATGAGCCGGCTGCGGTAGCGTTCGTTCGCGGGCTGTACCGCGGGGTCGCAGCTGTCCTGGCTTGAGTTGCCGTCGCCGCTGAACGGCACGCCGTTGACGCTCACACCGAGCAGGTTGGTGCCGGGATCGATGCCCCTGACGCTGCCGTCCATGTCGACGAAACCGCTGATGTCGAAGTACTGGGGGTCATTTTTCTTGCCCAGCAGCACGCCGCTGACTTCCCGCTCGCCGATGAAATGTCCCATGTAGCATTCGTTGCGGTTGTCGCTGCTGCCACCCGCTGCACAGGAGGTGTATCCCGTCATGTCAAGGGCAGCCGTTGCACGGTAGTTGCTCGACAGGTCCACTCTTGCGTTGAAGACGGGTCCATCCCTGTAGTAGCCGTTGCGCCAGGCCGCAGTGAATTCAGTGTCCAGCGTCTTCCGGTTGGCATCCGGTGGCGCTGGGTAGATCACCTTGGGGTTGTAGTAGAGGCCGTTGCCATGCGCCGACTTGGGCCAGCGGTTGTCGAGTTCAGCGCAGTCGCTGTTGTCGCTGCAAATCTCGGGTACATAGCCTCGCCTCATGCTGCCGGAATCATCGAGCGTCAGGATCAGGTTGGGGTCGACCTGGTTGGACAGGAACAGGGGTTGCTGCTCGATGTCCAGGCTGTTGGCCGGACCGGACAGCAGCACGAGACTGGTCAAGACCAGTTTCAGGCGAAGGCGCTTCATGGTGGGACTCCCTCTGGGCATGTCGGCTATGTGTGCTGGCCTCAACTGGTTTCCAGGCACAGGCGGTATTCGCTCTGCAGCAGGACCCGGGTATCGGCTTGCTTGCGCGACCCTGCCGATGCCCCCACCGCGAGCGCCGTGATGCGATAGCGGTAGTGCGTCCGGGGCGCCGTGCAGTCCACCGAAGGCGCGGCCGTGCCCAGGTATTCGATGACGAAACGTGGTGGCTGATCCAGGCCCTCGATGGCCTGGTTGCTGGCGATCGACTTGCTGCCGTCGATCGCGCCGTTGGCGTCGAACCAGCCATAGCCGCCTGCGCTGGCGGGACTGATCCAGTAATCGGCATTCGATGCCTTGACAATCATCCGGGTCTTGGCACCGCCGCTGAGGGCATTGCGGTTGAGCAGACCGGTCGCGACGCTGGTCGAATTGCTGTTGGCACCGTCCGTCAGGAGGGGGTGGTAGTCGAACACCAGCCTTTCCTCGGCGTCCAGCAGCGCGGCTTCCGCCGCCTGGAACGCCAGGTCACGATCGCGCGTGTTGCTGCTCATGACAGCCTGCAGGCGTCCGCTGCGCGAGCCAGCCAGCACGACCAGTGTGATCAGCAACAGCAACAGCATGCCAGTCACCAGCACGATGCCGCGCTGACCATGATGGGATCCGGGGTGATGACGAGGGTGGTTCATGACAGTCGCTCGCGCAGGCCGAAGGTCATCGTGTAGCTGCGCCGCAGCCGGCCGTCGGTGATGACGCTGCCGTTGCCGAGCGTGACGCTGCGGCTTTCGTTGCTGACGTTATCGTCCTGGGATTCGAGCATCATGGTCACCCGTACCGCCAGCACACGGGCCCAGTCGGTCACCTGGCTGGCCTCGGCATAGCTCGTGATGACCAGGGTGCCATCGGCATTGGGCATTCCCACGCCGTAGAGGATTTGCAGGTCCGTGACGCCGCTGACCAGTTCCTCGGCCGATGTGGCGGGGGCATTGCCGTTGCTGGTCAAGGTCTGGCGGTACAGGGACGGGATGAAGTGCTTGCTGTTGCGGTACTTGCGCCCGCTGTTGCGCAGGTAGTAGGCGTTGGCTGACAGCGGCAGCAGCTTGGCGTCCGTCATGTCTCGCGCGCCGGCAATCGGACTTGACAGTGCCGTGCCATGCTGGATGCCGCCGGCATGGCCCGTCATCTCGAACAGCGAGGCCGTCGTTTCGCAGTCGGTCAGCAGCAGCAGGCTGCCGGCGTCGAAACTGCCGCTGCTCAGGACGATGGGGTCGGTCGAACCCGTGTTGTAGCTGGCCACCACGCCAGGCGTGAACTCGTCGGCATTGGCACGCAAGGTGACCAGGGTGTCGCCCCTGAGTGCGTTGGGGCCGTAGCCGCCTGGGGCATTCTGGGGGAAGTTGGCATCGCCCATCGCAGCGCTGTCTGCGCTTTCGTCCTGCCCGAACAGCGGCCGATCGGTGTTGCTCCACCACTGGCTGGTGTAGCTGCTGATGAAGTTGACGGGCCTGGCCTGGCCGGGTACCTGGCAGGTCATGTTGCCCGCCATCCGGATGTCATAGCCCATGATCTCGAATACATGGCGTGCATTCGCCTGCAGCTGGCCCAGCGCCTCGAGCTGGCGATAGCTGCGGGCCGTGCTGACGTAGAGAGCCGCCAGCGCACCGATCACGACCAGGCCGATGCTGATGCTGACCAGCAGTTCGACCAGCGTCAGGCCCAGGGCATGGTGTCGGGATTTCATATTCCACCTCGGGTTTCGAAGCAGGCCGGCCGCGCAGACTTGTCGCTGCTGCAGCTGTCGGGGCTGTCGCGCCGCCGGTCGTTCCATTCGATCCGGATCCTGGCCATGCGGGCGCTGGTGTCAAACTCGATGGAGCCGTCGCCGTCCGGCAGCGCCTGGGCGATCCGGTCCTTCCAGGCCTGCACATCGGCAATCGCCACTGCGTTCGGGCCCTTGGCCTGCGCTGCGCTGCCAGTTGCCACCACATAAGCCGTTGCCTGGTCGTGATTGACATGGTTGAGCACGCGCATGCTGTCGAGGATGTCGTTGGCCAGGAAGGTGGCTTCCGCACGCCAGAGAGTATTTTGCTGATTGCGCAGGTTGCTGACCTGCAGCTTGGCCAGTCCCAGCAGGCCGACGGTCATGATCACGATGGTGACCAGGACTTCCAGCAGGGAGCTGCCGCGAATGGTGTCGGATTGGCTGGTCATGGACTCTCGCAGTTCTGCAGGTTGCTGCCATCGCCTTTTTCCGGAATGCCATTGTTGTCGCTGTCGGTCGCCAGCACCGATCGGGTGGCGATCACCAGGATGGCCTGCGACTTGTCCAGCTTGCCGTTGGCGCAAATTGCGAAGGTGCCGCTGCCCAGGCCCCAGACCAGACCCGTGCGCAGGAAGGTGATCCCGTGCGTGAAGTTGCCGTTCGGACGCACGCTGATCCCGGCGGGCAGGTCCTGCCTGACCTGCAACAGCAGCTCGTGGTTGTCGCGCGTGGCCGCTGCGCCTTCGCCGAGACCGTCCTCGTTGACGAAGGCAATCCAGCCACTGTCCCAGCCGGCATCCGAAGTGGCGCAGCTGCTGCCGTTGCGGCTGGGGCATAGGCTGACCGGCTGGCCGCGACGTACCGCCTCGGAGCGGGCCAGGTTCAGCGTGTCCATCAGTTCGAGCGCCACGGTCCGGGTCCGGTTGGCCTGGATCATGTGCTGGAAGGACGGGGCGGCAAGCGTGCCGAGTATGGCCACGATCGCGACCGTCACCATCAGCTCCAGCAGGGTCAGGCCATGCTGGCCGCTGACCGACCGGCTGCCGGGTGTCACTCCGGATCTGGTCGCTCGAGGGACACCCGATTCACTGTCGCCGGGCGGGCTGACCGCTCGCATGTCCCTGCCGGGCCCTGTCGCGCTGATCCGATCCACGCCCTCGAAGGGCAGTTCGGTCGTGACGAATTCCTGCACAGGCACTGCGATGACGATGGCATCGACATGGCCTGCCAGCGCGAGCGCGCGCGCGCGCGCGTAACTGCCCGTCAGGGTCATCGGGCAGCGGGCGCCCGAGGGCGCCAGCGTCAGCTCCGGGCCGGTCAGGTAGGCCCGCAGGCCGTCCGCCAGCCAGGCCTGCCAGCGCTGGCTGGCTGCGGTCCAGGCGGCTTCGTCACCGACGAAGACCTCGATCGGTATCCGGCCCTGGTCCTGGATCCAGCAGTCCAGCAGGACCGGGATCTGGCGCCGCGAGATATCGCCGCCGCCCAGTTGCGGCGCGTGGTTGACCTCGTTGAGGATGGCGCCGTTCTCGAACCAGGGCCGGGTGATGTCGGGCGTGATCAGGTCGATGCCGGCGCTGTCGAGCCCGAACAGCCGGCTGGCCTCGAGGGCGATCCTGAGATTTTCCGGGTGGACGATGGCACTCACGTCTTCATCGACCCCACCCCATGCGGTTGACTCGATCGGACGCAGGGCGACCCAGGTGCCTGCGGGCGGCACGGAGTCGGCTCGGTAGCCGGCCGCTGCGAGCGTGCCCAGTGCCAGCGCGTCGAACGGTTGCATGCTTGAACGCCGCCAGGGCGGCAGGTGCCGCTGCGCCTCCAGCTCGGCTTGCACGAGCGCGGCAATCGGGTGCCGGCCGTCAGCCAGGATGGACATGGGCCGGCGCTTGACCGCATACAGCAGCCGGCCCCTGGCGATCAAGAGACGGTGGCAGCAGCCAGCGACCTGGCGCTCGACGATCACCTGCCCAGTGCGTGACAGGGCTTGTGCCTGGGCAAAGGCGGTCTGCAGGGCGAGTTCATCCGCCACATCTACCGTCACGCCTTCGCCCCGGTCCAGATCCAGTGGCTTGACCACCACCGGCCAGCCCAGCCGGCGTGCCGTTGCCAGTGCAGTCGCCCCATCGGTCACGACCTGGTGTCGCGGTGCCGGCAGTCCCGCCTCCTGCAGCAGTCTGGCGGTCAGCGCCTTGTCCTGTGCCAGCCTGGCGCCGATGGCCGAGTCGAGCTCGGTCGCGCTGCGGTCGATCCGGTGCGATTTGCTGCCCCAGCCGAGCTGGAAGACCCCACCTCCCAGGTGAATGAAGGGAATGCCCTTGTCGTGGGCGGCTTGCAGCAGCGGCAGGGTGGACTTGCCCGGCGGCATCAGGCGGCTGAGCCGGGCAGTCACCCGGCTGGTCTCCTGGTAGAAACTCTCCAGGCTGGCTTCGGTCAGCGTCTGGCGGGTGGCCAGTTCGCAGAGCCCAAGCGCCGCCGTCAGGGCTGCGCTGTAGGCCGAGGTGGGCAGTTGCTGCACCAGAGCCAGCCCGACCCTGGCCTGCCAGTGGCCTGTTGCCGGGTCGGGCCCGTCGAGTGCGATGATCTGTGGCGGGTCGAATACCGGAATCCGGCTCGCTTGCAGCAACTGGCGCGCGAGCAGCAAGGCCCGCCACAGCCATTGCCCGGCTTGCTCATGCCGTGCTGACGACCGCATCCAGCTGGCAGCCGGATTGATGGCTGCAACAGGGGCTTGCAGGGCCCGGGTCAGCCAGTTGTCCAGCGCTGGCAGGTCGATCGCTGCGGGCAGGATGAAGCTGTGCCCGAAGCGCTGCAGGCTTTGCTGGCGCAGGCTGGTCCCGGAAGCTGGCGCGGTTGCCGGGTCCTGCTGACTGGTGGGCATATCAGGCGTGAGCAGTCTGGCACCGATCAGGCACAGCAGCTTCGCGCGTACCAGCTTGCCTTCGTGGTTGCGCGGGATCGCATCGACAATCAGTACCCGTGCAGGACCGCGTGTGCCGAGGCGACTGCTGGCGTAGTCAAGCAGGGCCTGTTCCGAGGCGGTGGCACCTGCCCTGAGGGTCAGCGCACAGATCGGGATGTCCTGGTGCACGCGGTGTCGTGCCGGCACCACGGCCACATCGGCGACTGCGGGGTGGGCAGCCATCAGCTGCTCGATCTCGGCCGGGTAGATGTTGATCCCGTTCATGATCAGCATGTGGTCGGCGCGACCGTAAAACACCAGCTGTCCTTCGCGGGTCAGCAGCCCGAGGTCGCCGGGCATGAACCAGCCGTCCTGGAAGTTCGCCCGCGACGCCTCCGCATCGCCCAGATAGCCATCGACCAGCGCCGGTGTCCTGATCCGGATCAGGCCGACCGTGGCCGGTGGCAGTGCCTGGCCGCGCCGGTCGACCAGCTCGATCTCGACCCCGGCGGGTGGGCGGCCAACTGTGCCAGCGGTCTGGTAGACCTCGGGCGGGCCCGCGACCGCGACCGGTCCGGCCTCGTTGATGCCGTAGCGCACGTAGAGTTGCGGGGTCAGCCGTTGCCTGAAGCGCTGGCGCAGGTCGTCGCTGACCGTCGAGGCCGTGAGCTCGAAGGCCCGCAGCATTGGCAGGGCAGGCCAGCTTTCCTTGTTGCCCTTCGGCAGCGCGGCGATCAGCTTTTCGGCATGGAAGACCGTCCCATACAGCACCGTCAGCCTGTCGCTGGCGCAGCGCTGTAACAGCGTTGCGGCATCGGTCCACAGTTCCAGCGCGCAGGCAGCCCCGGCCCAGAGGGCCTCGTGCAGGCGGAACTTCGAGGTCGAAAAGTCGAAATGACTCAGTGCCGCCACCCGGTCCGAGGGCGTCAGTCCGAGCGCTCTGGCGCCCAGCTCCGACCTGGCGCGCGCCTGGGCATGGCTGACCGGAATCAGCTTGGGCCGGCCGGTCGAGCCCGAACCCGTGATCAGCAGCCAGGGGGCATTCGGCTCAGGTACCAGCAGGCGATTGTCGATCCGGCATGGACTGGCCTCGATTGTCTGGCGTTCCAGCCGCAGGCTTGCCACGCCACACTCGAAGCGCTCGGGCTGGTCGCTGGCGAGCCAGGTGATGGCGGCTTCTCCGGCCAGCTGCCGGCGTTGGCTGGAAGTCGCGCTGCGCGGGATCGAGTAGGCCGTTACCCCGATCCGTGCGAGCGCCAGTAGCGTCAGCACCAGGCCGAGCTCCTCGACGAAGCTCAAGCCGACGACCTGACCGGCACGCACACCCCGGGCATGGAGCGCAGCGGCGTATTGCCAGACCAACTGGTCGAGGGCATGAAACCCAATCGTCTCGCGCGGCAGCAGCAGGGCCGCAGCATCCGGTCGCGCCTGGGCCTGGTCAATCAGGTCAAAAGTGATATTTATCTGCATGGCCACCTCCGCCATGCAGTCTAATCCCAGGTTGCTGCCTGGGCTAGTACTGATTTATATCGATTCGAGTTGCAGTTGGTTCTCGATCGATTCGCGTGCGCGCACCAGCCGCGCCTGATCGCCATCGACCAGCAGCTCGGCGGCACGGCCGCGACTGTTGTAGTTGCTCGACATGCTCATGCAGTAGGCACCGGCCGAGCAGACGGCCAGCAGATCGCCGGTCTGCACCGCGAGTTCGCGCTCACGGCCCAGCCAGTCGCCGCTCTCGCAGACCGGTCCGACCACGTCCCAGGTCCGGGCCTCGGCTTCGCGTGGGCGTACCGGCACGATCGCGTGGTAGGCCTCGTACATGGCCGGGCGCGGCAGGTCGTTCATCGCCGCATCGACGATCAGGAAGTTCTTCTGCTCGCCGGGCTTGAGGAAGACCGCCTCGGTCAGGCAGATGCCGGCGTTGCCGATCAGCGAACGGCCCGGCTCGATCACCAGCTTGCGCTGGCCGTAGCCGCGCTCATCGAGCTTGGCCAGCAGCAGTTGCCACAGCGCGTCGGCCGCCGGTGGAGTTTCGCCGTGGTAGTTGATGCCCAGGCCACCACCGAAGTCGATGTGCTCCAGCGTGATGCCGCTGGCCTCGATCGCCTCGACCAGGTCGAGCACCCGGTCCATCGCGTCCAGATAGGGCGAGGTCTCGGTGATCTGCGAGCCGATATGGCAGTCGATGCCGGTGACCTGGAGGCCGGGCAGGGCGGCGGCATGGCGGTAGGCGGCCAGCGCATCGGTGTGCGCGATGCCGAACTTGTTGCCCTTGAGGCCGGTCGAGATGTAGGGGTGGGTCTTGGCGTCGACATCGGGGTTGACGCGCAGGCTGACCGGCGCGCGCAGGCCCAGGCCGGCGGCGACTTCGCTCAGTACGTCGAGCTCGGGCAGGCTCTCGACGTTGAAGCAGCCGATGCCGGCTTCGAGCGCGCGCTTCATCTCGGCCCGGGTCTTGCCCACGCCCGAGAAGATCACCTTGGCCGGCTCCACGCCTGCGCGCAGCGCGCGCTCGAGCTCGCCACCCGAGACGATGTCGAGGCCGCAGCCCGCCTGCACGAAGGTGCGCAGCACGGCCAGCGTCGAGTTGGCCTTCATCGCATAGCAGATCAGGGCCTGGCGGCCGGCGAAGCCGCGCTGGTAGGCTGCGAGCGCGTCGAGCATCGCGGCCTTCGAGTAGACGAACAGCGGCGTGCCATGCTCGCGCGCGAGCTCGGCGGCGGACACGCCCTCGACCATCAGCTGGCCGTCGCGGTAGTCGATGAAGGGACGTGCCGGCAGATCGATCCGGGCTTGTTCAAGTAGGGACATGGTGGGCTTATCGGAGAGGCTGGGCAGTGGAGGAAGCCGTGGCGGGCAAGGTGGACGCCTGCTGCCCTGGCAGATAGAGCGGGCCCTTCTGGCCGCAGCCAGGCAGGGCCAGCAGGGCGGCGCTGCAGAGTCCGACCCGCGCCAGTCGCCCCGGGCGGGTCAAGGCCCTGGCCGTCATGGGGCCAAGGGCTGGCAGGCCGGGCAGGCCTAGAATTCGGCGGATTGCAAACATCCGGGAATTGTAATGACCGACCTCGAATACATCGATCGCGCCGAAGCAGTGCTCCAGGCCATCGAACTCGCTTGCGATCGCATCAATGACGAGAGCGATGCCGACATCGACAACCAGCGTGTCGGCGGCATGATCACGCTGACCTTCGCCAATCGCAGCCAGATCGTCATCAACCTGCAGAAACCGCTGCAGGAAATCTGGCTGGCTGCGCGCTCGGGTGGCTACCACTACCAGTTCGACGGCAGCCAGTGGCAAGACACCAAGGGGGCGGGCGAATTCTTTGCCCACCTCGCACGCGAGGCCAGCGCCCAGGCGGGCCAGCCGCTGGTCTTCAGTTCTTGAACAGGTCGAGGATGCTGCGCTTCTCGTCCGATTCGGCCGGTACGGTCTCGCCTTCGTCGCCACCGATCCTGGCCACGCCGCTGCCGGGGGCATAGTTGTCGTAGTACCACTCGCCCGCCACGTTCACCACCCCGGCAGGCGCGGTCAACTCCATCACTGGCGTGTTGCGCAGCGCCTCCGACATGAAGCTGATCCAGATCGGCAGCGACAGCCCGCCGCCGGTCTCGCGGCTGCCCAGGTTGCGCGGGTTGTCGTAGCCGACCCAGACCGCACCGACCAGGGTCGGCTGGTAGCCCACGAACCAGGCATCGACGGCATCGTTGGTGGTGCCGGTCTTGCCATACAGATCGCGTCGCTTGAGCGTGGCCTGGGCCCTGGCTGCAGTGCCCGAGCGCGTCACTTCGTTGAGCAGCTGGTTCATGATGAAGGCGTTGCGTGGCTCGATCACCTGTGGCATCTCTTGCGCTGCCGGCGACTTGTATTCCTGTAGCATGCGGCCCTTGTGGTCGTCGATGCGGCTGATGAAGCGCGGCGCGGCATAGTGACCGCCGTTGGCGAACACGCCGTAGCCGGCCGCCATCTGCAGTGGCGTGACCGAGCCCGCTCCCAGCGCCATGGTCAGGTAGGGCGGGTGCTTGTCCGCCTCGAAGCCGAAGCGGGTGACCCATTGCTGGGCCTCGCTGGCGCCCACGGTTTGCAGGATGCGGATCGACACCATGTTCTTGGACTTGGCCAGCGCGGTACGCACGCTCATCGGACCTTCGAACTTGCCGTCGTAGTTCTTGGGCTCCCAGGGT
>JACCDQ010833190.1_pt1 | contig 13863 bp, 12 predicted proteins | sample 7446031 | NCBI WGS metagenome assembly JACCDQ01 (sample SAMN15323442, study PRJNA562643) | freshwater metagenome | isolation source: river surface water | place: USA:Blue River Watershed | collected 2017-08-17 | reverse complement strand
CTACTTTAAATTTATCAAAACCAGTGAAACCAGTTAGAGCGATTTTATCCTTCTTTGTGGGTCGAAACTCCAGTTTCGCAGTAATATCATAAAAATCAGCTTTCGTATTTTTGATATTTTGTTGAGGAAGTAACTTAAATAAATAACCAACGTAAGAAAAACGACTGGCCACAAAAAAGGACATTTTATCTTTAATAATAGGTGCTTCGAGCATTAATCGACTACTTACAAGCCCGACACCACCTTGCCCCGAAAACTTCTGAGCATTAGCATCTCTCAGATTTATGTTCAAAACCGAAGCCGTACGCCCGCCATATTGTGCAGGAATACCGCCTCGATAAAAATTAATATCACGCAACGCATCAGGATTAAACACCGAAAAGAAACCCATCAGGTGAGAAGCATTAAATACGGGTGCGTTATCCATCAAAATAAGATTTTGGTCGATATTGCCTCCACGTACATTAAAGCCCGAAGCTCCCTCTCCTACGCTCGCTACCCCTGGCAATGAAAACAAACTCTTGATAATATCGAGTTCGCCGAGTAGCGTGGGTAGTTTCTTCATATTTCTAATACTCAGATTAGTAACCCCAGTTTCAAGCCGCTTGACATTCTGCGATGCACTATTGGCCGACACCACAACTTCTTCTAAATCATTGGCTTTTTCATCCATGATTATATCAAGCATCAAGTTATTAGTTACATCTACACGTTGGTGTTTCGTAAAAAAACCTTGATAACTAACCGTAATATTGAATGTACCCTTTGGTACTAACACTTGGTAACGGCCGAGTGTATCAGAAAGTGTACCGTAGCCCGTTTCGTCAACGTAAATAGCGGCTCTGGGTAATGGTTTTTCGTTACTACTTTGTCGGATTACTCCCGAAAGTGTAAATTTTCGTTGTGCATAAGCAGTTGAGAATGAGAGGAATAACACAATAAAACACCCCCATACCCCTAAAGGGGAGTAAAAGGATTTTTTTTTCATAAATATTATTTGTTTTGTATGTAATTTACTTCATTCTGTGGACTGCCGACCATTGACTGTGGACTATCCGTTACTCAAATCTCAAGTGCTTCACTGATTCACCAGAGTTTGCCAATTCATTCAACGAGTCGATACCGATTTGTAGGTGTCTTTCTACAAAAGCTCCAGTTACCTTCTTATCGCTTTCTTCGGTCTTCACTCCATCAGGAATCATCGGATTATCTGATACTAACAATAATGCTCCGTGAGGGATAGCATTTACAAAACCAACGATAAAGATGGTAGCTGTTTCCATATCAATGGCCATTGCACGTAGTTCACGTAAATAATCTTTAAAAGCCTCGTCGTGTTCCCATACACGGCGGTTAGTTGTATAAACCGTACCTGTTTGATAATCTAATTCGTGTTTCTTAATCATTGAGCTAACGGCTCTTTGTAGGCGGAAAGATGGCAAAGCAGGAATTTCGGGACGGGCATAATCATTACTTGTTCCTTCTCCTCTGATGGCAGCAATCGGGAGCACTAAATCTCCGAGTTTAGTTGTTTTTTTCAAACCACCTACTTTACCTAAGAAAAGAACTGCCTTTGGCATCACGGCTGTTAGCAAATCCATTACGGTTGCAGCCACTGCACTACCCATTCCGAAATTGATAATAGTAATATTACCAGCCGATGCCGTTTGCATGGCACGGTCACGGCCTTTTACTTCTACCCCAAATTTCTCGGCAAACATTTCTACATAATTACCAAAGTTGGTTAATAATATATAAGGTCTGAACTCTTCGAGGGGCGTGCCAGTATAGCGTGGTAACCAGTTTTTTACAATCTCTTCTTTTGTCTGCATAATTTTAATGACGTAAATTTGTGGTGAAATCCTGTAACGTTCATTACAGGATATTAGAGTACCCAACCCAAAAATTACGATATTAGTTCCAGCCCACCAAAAATTTTCTTTAGCATGCATCAACTTAATCTTCCTACCTATGCCTACAAAATCAAGGAAACAGATGAAAAGACCTATATTTTTGATGCCATTCGTAAGAAATATTTGGTACTAACTCCCGAAGAATGGGTTAGGCAACACTTCATTAATTTATTATTAAGCCACTATGGCTACTCAAAAAGCCTCCTTCGGCTCGAAGGTGGATTATCTTACAATAAATTACAAAAACGCACTGATATTGTAGTATTTAATAATGAAGGAAAGCCATTCTTGTTGGTCGAATGCAAAGCTGCCGATGTACCTATCAATCAAGCGGTTATTGCACAGGCTTCTCGGTATAATCTTACGATGCGTTGCCCTTATTTAGTAGTAACTAACGGAATCAATACCTTTTGCTTTAAAGTTGATTTTGAAAATGGTAAATACGAACAACTCAAAGACCTACCCAAAATAAATGGGTTGTAAGTAGTTTACTCACAACCCATGCTCAATTCAAAACTTCAATATTTAGTTTAGGCTAATCACGTTTTCTATGATTTCAAGAGCGTCGGTTTCGGCCTGTTTGTCTTTATCATCAAAAATAATAATCAAGAAAAAATTGGTGTGACTTTTAGGGTCTATCATTCCCGCAAACATTACTCGATGGCCGTCTTTAAAGCCCTCAACGTAGTAGCCATCAAGGCCATCACCCTCAATAGTTTCTTCGGCGTCAATTTCTTGCAGTTTCATGGCTTTTGCACCCGCAATAACGGCTTCATCCATGTCATCAACCGAAATATTTTGCTCAAAGATGTGCATCATTAGCTCCATCCCATCGCCTTTCATTTCAAAGTCATTATTGGTATTTTTTGTCACTTTAAAATCATCGGGAACAGTAATTTGAAGTTTATAACGTTCCCAGACATACGTTTTGTCGGCTATAAAACCAAAAGAAGAAAGCGTAATGAGTACGATTGAGGTAATTAATGTTTTCATAGTTACAATACATTTAATAGATTAATAATAAGTTGAATAGCTGAATCAAAGGTATCATTTAGTTGTATTGGAACATCAATAACTACCATAATTTTATCAACTGGTAAAGACCTTGGCTACAAAGCTGACTAATTTTATAATATTCGAGGTGAAATTTATTATTTTTTTAGTCTAAATTTTTCATTATACATAATTATTCTTACCTTTGCACCCTCATTTTTGAGGAAAATAATTTTTATCATTTAACACTGTTTTTAGTATGTTTCAAAACCAGTATGAGACAGTTTTCATCTTGACTCCCGTTTTATCTGAAACTCAGATAAAGGAAGCTGTCGACAAATTCAAAAAAACATTAACTGATTCAGGTGCAGAAATCGTTCACGAAGAACATTGGGGACTTCGTAAATTGGCGTACAGCATCCAGAACAAGAATACGGGATACTATCAATTAATTCAGTTTAAAGCGGCTCCTACAACTGTAGCAACTTTGGAAACTGACTACAAACGTGATGAGCGTGTAATGCGTTATTTGACTACGAAGTTAGACAAATATGCCATTGATTATAGCGAACGCCGTAGCAAAGGGCAAATTGGCAGAAAAAATGTAGAATCAGCTCCGAAAGAAGCAGCAAACGAAACTGAAAACTAAGATGAGAAACAACGCAATGTCACTCGTAAACGACCCTGTAGATAGAAAAGACCAGGCTCGCAAAAAATATTGCCGCTTCAAGAAAGCTGGTATTAAATATGTTGATTACAAAGATGCAAACTTCTTATTAAAGTTTGTAAATGAGCAAGGAAAAATCCTTCCTCGTCGTCTGACAGGAAACAGCTTAAAATTCCAACGCAAAGTATCAGTTGCTATCAAACGTGCGAGACACTTAGCTTTGATGCCATTCGTAGCTGACGGACTTAAATAAGATATGAGATATGAGATATGAGATATGAGAGGTAATTCTCAATTTTATGTTTCTTACATTCTCAATTCTACATTCTTAATTTTTAATTTGTTTTAAAAAAATGGACATAATATTAAAAACTGATATTGCTGGTCTTGGATATAAAAACGACTTGATTTCTGTAAAGCCAGGTTATGGTCGTAATTATCTAATTCCACAAGGTTTTGCTCAGTTAGCAACTGAATCAAACCGTAAGATTTTAGCTGAAAATCTTAAACAAGCTGCTCACAAAGCAGAGAAAATCAAAACTGCTGCTTTGACAATGGCAGAAGAAATTGGAGAAATGGTTATCACTATCCCGATGAAAACTGGCGAAAGCGGTAAAATTTTCGGACGTGTGACTAACACTCAAGTTTCTGATTATTTAAAAGAAAAAGGATTTGACATCGACCGTAAGAAAATTACGATGGATGACGTGAAATTTGTTGGAGATTATTCAGCAATCCTTGACCTTCACAAAGAAGTTAAGCACAAAGTAGCAGTTAGCGTAGTAGCTGAAGCGTAATTTAAGACTTCGTGTAAAAATAGAAAGGCGTGTATTTCGAAAGAAGTACACGCCTTTTTTGTATAACGTAAAAAATATTGACACAATCTATTAATCTAAGTAAGTATCTTTCAAATAAAAAATGCATCTATAACAAATATTACTAATAATCTCAATCAGAAAAAAATAAAAAATGTAAATTGCCAATCGGCTTATAATTTTTTTTGAAATCATGATTTCCCAAGAAGCTCAACCAAACATTAATACTGATTCTCAACTATGGCAACAGTTGAAGAATGGGAGTGAATTGGCTTTAGGAAAACTCATCAAAAAGTATTTCAATCTTTTACAGAACTACGGCTATAAATTTGTCAGAAACGAAGACTTCGTAAAAGACTGTGTGCAGGAAGTCTTCGTAGAAATCTGGAGTAGACGGCAAAATATTAGCCAACCCGATAGCGTACGAGCCTATTTATTAAGCTCGGTTCGTAAAAAAATCTTGCGTGAAAGTATCCGACAAAAAATCAATGCCGATGATGAAATCATTAATATCGAAAATGATTTAAAATTTGCTGAGTTTTCGCCCGAATTAATTATCATCGAACAAGAAAACACCCAAGAAACTATCAAAAAAGTATCTGGCTTACTTAATTCACTACCTAAACGCCAGCGAGAAGTTATTTATCTAAGATTTTACCAAAATCTCGAAAGAGATGAAATTGCTCAAATAATGGGAGTCAATTCACAATCGGTTTCCAACTTACTGCAAGCTGCTTTCAAAACCATTCGAGAGAACTGGTCGGGCTTAATTTTCAATTATATATTTCTGATAAACTTTATTTCGTAAAAAAAAATCAGGAAAATACAGTATTTACAACCCAATATTGGCATCTTATTAAATATTACTTCATATTAGATGAACACAAATTATCGAGAATACAACTTTGAAGATTTCAGTAGAGATGAATCATTCCGTCAGTGGGTGTTAACTCCTGATAATAAGAATGATGAATTTTGGAAGAATTGGGTATCTGACAATCCCGATTGTACTGAAAACGTTGATATAGCAAAAGCATTTTTATTAACGCTTCAAGGAAAAGATATTTCATTGAATAATGATGATTTGGACGTCATCACCGATAAAATTGTAGAAGAAACACCATTAATAATTCCGTTCTGGAAAACCACTGCCTTTAAATATGCAGCTTCAATACTTCTATTGCTAAGCATTGGTTTTCTCGGTATAAAGTACTACGTACAAGAATCTGTCAATGTAGCTTCCGAAAAAATTTCCCCTAATTTGAGCAGCAACTACGTAGAACAAGAAAATAGTAAAGATGTAAAAAAACAAATTATACTCGAAGACGGTAGCCAAATTACATTATACCCAAAAAGTAAGATTCGTTATCCAAAACAGTTTTCTGCCCAACTACGAGAGGTCTATCTGATTGGACAAGCGTTTTTTAAAGTAACTAAAAATCCGAAACGCCCCTTTTGGGTTTATACCGATTATATTTCAACCCAAGTTTTAGGTACAAGTTTCATGGTTAAGGCTTTTGAAAACGAAAAAAACATTAAAGTTGAGGTACATTCTGGGAAAGTTTCGGTGTATAGAAGAGAAGACCTCGAAAAAGCGAAACTTCAACAAAAAAACGAATTGGTTGGTATCATTCTCACACCAAACCAAGAAGTAGATTATTCGATTGCTGATGCACGCTTATTGAAATCAATCATCAATCGACCAGAAGTTTTGGTAGCCAATTCTCCCAAGCATTTTATCTTTGATGAAACCCCTATTGCAAAGGTTTTTGATATTCTCGAAGAAACCTATGGTATCAATATTATTTTTGATGAAAAAAATATGGAAAACTGTTATCTGACTGCTTCGTTTGCCGACGAGTCGCTTTACGATAAGCTAAAATTGATTTGCAAAATCACTCATTCGACTTACGAAATTGTTGATGCTCAAATAGTTATCCATAGTAAAGGCTGTTAAGAAGTAAAAATTTGCATTATTTCAAAAAAAAACTTCATTTAAACAAGTATCTACATTCACTTCTTGCCATCCATAGATAAAACCTGACCTCTATGGATGACTTTTTACCAAAACTTCAATTTAATGTTACTGTTTCTGCCCTACGCTTGTCGCTAAAAATCTTTAGCGGATGATGATTTCATTGTGTCTTTTTTAGCCAAAACATAAATAATTACATTTCTTCTTTGATAATACATACATTAACTCTAAATTTTATCAAAATCTGATGAATGAGTATTTTCACCCTCAATTACTAAAGAAACTTATGAAAGTTTCCTTTCTACAATTGCTAATAAGTCTGGTAGGCATTAGTATTTCTTATGCACACCCAGCCACAGGACAAGATGTCCTTGAGCAAAAGATAAGCATCAAGGCAAGCAACGATAACCTAAAGGTAACTCTTAATATCATCGAGCATACAACCAGCGTGCGATTTGTTTATAACCCAAGAGAAATTAAAATTGGGCAAAAAATATCGCTTGATGTAAAAAATGAGTCGTTAAAGGAAGTATTGGAGAAAATCTTCAAACCTCTACAAATTTCTTACGAAGTAAACGGAAAGCAAATTTTGTTATTTAAAAATGCAATGGGCTTTATTCCTGAACCTCGCTTATCATTACCAGCAAGTAGTATTGAAACCATAAAAACGGTTCAGATGCTCACAGGAAAAGTAACCGATGAAAAAGGGGAGCCTATTCCGAGTGCAAGTGTGGCTATAAAAGGCACTACGAAAGGTACAACAACCGACGTTTCGGGAATGTACCGCTTAGATGTGCCAAGCGATAAAGCAGTGTTAGTATTTAGTTTTGTGGGTTATGCTACCCAAGAAGTTGTGGTGGGAAACCGAACAACGATTGATGTATCGCTCGCACCTGATGACAAAGCTCTTGAAGAAGTAGTAGTAGTGGGTTATGGAGAACAAAAGAAACGTGATTTAACTGGTGCACTATCCTCAATCCAATCGAAAGACATTGTTAGAGCCAACCCTACATTAGCTGCGAGAGCTTTGCAAGGACAAGTGGCAGGTGCAACCGTAACAAAGTCGGATAACCGCCCAGGAAGTGCCTATAATATTACAATTAGAGGCGAAAACACTATCAATAACTCAACTGCTCCTTTGGTAGTAATTGACGGTCTGATGGGGGGCGATATCAATAACCTTAATCCAAACGATATTCAGTCGATGGATGTACTAAAAGATGCGTCATCAACGGCAATCTATGGTGCAAGAGGTGCAAACGGTGTAATTTTGATTACAACAAAAAAAGGTTTGTCGGGTAAACCGAAAGTAAGTTACGACTCTTACGTGGGGGTTAAAAACCCAGCACACTTACCCGCAATGATGTCGAGTGAGCAGTTTTATAAACTTGCCTACACTGATAGAATTTTAGAAGGTGCAACTGGAGCAACTTTTACATCGGCCGAAATGGCAAATATTAAAAATGGTGTAACAAGCGACTGGGTTGACTTAGTAACAAAACCCGCTACTCAAACAAGTCACAACATTAGTGTAGCAGGCGGAACTGAGAAAACAACTTATCGTTTTTCGGGTGGCTATTTACTGGAGCAAGGTAATGTAATCAGCACTGATTATAAGCGATATAACCTCAATGCTGGCCTTGACAGCAAACTGGGTGAGCATTTTAAGGTAGGTTTTACTTCGTATGTAACTTATTCTGACCAAAATTTAGGGTCACAAGAGTCATTGAGAGGTGCTTATCGTGCAAGACCAACTGGAACTGTTTATTATGCTGATTTAGCGAACCCAAGCGAAAACCAAGATGTTAACTTCAATGGTTTGGCAATCTGGATGGGTATCAATGATAAGCAAGTACCAAACCCATTGAGCGATACAGACCCAAAAGTATCAAAATTGCAAACAACCACTGCTAATATCATGGGTAATGCTTATGTTGAGTACACACCAATCAAAGGTCTAAGCATTCGTTCTTCGCTTTCGGCTACTTATGGTACTTCAAGAATCGGTGATTTTAGAGGAATGTGGTCAAAATCGCAAATCGGAACAAAACCTCGTACACAATACGATAATCGTTTAATTGGAAGTTATACACTCGATAATATTATCAATTATAACCTTGATTTTGGTAAGCATAAAATTACTTTAACGGGCTTACAAAGTGCTTTTTATCAAAGAAACGAAAGCTATACTGTTGCAGTAAAAGACTTACCATTCGATTCTGACTGGTATGCTTTAAATACTGGTACTGTCACCTCATTTGGTAGTTCGTTAGTTGAGCGTTCGATTGCCTCTTACATGGGTCGATTAAACTACACCTTCAATAACAAATACTTATTGACAGTTACTGGACGTTCGGACGGTGCATCTCAGCTGGCTGCAGGCAATAAATGGGCATTTTTCCCGTCAGTTGCTTTGGGTTGGAGATTAATTGACGAATCATTTTTACAAAACGTAAAGGCTCTTTCTAACTTAAAGTTGAGAGCAAGCTACGGCGAAGTAGGAAACTCGACCGTGAATCCGTATAGTACACAAGCGGGTTTGTTGAATACTGGTTATGATTTTGACGGTACGGCCGCTTACGGTTTTGCTCCTCAAAACTTAGGCAATAAAGATTTACGCTGGGAAAGAAGTAAAGAACTTAACTTAGGTTTAGACTTCGGATTTTTCAGAAACCGAATTGCTGGAACGGTTGAAGTCTATGACAGAAAAACAGTTGATTTGATTTTGAGTCAGAAACTACCAACTACTTCAGGTTTCTCTCAAGTAATTTCAAATGTGGGTAAAATTCAGAATAAGGGTATAGAGATTTTATTAAACACAGTCAATGTAGCCAGAACCAACTTTACATGGAATACAACCTTGACCTTTACTAAAAATAACAACAAATTACTTTCACTCTATGGCGAAGGTCAGACAATCGACAAGGGTAATAAGCTATTTGTGGGTTATCCAATCAAATCGAATTTCGATTACAAATTTGATGGAATTTGGCAAACTGCTGAAAAAGACTTAGCAACTAAATATAAGCAAGTACCAGGTTCGGTAAGAGTTGTGGATACCAATAACGACGGCCAAATTTCTTCAACTGAAGGCATTGACGACCGTATGATTTTAGGAACAGCCCTACCGAACTTCCTTGTTGGTATTACCAATCGTTTCAAATATAAAAATTTCGACCTCTCATTCTTTACTTACTATCGTAACGGAACAGAATATAAAAACAATACATTATCTGGTACATTTGGAGAACTCGGTACTCGCTATAACAGCTTAGCATCATTAGATTACTGGAGAAGTGATAACCCTTCAAATACTTACTTCGGAGCAGTAGCAGCTAACCCGTATCGTGCTGCAATCACTTATCAAGATGCCAGTTTTTTAAGAATCTCTGACATTACCTTTGGTTACACTCTACCGAAAGGTACGATGGATAAATTTAAGCTCTCGAATGCACGTATATACACTCAAGTTCTTAATCCATTTATTTTCACAAAGTACACTGGATTCGACCCAGAGTTTAACTCAGCTATTTACCAAGACGACGTACCTTCAATGACGGTGAGTGTTGGTCTTAATGTTAGTTTTTAATTCCCTAAATGCAGAATGACAATGAAAACAATATTATTCAAAAGATATAATTTTTGGGTTATTACGAGTTTACTTCTTGTTTTAACAAGTTGTAAAGACCAATTTCTCGACGAAGTACCAAAAACAACCCTAACAACCGATGTTTATTACAAAACCGAAGCAGGCTTTGAAGATTTGGTACGTTCTTGCTATCCATTATTAAGAAATATACACCAAAACAGAATTTTGGTTCTGAATGGTACTGATATCTTTTCATCGCAAGGTGGTTGGAATCCCTCAGCAGTGAATGGCAAAGAAAATCAGCCAAATTTATTTGATGTCTATGATGCCCGCTTTAATGCAACATTACCCGAAATTCAGAGCTTATGGCAGTTACTTTATGCCGAAATTGCTCGAACAAACACGGTAGTTTCTCGTGCAGATGCCATCACAACCATGAATGCAGCATTAAAAGATACTCGTTTATCGGAAGCTAAATTCTTGAGAGCATTGTGTCTCTTCTATGCTGTTCAGCAATGGGGCGATATTCCTATGCCATTGACCGAAACAGTAACTCCGCAAAAAGATTTCCCTCGCGTTCCTGCGGCTGATGTTTACAAACAAATCATTACTGACTTACTTGACTGTGAAGCAAAATTGCCAGCAGTTGCCTCTAATTATGGTCGAATTACAAAAGGAACAGCACAGTTTCTATTGGCAAGAGTGTATCTAACAAGAGGCTGGAACTACAATAATTCGCTCGGTGGCACAAATGCTGATTTTGATTTGGCTCTTCAATACGCCGATAAAATCATTGATGCCTATCCGTTGGCGACCAACTACAGTGATTTATTTCCGAAGCGTTCAAATAACCCTTTGACACAATACACAGGAGCTCAAAATGATAAAAATGCCGAAATTATCTTCTCTGTACAATATAATACGGATGTATTAACCAACAAAACAGACCCTGCATTTACCCAAGATGCTGCTGGTGGCAACGATTTACACTCTAAATTTGGACCAAGTGGTGAAGGTTTCATTGGAAGCAAAGGCCGCACAACCGACTATAATCGCTGCCTTGGTACACACCAAATCAATACGGCCACTTATCGCTTCTTCGACCCTGATAACGATACCCGCTATGCACATAATTTTGTGAGTGTTGGTTATGCTCTTTCGGCAGTTAAGGATTATAAGCCACTTCCATTGAGTAATGCAAATCTAAAAGTAAGTTTTGCTGCGGGTGATACAGTATTACTTTGTCGCCCATGGAATAAACCAGCTACTACTTTAGCCGAAAGAGGAGTAGATTTAGGTGGAAAGAAAAACTACGCTGTTGTAAACACTGACGAATATGGTGGAGGCTACCCTATTGATAACTCAGGTTTTAATATTCAAGCTCCACTAATGTGGAAGTTTTGGCAGCCAGGTATTCCTTACGGTGATGCATACGGCACATTTAATGAGTGTATTTTCCGCTCGGCAGAAGCCTATTTAATTGCAGCTGAAGCGATTGTAAAAGGGGCAAAAGGTGGCAAATTAGGTGGTGCAGAAGTTTATTATAATCGTGTGCTTGACCGTGCTTTAGGTACTAAGAAAGGTACAGACCCTAAATGTGCTGCTGCTCCCGAAAACCAAAAATCGCTCGAAACTGCTTCATACAGAGCTACGGCATCAAATATTACGATTGATTTGATTTTAGATGAAAGAGCCAGAGAATTTATGGGAGAATATAGCCGCTGGTTCGATTTGAAAAGAACGGGTAAATTGGTTGATAGAGTAAAAAAATACAATCCGTGGGTGAAAGGTCAAGCAATTGCTGATAAGCATTATTTACGACCAATACCACAAAGCGAAATCGATTTGTCGTTCCCTGCGATGAAACAAAACCCTGGTTACTAATTAATAGTAGATTTGTTAATAAATAAAATGCGAAAGAGAGGAAGAACTTTCTTCTTCTCTTTTTTTCCACCCAAACCATTATTTCAACCCTAACTATGAAAAAGCATCTATTATCAGCCCTAACCACTATTTTACTTCTTTGCTCTTTTTCGATGGCACAAGCCCAATGGAAAGACTTATTTAATGGTACAGATTTGAAGGGATGGACTAAGAAAAATGGCAACGCCGAATACAAGATTATTAATAAAACCATTGTCGGGGTTTCACAACTCAATACGCCCAATTCATTCTTATGTACCGAAGAACTTTACGGCGATTTTGTCTTGGAATTAGAAGTAAAAGTAGAAGCAGGCCTAAATTCAGGCATTCAAATCAGAAGCATTAGTGACCCAAATATTCAAGCTGGTAAAGTACACGGATACCAAGTAGAGATTGACCCTGGTGATAGAGCTTGGAGTGGCGGTATCTTTGACGAAGGGCGTAATGGTTGGTTATATCCACTATCAGTTAATCAGAAAGGACGCAAAGCATTCAGAACAGGTAATTGGAATAAATATCATATCGAAGCTATCGGAAATAGCATAAAAACTTGGGTCAATGGCATTCCTTGTACGAATCTCTTAGACCAACAAACGGCTCGTGGCTTTATTGCCTTACAAGTACATCAAATCAAGCGAGAAGAACAAGTCGGCCTGACAGTTCAATGGAAAAACATCAGAATTGCCACCGAAAACTTAAAAGATGTTGTTTGGAAAGGTGGCGAAGAAGCTCCAGAAGTTAGCTATCTAATCAATCAATTATCTGAAAATGAACAACGAAAAGGCTGGCGTTTACTTTGGGACGGTAAAACTACCGCAGGTTGGCGTTTGGCTAATTATGATAAATTCCCGACAGTCGGTTGGGCAATTCAAGATGGTGTGCTGAAAGTTCTCGGAACAAAAAAAGATTCCTTAGTAAAAAGTGGCGACATCATAACCGACCAAGAGTTTTCAAATTTTGAACTCGAATTAGATTTCAAACTTACAACTGGTGCTAATAGTGGCGTAAAATACTTTGTAGTAGAAGACCGCAAGAAAAGAGCAGGTACTGGCTTAGGTCCAGAATTTCAAATGCTCGACGACAAAGTTCACCCAGATGCCAAAGCAGGCGTAAACGGCAACCGCACTACAGGTTCGCTTTATGATTTAATTACTGCCGAAAATCTTTCAGAAGGTAATAATGATAAACGAATGAATCCGCCAGGAAAATGGAATAAACTTCGTATCGTTTCAAAAGATGGGCACGTAGAACACTGGTTAAATAACCTAAAAATGGTTGAATACGACCGCCATTCTCAAATATTTCGTAACCTCATTGCGAAAAGTAAATACAATACGTATCAAAATTTTGCCCAAGCGGTTTCGGGACATATCCTCTTGCAAGACCACGGCGATGAGGTGCATTTCAGAAGCATAAAAATCAGAGAATTATAAGCAAAATCTTCACCAACAAACTTATTTTGTAGTCCACGGTCAATAGTCGACAGACCACAGCAATGTAAAAAACATTTCGATATTATAGACAAATAGGAGTTTCGCAAAGCGACCAATAAATCGTTAAAATAAAGTCATGGCTAAAGCCATTATTGCTAATTCATGCCTTAACCCCAGACTTAAGTCTGGGATTAGTAAATCAAGTTCCTTAATTGTCTTCAGCCATGACTGTTCGTAGGAAATCTGGCGTAACTCCTAACAAAATAAATTTGGTGATAATTGAAAATCAACTACTTAAAGTTTATTCAATCCATGAATAGAAGAAATTTTGTAGCAATGGGAGCTACTTCGCTTTGTGCCTTACCTTTCGTTGGTTTTGGTTTAGTTCAACAAAAATCAGCAACTAAACCTACTTGGCTACTTGAATGGATTAAGATTCATGACCAACAATTACCCAGTTTCAAGGCATCTAAAGTGACAGACCCATCGCATAAATACGTGGGTGGATATATGGATGATGTGGAAATTCCGAATCCACATTCAACGAGCGGTTTT